>Ga0208793_1001884_pt1 | contig 11450 bp, 20 predicted proteins | sample 17_taG_FD_184092 | JGI IMG/M metagenome (GOLD analysis project Ga0208793, IMG submission 184092) | Marine viral communities from the Subarctic Pacific Ocean - 17_ETSP_OMZ_AT15314 metaG (SPAdes) (version 2) | ecosystem: Environmental > Aquatic > Marine > Oceanic | place: Pacific Ocean | collected...
GATGAAAAGCTGGTTGTCTACTTAGAGCTTAGATTCCATTCATCATTCCAATAGATTTGAGTGATTTGCTGGCTACAGTGGTTTGTAGGGTTTTTCATGTTCGTTTGGTTTAGTGTGCCTATGTGCTGACCTTTGATTACTTTGATTGCTAGACTATTATACTGAGAAGATCTTAATTAGCCACCCCTTTTCTTAGAAGTTCTAACTGGAGTTGTGGATCTAGTTGGCCTAGTATTATTGCTTGGCCTGCTATTATTGATTACTGGTGGTCTTCTGTTTATTACAGGTCTTGTATTGTTTACCGGCTTATTTCTAATTATAACAGGTTTTGTATTGTTAATAGGTCTGGTATTAGTTCTAGGTTTTCTGATCCTAATAGTTCTTTCCTTTGTTATTTTAATAGTCCTTTCATTTTTGACGTTGATAGACCTTTCGTTAGGATTAGCAATTGTTGATCTTACTCTTCTTGAGATACCGATTCTATCTTGATTTGACATTCCTCGCCTTCCATATACATTACCTAGCCATCGAGTTCTTGGTCCATAAATATGAGAATAGTATGGATAGTTGTTTTGATAGTTCCACCAGTAATTTGTATTCCAATTTCCGTAGTAAGGATACTGATTCCATGAGTTCCAATATCCACCATAACCGTTATATCCACTATTCCAACTCCACTGCCAATTCATCCAATAATCATGCGGACTATACCACCCATATCTATATAGTCTATTCCTATAATATTGATTTTGAAAGAATGAGTAATTTTGCCTTTGTAAGAACCAATAGTAGTTATTTGCAAAGTCCCAATCTGTTCTTAGCTTCCAATCTAATTGACTCTGTGTTTGAATTACATCAAAATCATAAACTTGTTCAGCATCGTTTGAATTATAAGAATTAATTTGATAGCCTACTCCACAAGAATTTACTGATAGAGTTAAGACTATTATACAGATTAGTTTAATTAAGTTTTTCATATTCTTATAGTTTAATTATTATGCTAAGAGATCACCAAAATTATACTTTGGTTGCCATTGGTCTTTATGCTTTTCAATTACATCTTCCCATTGCTTTCTTAGCCTTGCAAGCTTTGGGCTATACTGTGTAGTTGGAGTCCATCCTTTCTTTAAACTGTCTCTCCAATTTGCAACTCTAATCTCTACTTTGTCGATAGCTTTAGGTTTCTTAGGATCATTACCATATCCATCGAGGTTCATTTCATTTAGAGATTTAATGTACTTCATTATACTACTTATTTGATTTATATATTGTCAATTAAAACATATTATCAAAATCATAGTTAGGCTTTATTGCTCCGGCTGGTGGTATATCCGGTGGATCTACATATACAGGTTTTTTATAAGGTTTTGGTTTTGGTTGCTTAGACTCTCTTAACATTTCTGGTCTATTTTCACGCACCCATTGAATATACCAAGGAGCCATCCTCTTAACCGTTTCTACGTCAATTCCTTTATATTTACCGGACCTAAATTTCATTTTTACTATGGGTTGTTTATTATTATATGTAAAAAATAAATTTTGTTTTATGTAGATATACCATATTATATAGATAACAAAGAGGCTAGAGAGGTGCTAGCATCATTAACTATATTAGATATATGAATATACATAATAAAATAACATCTTCTTAGATGAGATGTTAATCTGTTGACCTATTGTAGTCATCCTCTATTCTAGTAATGTCATCTTCACCAAAATATGTACCAGTTTGTACTTCGATAAATTCTACAGGTTCATCAGTTTCATTCCAGGCTCTATGCTTATATCCTAATGGTATTCTGATTGATTGACCTGATCCTCTAAACAATTTATCATCTTCTAATATAATTGTTAACATACCTTTTGTAATAGTCCAAACCTCAGCTCTCTTTTCGTGATACTGATAAGATAATCTCTGACCAGGATTTACTGTTATCTTTTTTACTTTACAATCTGTCCAATCATAAAGTACTTCATATTTACCCCAAGGTCTTTTTTCTATCTTTCTCATTTGTTAAAAGTTTAATAATACGTTCTTTGCATTTATTTAAATCTATCGTACACAAACCGCATTTATGATTATAAGGGTTTTGTAGTTTCTTATATATTATTATAAGCTTTTCTCTATTCATTCTAATTAACTTTTATTGGCCATTTATATTTGTATCCTGATGCAATTCTATCGAGATGCTTTTGTTGCCCATCCTTACAGCGAACAGTCATATCTCTTCTAAATAATCCATTTGGTAATTCATAAAACTTAGATTCTGTCAATCTACCGTTAACTATAAAATCTTCATATGCATATAAATATTCTGTTGCTAATCCCCTACTTCTCATTTCTATGTCCGCATCCATTTTATGCGTAAGATAACATTCCCCAGGAATTTCTTTATTGTTATAATAAATATGCCAACCACCTTGCTGAAAATTAATATCACAAAGTAGCTTCTCTTCGAATCCTATTTTAATAATATGTTTTAGTATGGATTTAATTTTGTCAGGATCGTATGGCCCAGTTAAGAAAAAATCGGCATCATACGTTAACCAATCCTCTAATATTCCACCATGAACAAATAGTTCATATTCATCTAAAAATTTAACCTCGTCTCTAATACGAGCAATAAGTAATTCAAAAATTGGATTTTTTATACCACCTATGCCATACCACTTATTACCAACATGTTCACCTATTTTTAATTCACCAAGCCAAAACTCGGTCTTTAGATCATTTACAGAATCGTTCATATTGCATGTTCATTAAACCAATTAAAGCCGTGTTCTCTTTCTCTAAGATATTCTGCTAATTTTAAAGTTGTTTTCCACTGTGGGAATGCTTTTCTAAATTTTGATGAATTTATTGCATATGCACGGTCATGGCCTAATCTATCATCCACATATTTAAATTTAATATCTTTAACCATTAATATACCTATTGCTTTTACAATATCAATATTTTCCCATCTATCTCCTGAACCGATATTCCATACACCTTTGTGTGTTGATTCCATTAAAAGTAAAATAGCTTTAACATTATCTTCAACATGAATCCATTCTCTTATCTGCCTACCATCTCCGTATACAGGTATTTCTTTATCTGCTTTAATAGATTTTTGTATAGTAGGTAAAAACTTTTCTTCATATTGGTCTATTCCAAAATTATTACAGGTTCTTGTGATGATGTATGGAAAATCAAATGTTCTACCTGCGGCTTCTACTAATAAATCAGATGCAGCCTTTGAAGCAGAATAGTATGATGAACCTTTTAATGTCATATCTTCTCTAGCAATAGCGCCACCACCATAATCATCCATATCTCCATAAACCTCATCTGTGGAAATATGAATAAACTTTTTTAGATTTTTATTTTGCCTAGCAACCTCAATTAAATTAAATGTACCTTGTATGTTACTATGTATAAAAGGATTTCCATTTTCGATAGAATTATCAACATGACTCTCTGCCGCAAAATGTACCAAGTAATCATATTCACCTAAGTCTTCTGCTGTGATATCACAAATATCTTTATTGATCCAAGGCGTATCCAAAATAACATTTTTAGGATTTGCGGCATAACTTAAATTATCTATAATAACCACTTCATAATCCGTAGTACTATTTAATAAATTTACAAATGCAGATCCTATAAATCCGTATCCTCCTGTTACTATTACTTTCATATTTTTATATCTTATCTTACTTGACGATTACCATCTCTCATTTCTCTTCTATTGTGGTGTTCTTTTATTAGCATATGCTTTTCTTCATCTAACATGTTACCTCTAGTATATGACATAACTATATTCTTAATAAAACACTTTTCACATAATACTCTACCGCCTCCCATATCACCAGGCCTTAATCTAATATCAGTTTCACCAACACTACATTCAGTTTTTCCTTTACAAACTTTACACGGTTCAGTTTCTTTGCCCTTAATATTATTATTCATCTGTTATTGCTATTTTATATTTCATACAATTCATACTAACATTTTTTGGTGTATCTTCATTGGATAGCATTTCATTAACCTCAGGAAAAGATTCTTGTGCTAATTCATGCATAGTATGTGTATCTGAAGAACCTACATTGTAAGTCCCTTCTCTTTGTAATGCTACTAATCTAATAATACCATCAGCTATTCTTGGTACATAATCAAAATTACCTTTTACATCAGACCAAGCAGCAGTATACTTAAAAGGAAATTCTTTATGGCCACATCTAATCAGTAAGTAATTGTTTGATTTAAGTTCAATGTAACCGTCTGCTAATAGTTTAGTATATGAATACCAATTATTTGCATGAACTGGTACATCTGCTTCTGTAGCTATATCAGAAGAATTAGCATAAACATAATCAGTAGATATATGAACTAACTTTTTATCATTTTCATTACACCAATCAGTTAATCTACTTACTGCTTTATAATTAATCGCCCAATGTAATTCCCTTTCATTAGAATAAGTATCAGTATGAGCTACACAGTTAATAATTATATCATAATCCTTAATGTACTGATAAAGAGTAGTGATATCCCTAAAATCAAAATCATGAGTACTTCTACTAATACAATCCCAGTTAGATAATTTTACTATTTCTTTACCTAAAAGACCATTTCCAATTACTGCTACTTTCATTTTCCTAATTTATCTTTATCTGATATTACAAGTTTTTTGTTACCAGTTATTATATTTATCATATCTTTAATTTCCTTAACCTTATTCCAAACTAAGCTATGTTCAGAATTTGGATTGTATTCACCTTTTACTAAATATGTAAATATAGTATTAGGTTCTAATGTTAAGTATCCGTGTGCATAATCTTCGCCTACAGTTAATGGATCTGATGATGGATCTAAATTATAAAATTCTACCTTTAGAGTTTTGAGATTGTAAAGTATATCAATAACAGATCCTTGAATTACTTTAACACATTTAATTTGAGCCGGGTTTGTTTGCCAATGCATTCCTCTAAATGTATATGCATTTTCATTGGTTACAATATTTACCTGATCCCAACCCTTCACATCATAAGGCATAAAAGTTCCACGAGAATCTTTAAATTGCTTTATGCTCATTTCTTTTTGCCTTTAAGTAAATCTGGATTCTGTTTAATAGTCTGTTCTGTGATAAGATCCTTAATTCTTGTGGTTGACCAGTTATGAGCTCTCGTCGTATACAAAACTTCTATAGGTAAGTGATCTCCTGTAAATCTTTTTCCTATATAGTCATCACCAAGAATTCTTAAATCAGGTTTATAGAATTCTATAAGATTAAGTAACTCTTCTTCTGTTTGGTATGTTACTACTTCATCTATGTATTTTATAGCCATTAGAGTTTTATACCTTTCGTATAATGGTATTACTGGTTTGTATTTTGATTTTCTATGTAATGAAGGATCACGCTGTAAAAAAACCATAAAGTAATCACAGTGTTCTTTCGCAGTTTCAAAGGTATAAATGTAACCTGGATGGAGAAGATCAAAATTTCCTGCGGTAAAACCGATTCTTCCTTTTTCTTTATTCATATTATGCAGCTTTAGCTAATTCTTTATCTAGGGTTTTTACTGTTTTAGCATCTCTCTTTTGGATTAATTTTAATACTCTTTCCATTTCTTTATCAGCAAGTTTAATAGTAGCATCATTAGCCCTCATCCGAATTTCAAGTTTTACCTTATTTACATATTTAGTTAGTGTATCACTTTTACTTCCAATTGCATCCATCTTATCAATAACAACTGATTCTTTATTTCTTAATGCTTCTATTTTTATTTTCTTTGCTTTATCTGCAACATCTATCTTAGCTTGTGTTGCAGTATAATCATCAGCAGAAGATTTAAGATCCTGTGTTAATTTATCAATATCACCTTCTTCTATTTCTAGTTTTTGTAATTCTACTTTAATTTTAAATAGCTCTTCACCAAGCTTATCTAATTTTCTTTTATCTTTTGGATTAGAAAAGATTCCTTTAATAAAAGAGAAGATCCCTTCATTAAGTACTTCATTAAGATCCTCATAAGAAATTTTACCTTCTAGGATAACATATGTTTCGTTAACTAATTGCTTAGTTGTATTATAATCTTTAAATGATGGAATATGATTCATAATTATTATTATTTGTTTATTTATTCCAACTTGCAACTTCTTTATTATATTCTTTCCATAATTTTAAAGTATGCTTATGAGATTTCTTTTCATCTTCAGGCGTTTCACGTGTTTCTTCAAAGAAACTCTTTTCATTTAAATCTTCAATAAAGAGTGGGCATACATACATTCCTGAGATATCAACCCACTTAGGAATCTCATCAAAGTTATCATCACAGAATAAAGTATCCTCAGGTAAGCAAGGATTATAATTACCTAATTTATCAACCGATACTGAAAGATTAAATAAATTTTCATTACCAGAATAACAATTTCTCCTAACCATTCTTTCTGCATATTTCCTTGTCACCAAATACATGTTAGCTCCCCAATGCCAATTGTTTCTAGGAATTAATTGTAAGTCATAATCCAAGTCATCTTTCATCATACACATCTGTAAGATCTTTGTATCTTCTGGAATTATCTTTGTAAATTCATTCCAATCAAATGGCCAATATTCTACAGTTTCAAAACTAATATCACCTTCACAAAATATAGCCCACTTTTCATCTTTCTTACTAGTTTTTAACCAATCCCTAATCATTCTAATATGATTGGCTGCAACTGCTGCTGTTGTTTTATCTTGACCTGGATTTGAATGTTTTACATGATCATATACATTACCTTCTATAATTGTACCACAATCCGGGTATCTATTTACCTCACACATACTATAGCTTAATCCTAGATCATTTACTTTTTTAGCAAAACTATTTCTTCGTTTCTCGCCTTCGGTCCCAGATAGCATAAGTGCATGTATTTTAGGAAACCCTTTTAATTTATCTTTTATTGTCATTTTTCAAATAATTATTTAAATCTTTTAATAGTTGATCAGATGTATAATACCATCCTTCAAAAGTTATCCCTTCTTCTTTATCAATCTTTGTTAAATACCAAAGTTCTTCTTCTTTTAAATATTGTATATGCCAACCTACCATTTCTTTGTTGCTCCTTCTAATAATAATGATGAGATAATCAGTATTGCTGCAACTACAGTCTGCCCTAAGAATAATTCACCATCCATTACTACAGTACTTAATAATAATCCTATACCTACAACCATAGAGGCATACCATCCATGTTCTTTTAAAAATCTTTTCATATTACTTTCTTTTTATTACTTCGTCTATTATACCATACTTCTTAGCTTCATCTGCACTCAACCAAAAATCTCTAGTTGCATCAGCCGCTACTTGTTTTGCAGTCTTACCACAATACTCTCCTAGTAATTTAAATAAAGTATTGTTAACCTTTTTCCATTCTTTCATATCGATTTCAGCATCTTGAATATTTCCACTGAAGCCGCCTGATGATTGATGTAACATTGTTTTAGAATGTCTTAATGAACTTCTTTTACCTTTTGTGCCGGCTCCTAATAACACAGATCCCATAGATGCAGCCATTCCAGTATTTACTGTTCTAATATCTGATTTAATATAATCCATAACATCAACCATAGACAAACCTGATTTAACAGATCCGCCTGGTGAATCTATATGCATTGTGATATCCTTATTCTCTACACTATCCAAAAACATTAACTGTGCTTGGACTACTGTAGACATACCATCATTAACTGGACCAGCAACCCAAAGGACTCTATCCATCATTAATCTTGAAAATATATCCATCTGTGTTGCTCTTAGTTCTCTCTCCTCTAAAATGTAAGGAGTCATTGAGTTTTCAATATGCTTTTCATAATAGTTCAATGTTGATGAACTTACATTATGATCGCTCATTGCATATTTTTGAAATTCTTTTCCGTAATTCATATTTCTTCTTTTGCCTTGGCTAAACTTTCTAATGCTATATCTATATGTTTAGCATAATCTTTATTTAACTTGTAAACTGGTTGTTGAATAAGATAGTTAACGATAAAGCTATAGAATAATTCTACTCTATCACTTGCTTCTGTTATATCTTCTTTAGTTGGATTTAGATCTTTTCCTGTCATGATTACCTTTTACTACATTTATAATCAATTCTATCCAGGAATTTCCTCTATACCTTTTCTTTCCTTCTATATTAAGAAGGTACTTTGATTTTGTTTTCATTTATTTTATTTTTATATTACTGTTTTATTATGTATGCTAATGCATAGTATGGTGGTAAGTTTGTATCAGATCCGCTAACTCCTTCTGTTGAATTAGATACTGTTATACCAGTTGTAGCCGATTGAGTTACAAGATCTCCTGTGTTATTACCTTCTCTTCTAAAATTAGGACCGTTACTATTTGTTGTTCCACCGTCTGCATTAGCATCGTGTGTATGGCCTGGGTCTGTTACTGTCGCGGTGTGAGTATGCTCTACTAAAACTGAATCGCGACTACCACCTTGATCTCCTGGTAGATAAAAATTTCCTACTCCTACTATAAATTTATCAACAAGATCAGGTGTGTTGTTATTACCATCACAAAGAGCCCACCCGGTTGGAATATTTGCAACAGCTCCTGACCACATAATGATACCACCAGTAGGAACATTACCAGAACCACCGGAACCGCTAGGACCAGTAGATCCTTGAACTCCTTGTGCTCCTGGAGTTCCATCATCGCCTGAAGAATTAGTATGATTATTTAATTTTATGTAATCAATTGATCCACCATCAGGTTTAACTAATCTAGGCCATACTTGATACCGTTTCCATTTGCTTCCGTAAGGTTCACTGCTCATATCCTTTGACTTTATTTATTTCATGTAACTTATATTCAGAATCTATGAATCCACTATCTACATAGTCCCATAAAGTAAGGTTAATTAAAAAAGGATGCGGTTGGCCTTTTGCCCACCTCTTTGCTTTCTGAAAGCCTTTAGGTGAGTATTCAAATTTTGCAATACCTTTATACTTTGGCCCAAACCATTTTCTTAATAATCTAAACATAAATCCGTTGTTTATTATTATATGGTAAAAAAATAAAAGGTTTAAGAAATACTAAAGTGAAAGTACAAATACTACCACCATGATTGTGATATAAAGAAATGAACTTATGTCATGTTTATTTTGCTGTTCCATATATTATTTATAGCAAAAATCTCTAATAGTTTTCATTTTCAATATTAACTTATTGTTAACAAATTGTTATCTAAATATTGTTATATTACCACTATCCTCGATAATTTCAGGGGAATCAGATCTCCTCCCTTTAAGTTGATAAAAGTAAACCCCATCTTGTGCATAAAAAGATCCATTATTTATACTACCATCCCAATAAGGATAAGAATCAAAATCATCAGCATAACCAGTATAAATTAAATCTCCCCACCTATTAAATATTTTAAATTCTACGTCTATCCAACAGTCTAATTCATAAACTAATTTCCATACATCATTTATTCCATCATTGTTTGGTGTGAATGCATTAGGCGCATAAATACTACCTTCTCCTAAACATGGATAACCTGGATTATCCCCACAAAGCAAACCTGTTATACAATCAACCCAAACCTCTTCTATAATATACTGAGTAATAGTGTCTGTGAGGTATTCTATTAAATAAAGGGTGTCTATGATGATTTCAGTTTCAGTAAGGTAAATCGTATCAGTAAAATTTTGAGTGATGTAGAGAGTGTCTATTAGAAATTCAGTTTCTGTTATGTAAACCGTGTCACATGGCTCTTCTTCACTTACCTCACAATCAACACCTGTGATCATATTAAATACAAAATTGTTATTACCGGTAATTATTTCATTAGGTACACTTGTAATAGTAAAGTAATTACCTTGACCTGCTGTCCATGTACCTGCACTATTAATCGTCCCACTCACGGTAATAGTATCTCCTGGTTGAATCCATACTGCTAAATTAGAAACTCCATTAAAGCAATTAAATGTGGTACCTAAAAAATCACTAAGGCAAAAATAAGTAACCGCCTCAGTTCCTATATTTACTAAAGTAGCTTCATATACATAAGAAGATAAAATTCCTGCATCAAATACTTGGCAATCTTCTTCAGAGATGTTTAAATCAATTATAATAGGATCTGGGCCAACTGAATATACACAAGTACCATTATCTGTTGTTGCATCTTCATCATAGTTAAGTGCTATAGGATCTATACATCCTGGATAAGAATATGCACACGTAGCTAGAAAAAGCCATAGGAAGGCCATCATTAAATGTTTCATTAATCAATAAATTATTTTGGGGTTACTCCGCGTTCAGAGTTATTTGGATAGCATATCCCACATGGCAGGATATTCTTCTTTGAAGTCTTCACCGTAAGTTTCTTGCCATATTCTAGCAATTTCTCTTTTATCGGTTATTTTTCGTTGTCTTATGATTTTAGCAACACCTGGGTATTTAGTAGCAAATTTTTCACCGTATGCTTTTTTCCACATAGCTTCCATATCTTCTTCAATATGATCTGTGTGTTTATGTTTACCATCAGATGCTTCAGTACCGTCTCTTTCAGAGGATTCGTTTACAGCTTTACTAAAAGTTTTCCAACTATTAACAGGTTGTCTATTTACTTTAATTTTACCGGTGTAAGTATCAAAATAAATTTCAGCACCGTTATAAGTTAAATCTAATACAAGAGTATCATAACCTTTACCTATTGCAGTACCTCCTCTTATTCCTAGCCCAGCTTTTTCTGCCCACCTAGCGAGTTGCTTTACATCTCTAAGAACTCCTCTCTCTTTTGCAAATTTTTCAATGTTACTAGGAATTTGTGCAGCTTCAGTAACTACTGATTCTAAAACTTTACTATTCTTTTCAATGTATGATAAAAGAGCCGGTGTTTGTTTAATCATTATACCTTTAAAGGTTGGCTTATCAAAATATTGTGGACCTTGTGATGATCTACTTGAATACTTATTCTTTAGTGAAAAATGATCAGCGAATACTCCACCTGGTAAATTATAAATAATAGTTCCTTTAGGAAGGGTTACATTTGAAAAACTTCCGATAGTGGCACCTTTAGCATCTTTCTTTAATTCATATTTTCTATCTTCTAACGATGTAGTAAAACCAGCCTTTGTACCAGATACTGGTGATGTTCTTAATTCATTAATTGATTCTTTGACAAATACAATAAAAGATTCTCCTGCTGAATTAGGATCTTCCAATTCTTTAAAATCTACATTATGTTTCTTTAGAATCTTTTTAGCATCATCCCATTGGTGAGTTACATAAGAATAAAGAATAACTGTATTTTCATCTTCAGGATTAACTCCAGCTTTTTTCCAAATCTTTTTTGTATCATCATTAGCATCATCAAGCCAATTAATTTCAGAACCTTTTCTTTTTAAATCTGTTAATGCTTTATTTGCATCCGGTGCTTTACCTTCATTAATTGATTCAGCCAA
>Ga0208793_1001886_pt1 | contig 11444 bp, 15 predicted proteins | sample 17_taG_FD_184092 | JGI IMG/M metagenome (GOLD analysis project Ga0208793, IMG submission 184092) | Marine viral communities from the Subarctic Pacific Ocean - 17_ETSP_OMZ_AT15314 metaG (SPAdes) (version 2) | ecosystem: Environmental > Aquatic > Marine > Oceanic | place: Pacific Ocean | collected...
TTGAAGAAATCAAGCAGATGATTGAAAAGAAAGAGGAAATGAGCGAAGTTGAAGAGCAAGTGAAAGAGGAACTATCTGAAACACCTGCAACAGAAGCAATCACTCATAACCCTGAACCCAAACAAAAAGTAAGTCTAAAGTATGCGCAAAACAGAAAGCAAAGTACTTTTGACAAAGTAATGTCTAAAATTGTTAACAATTAAATTTATATAAAATGCCAAATCCAACTATTACAGGAAGTACTTATGCAGGGGAATTTGCAGGGAAATATCTCGGTGCTGCCCTTCTAAGTGCTGATACACTTGACAAAGGTGCTATCTCTATCTTACCAAACATTAAGTACAAAGCTGCTATGAAAGTAGGTGCGTTCTCAAATCTTGTACGCTCTGCTGATTGCGACTTTGACTCATCTACATCAGGTCTTACTCTAACTGAGAAAGTACTTACACCAACTGAATTGCAAGTTAACTTACAAGTATGTAAGAAAGAATTGCACTCTGATTGGGAAGCTGCTCAAATGGGATTCTCTGCTTTTGACGAGCTACCCCCATTGTTCTCTGACTACGTTATCGCACGTGTAGCTGCTGAGGTTGCTAAAGCAACTGAGGTATCTATTTGGCAAGGTAGCGCAGGGGAAGGAAGCTTTGATGGTTTTGAAACTCTACTTGCTGCTGATACAGATGTAGTTGACGTTACAGCAGGTACAGTTACTACTGCAAACGTAATCGCTGAGCTTCAAAAAATCGTTGATGCTATCCCAAGTGGTGTATATGGTAAAGAAGATTTAACTATCTATATTTCTCAAAACATCGCTAAGGCGTATGTAGGCGCACAAGCTGCTTTGGGTTATAGAGATTTGTATCACGTAGGACAAACTGAGATGAACTTTCAGGGAATCCCATTGTTTGCAACAGGTGGTCTTGCTGATAACACAGCAGTAGCTGCTCAGAAGTCTAACCTATTCTTTGGAACAGGATTGCTTGATGACAGAAATGAAGTTAAAGTTATCGATATGGCTGACCTTGATGGTTCACAGAACGTGCGTGTAGTTATGCGCTATACAGCAGGTGTGCAGCATGGTATTGGTTCTGATATCGTTCTCTACGCATAATCAATAATTCTCTAACTTAAAAGGGGTGGGTAAGCCGAGTGCCTACCTACCCTTTTTTATTAAAATAAAAAAATATGCCTTGTTCAGTATCAAACGGAAGAGCGTTACCATGTAAGAGTGGTGTAGGTGGCCTGAAAAACATTTACTTTGCCCCTTATACATCTACCACAGCTGACTTAACTGACAGCTCAGGTACAATCACTTTAGATGATAGTGTTTCTTTCTACAAATATGAAATCAAGGGTAATTCATCATTAGAAACTGCTATTAACTCGTCAAGAGAAAATGGCACTACTTTTTACGAATCAACCCTTAATGTTACATTTACGTTTTTAGATGTAGCTACTCAAGAGCAGATTAAGCTCTTAGCTCATGGCAGACCTCAAATCGTTGTGGAAGATTATAACGGCAACGGATTTTTAGTAGGTAAAGATCATGGAAGCGAAGTTACAGGGGGTACAGTTGTTACAGGTGCAGCTATGGGGGATTTAAGTGGATTTACACTTACCCTTACTGCTCAAGAAACAGCACCACCTTTCTTTGTAGCAACACTACCAACTGATGATTCATCATCGCCAATTAACCCAACACCATAATTTTTTGTATATTAGCAAAGAGTTTATTTATTTTGGTTTAGTTATTGTTAGGGGGTGTAAAAGCCCCCTTTTTTATTACACAAAATTCAGAATCTATACGTTATATAGGTAGTATGATAATTTTAACTACATCCACATCTGATCAAACAATCAAAGTTATACCACGTAGAACCATTGTGGGGGGCTTGATTTTGACAATAAGAAACGAATCAACAAACGATGTTACTACATATACAGGGGACTTTGTTTGGAGTACATACGATGCAACCTACAATCTATCTTCTATTGAGTGGCAAGGTTCAGACTTATCAAGTAGTCAAGGCGAAACGTATTTAGAAATTACAAATAAGTTTGACTTAACAGAGTCTAACTATTATACATTTACAATATCAGACTCAGTAGGGGAATTGTACAAAGGTGTTATATTCTGTACAGACCAAACAGTAGACCAAGATACGAACTCTTATTATACTGTAAATGAGGGCGAATATGTATCAAGCACTACATTTGATAATGATTATATTATATTATGAAAAACGATTTAAGAATAGTTAACCTAAGCACCTACACAAGCCCTACTGTAAAAGAAGTACGGAATCAGGAATTTGTGAGCTATGGGGATGATAACAACTACTTTCAGTATCTTATAGATAGATACAATGGTAGCCCTACTAATAACGCTATCATAAACGGAATTAGCGAGATGATTTATGGTAAGGGCTTAGATGCTACTGATAGCAATCGAAAACCCGATCAATACGCACAGATGGTGTCTTTGTTTAATGCTGATTGTGTTCGTAAAGTAGTGTACGATCAAAAACTTATGGGTCAATGTGCTTTGCAAGTAATCTACTCTAAGGATAGAACTAAAATCGTAAAACTTGAACATATCCCTGTTGAAACATTACGAGCTGAAAAGTGTAATGATAAGGGCGAGATCGAAGCATACTTTTACCACTACGATTGGGCTAAGTACAAAAAGAGCGATGAGATAAAACGTATCCCTGCCTTTGGAACTTCTAAAGAGGGTTTAGAGATTATGTACATCAAACCTTATAGAGCAGGGTTTAAATACTATTCGCCTGTTGACTATCAAGGTGGTACTCAATACGCAGAGTTAGAGGAAGAGATAAGCAACTATCACTTAAACAATATAATGAATGGTCTTGCACCATCTATGCTTATTAACTTTAACAACGGAACGCCTGACCCTGAGCAAAGGGAACTAATCGAAAGACGTATCTACGAAAAGTTTAGTGGTAGTAGCAACGCAGGTAAGTTTATCTTAGCATTTAACGATAATGCAGAAACTGCTGCTGATATACAACCTATTCAACTTTCTGATGCTCACAATCAATATCAGTTTTTAAGTGATGAGAGCGCACGTAAGATACTCGTATCTCACAGGGTAGTATCTCCTATGCTTTTAGGAATTAAAGACAATACAGGGCTTGGTAATAACGCAGACGAGCTTAAAACAGCTACTATCCTTATGGATAACACAGTTATTCGTCCGTTTCAAAGATTGCTTATTGAGAGCTTTGACCAAATACTTGCGTATAATAACATCTCACTTAACCTATACTTTAAGACCTTACAACCTTTAGAGTTTACTGACCTTGACAATGTAGAGGACTCTGAAACACGAGAAGAAGAAACAGGTGTTAAAATGAGCAAAGAGGACTTGACTGATGAAGAGTTTGATATAATCCTTGACGAACTAAGGGGCGAAACAATCTCTAACCGATGGGAAGCAGTTGATGTAAGAGAACAGAGCGAAGATAACGAAAGTATAGAGGATTGGGCTGTTAAGCACATTGAAAGCAAAGAGGAAAAATTAGAAAAAAAGTCAATAGATTCTAAAAAGAGTGGGTTCAGTTATTTAGACAAATCCCTATATAAAGTAAGATACCGATACTCTGAAAAGTACAGCTCAGGCAAATCAAGACAATTCTGTCGTATTATGATGAGCAGAAGTGGTAGAGGTGTGGTATATAGAATAGAAGATATTGACAAGGCATCAAACGCAGGTGTAAATAAGTCTTTTGGGCATCAAGGCAAAGCATACGATTTGTTTAGATTCAAAGGTGGGGTTAATTGTGGGCATAGATGGGAAGAGGTCTTATACAGACTAAAATCTAAGACTATGAAAAAGGTTATCCAAAACTACGATGAAGTAGATAAGATACCTAAGTCTTATGCACCTACCCCAAGAGGATATAAGGATGCAGAGAAAGCACCAAAGGATATGCCAAATAACGGACACCACCCAAATTATAAAGGATAATGGCAACAGCACTATTTATATCAAGAACGGACTTAGTTAAGAACAGCATTATAGATGCTAATACCGACACAGATTTATTTATTCAGTTTATCAAGATAGCTCAACAAATTGAGATTCAAAACTATTTAGGTACAGACCTTTATAATAAGATTAGTGCAGATATTATTGCAGATACACTTACGGGCGATTATCTTAACCTTGTTAACGAATATGTGCAGCCCATGCTCATATGGTGGGCGCAAGTAAATTATTATCCTTATGCCGCCTATAAAGTTAAGAATGGTGGTATATTCAAACACACCTCAGAAAATAGCGAGAGTGTAAGTAAAAACGAAGTGGATTACTTAGTAGAGAAGGCACGTAACACAGCAGAGTATTACACACGTAGATTTATTGACTATATGAATTTTAATAGCTCTACATTCCCTGAGTACAATAGCAACTCAGACTCTGATGTGTATCCTGATAAAGACTCACTATTTAATGGGTGGGTATTATGAGGTACAAACCAAAAGACAAAAATATAGTTAAGCTAAAAAAATACTTAACCAAAGAATTGAAACCAAATTTTAAAGACTTATTAAAAACGACATAGATGGCAAGTTTAGAAAATAAAAAAATAAAAGACACTTACGAAGGGCTGCTGAAAACTGATGACAATGCAGCTATCGATGGTGCTGTCGAGATCACAGATGGTGCAGGTAATGGCACAGGTGTTACTATTAGCAACGATGGGCAAGTTACTGCCACAGGTACTGTTTCGTTTGGGTCTTTAAAAGATACAGGCGAGGATATCACAGTTACTAAGTTTGTTGACGAAGCAGATGGGATTGGTAATAACGATAACGACACTTCTGTCCCAACAAGTGCTGCGGTAAAAGACTACGTCGATACAAATGTTACAGCTCAAGACTTAGACTTTCAGGGCGATAGCGGTTCGGGTGCAGTTGACTTAGATAGCCAATCTTTAGATATTGCAGGTGGTACAGGTATTGATACAAGCGCAGTAGACCAAACCCTAACTGTAAACATTGATAGTACAGTAGCTACATTAAGCGATACCCAAACGCTAACCAATAAGTCTATTGACCTCACAGATAACACCCTAAGCGGTACAACTTCCGAATTTAACACAGCTTTAAGTGATGATGATTTTGCCACGCTTACAGGTACTGAAACACTTACCAACAAAACAGTAGACGCAGACAATAACACAGTCTCAAACTTAGAAGTAGACAACCTTAAAAGCGGTGTATTAGACACAGACCTTACAAGCGTATCTGCAAGTGATGACACTCTCGCATCTGCAAAGGCAATTAAAACCTATGTCGATTCCAACATTACCGCACAAGACTTAGACATTACAGACGGCACTACAACTTCTGCTGTCGACTTAGACTCGCAGACATTAACCATTGAGGGTACTGCAAACGAGGTCGAAGTAAGTCTTACAGATCAATCATTTACAGTAGGATTACCAACTTCTATTACTACAAACGTAACAGGAAACCTTACGGGTAACGTAACGGGGAATGTAACAGGCGACCTTACGGGCAACGTGACAGGTAATGTTACAGGTGACGTTACAGGCAACGCAGATACAGCAAGTGCTTTAGAGACAGCTCGTACAATATCACTAAGCGGGGACGTTTCAGGGTCAGTATCTTTTGACGGAAGTGCAAACGCAGACATTACAGCTACAATACAAGCTAACTCTGTTGCTTTAGGTACAGACACCACAGGCGATTATGTAGAAAATTTAGGTACAGGCACAGGTGTTACAATAGGTAGTAATTCAGGTGAAGGGTCAAGTCCTACAATTAGCGTAGACTATGGCTCAACTGCAAACACCGCAGTACAAGGCGACACTTCGCTTACTATTCAGGGTACAGCAAATGAAATTGAGGTTACAGGTGGTGGCGTTACTTTAGGGTCAGGCGGTACTGTTACAGTAGGTTTACCAAACGACGTTTCTTTAGGTGGTAGTTTAACAATCGCTCAAAACCTTACAGTCAATGGTACAACTACAACTGTAAACACAGATACGCTTTCAGTCGAAGACCCACTTATTGAACTTGCAAGAGACAATAGTGAAAACAGCGTAGACGTAGGTTTATACGGAAAATACAGCTTAGATTCAGGCACTACTACTAAATACTCGGGTCTGTTTAAAGATGCTTCTGACAGCGATAAGTTTAAACTATTTAAGGGCTTAGAAGTAGAGCCAACCTCAACAGTAGACACTGCGGGTACAGGGTACGCCAAAGGGGACTTAGTTATTAATGACTTAGATGCGGTTACTATTAGTGGTAATTTAACAGGAAACGTAACAGGTGATTTGACAGGTGATTCAAGCGGTACACATACAGGTGGAGTTGTAGGTAATGTTACAGGGAATGTTACAGGTGATTTGACAGGAGATGTTACAGGTGATTTGACAGGGAGCGTTTTAACTGCTGCACAAACAAACATCACAAGCGTAGGTACTTTGTCAAGTCTTACAGTTAGTGGCGATTTAACAGTAGACACAAACACTCTTTATGTAGACAGCTCTAACAATCGAATAGGTATTGGCACTTCGAGTCCTGATTCAACCCTTACTTTAAATGGTTCAAGTAGTAGCAGAATAAATTTAAGAACATCCGACACAAGATATGGTACTATTTTTTCCGACAGTGGTCTTTTAGCTATTGCATCCATAACTTCTATTCCAATAGTTTTTGCAATTAATGATGTTGAAAAAATGAGACTCGATTCGTCAGGAAATTTGGGCTTGGGCACTTCGAGTCCGGCGGGTAAACTTGCAATAAAAGACGGAAATGTTTACATAGACAGAGACACAACTTCAGGAAATTATGCTTTTGGATTTTATCGTTCAGGTGCTGAAAGAGGAAGACTCGGATTTGATTATTCAAGTTCAACATTAAACCTACAAGCCGACGGCGTGATGACTTTCTTAACTTCGGGAGAGAATGAACGAATGCGCATTGACTCTTCGGGGAATGTACAGATTGGTTCAGGAACAAGATATGGTAAATTTGACATTTTAGATATTGGGGGTAGTGGCACAAACTTTATTGTTGGTACAGGTTCAAATGGCGATAACTACTTCACCTCGGGAACATCAGGTGTTCAAGTTTTTAGAGGTGGTTCAACCGAACGAATGCGCATAGATTCGAGCGGTAATGTGGGGATAGGCACGTCGAGTCCCGATGTAAAAACCCATATTTTTGGAGGCTCAGACTCACAAGAAAATGTTTTATTAAAAGTGCAATCTAATGGAGTGGCAAATGATAGTTCATTGTCAACATCAATTTTACTTGCAAATTCCACAGCTTTAAGTTCAACTCACGGGGTAAAAATTAGTTCAATAAGAACAGGCAGCACAACTGAAGATTTTGCTTTTTATACATACAATTCAGGTATGAATGAACGAATGCGCATAGATTCAAGTGGGAATGTAGGGATAGGTACTTCGAGTCCCGATACTAAATTAACTATTGAAGGAGATTCTCCAATTATAAACATAAGAAATACAGCAGAAAGTGAATCAGGTATTAATTTTGTTGATACTGCAAGTGCTGCTCAATCAGCAAGAATAATGTACGATTCAGGTTCGAGTAATGCCTTAATTTTTTACAATAACGCTATTACAGAACGAATGCGCATTACGAGTGGTGGGGATGTTTTGATTGGTTGTACATCTTCTCCGAGTGATACAGTATTTGGCGCAGGAATACAGGTACACCCAAGCGGTGGTAGATATATTGAAACCTCAATAAATTCTACATCAACTGTCACTCATATGCAGTTTGTAAATCCAAATGGGAATGTAGGTACTATACAAACAAGCGGTTCATCAACTTCTTACAACACCTCATCTGACTATCGCTTAAAAGAAAACGTAGCCGATATGACAGGTGCTTTGGATAGGGTTGACCAACTTAAACCAAGTCGCTTTAACTTTATTGCAGACGAAGACACTACTGTTGACGGATTCTTAGCACATCAAGTACAAGACATCGTACCCGAAGCAGTAACAGGCGAAAAAGACGCAGTAGACGAAGACGGAAACGACGTCTATCAAGGCATAGACCAAAGTAAACTCGTACCGCTATTGGTAGGAGCTATAAAAGAGCTAAGAGCAGAGGTTAACTCGCTCAAGGCACAAATTAATAATTAATAAATTTTAACACAATGGGAAAAAAAGAAAAGACCCCGATAGTAATTGACGAACAAGAGTATTTTTACGAAGAGCTTACAGACGAGCAAAAAGCGTATGTAAACCACATCGCAGACTTAGACCGCAAAATCGGTAGCTCACAGTTTAACTTAGAGCAGCTGCAATTCGGTAAACAAGCGTTTGTAAAGGCTCTTAAAGAAATTTTGTAATGGCATACCTTTGGAAAAAGTATGAGTTTGAAAGTGAGGAACAGGCGGATAGTAAAATATCCGCTTTGCCCGATAATCACAATGTAGTAAGGCTTGGCTATTTATCTGATAAGTATTCGGTAGATGTACTTTGGGAAGGTTTAGAAGAAAGTCCATATGGTTGGAAATCAAAAGAAATAACTGTCGAGGGTAATGGCGTACACACCTTCGCTAACTATGAATATAAAAATTAATAAAATGGATGCTACAAGTTTTAAAGTATATGTAATGAACTTGTCAACAATGACGATAACAGCAATAGACCAAATAGAAACAGCGTTGAAAATACTTTTACTTGTGGTGTCGATTGGGTACACTATCCAAAAATGGTGGGAGATAAGAAAGCGAAATGACTAAAGATAAAGAGCTTAGGGGCTATATAGGTGCAGGGGTTATATTTTTCCTTGTAATGGCTTTGCTTTTGTTTTTAGCTTTTTATGAGATACCTGAAACGAATAACGATATTTTTAAAGTGATTGTGGGTATGTTAGTAGGTTCTCTATCGGTTGTGATCTATACATTCATAGGCAAGAACCCCGAGGAAGTTGCAGAGCTACAAGCAAAGAGCCAAAGTCTTGAAACAAAGGTAAAGCAGCTTGTAGAGGAAAAGGACAACATAGAAGCACTATTAAGAAACCTACAAAGCGATGTGATAGAGAAACTATCTGTTACAGGTCAAAACTTTAAATACAAAGATTGCGAATGAAGTATTTTACTTATACAGAGTTTGATAGCCCTGATGAAGTGGGAAGTGGTAAGCAAATGCATCCTGATATCTTAGAGATGTTAGACCAAGCAAGAGATAAGTTTGACAAGCCCATAAAAATTAACTCAGGGTATCGCACAGAAAAACACAATGATAAAGTAGGTGGAACGCCTAACAGTAGTCATTTAAGAGGGTTAGCTGTGGATATAGCGTGTTCAAGCTCTGTTGATAGATACCATTTAATTAACTGCCTTTTAGATGTAGGGTTTAAGCGTATAGGTATAGCAAACAGTTTTATCCACGTAGATATAGACTCTGAAAAGGCAAAAGAAGTAATATGGACTTATGCGTAGTTTTTCAATTATACTACTTTTCCCTACCTCGTTTATAACAGGTATATCTTATTACCCTGCAACAGGTAGGTACAAATTTGACGAGCTAAATATATACTTATTTTTCATTCAATTACAGTTTAGAAAATATGAGTAAAAATAAATTTAAGGACACCAAAGTAGGTAGATTCTTAACATCTGTGGGTTCTACGCTTGGCGATGGCATGGGCGATATATTGCCCGATAACGGATTCTTAGGGGTCTTAAAGCGACTTATAGCAAAAGATGATACCCTTACCCCACAAGACAAAGAAACTGCCTTAAAACTGCTTGAAATGGACTCACAAGAGATTCAGGAAGTAAGTAAGCGTTGGCAGTCTGATATGACTTCTGATAGTTGGTTAAGTAAGAATGTACGTCCATTAACGCTCATATATCTAACTCTTGCTACTACGATCTACATTGTGCTTGATAGTTTAAACATAGCTTTTGATATAGATCAGGCGTGGATAGAATTACTTAAAACACTCTTAGTAACAATCTACGTAGCGTACTTTGGTAGTAGAGGTTTTGAAAAATATAAAAAAATCACTAAGTAGTATATATATATAATAATATACTTTTAAGTATAATAATATAATATAATAATATAATATAAAAAAATAATTAGTATATTTATATATATATATATAAAGCAAAAAAAATGAAATTTGATTTAAAAATAGATTACTTAGGTAAAAAAGAAGAGAAAGGCGATACTGAAAAGCACATTTACAATTTGTTGTTTAAGACTTACAATGCACAAATAGAAGGTAAGTTTGAGAAATCAGAGCTACGTCAAATCATTCAGATTTTAGATAACGCTATTGTCTAAGAAGGTATCACGCAAAAACCTTGTAAAGCGTTTAGATAACATCTTTAGTCAGTACATACGACTTAGAAACGCTAATGCTCTTGGTATATCTGAGTGTTATACCTGTGGTAAGCAAGACCATTGGAAGCGATTGCAAAACGGACACTTTCAAAGCAGGAAGCATTACGGAACGAGATGGGATGAAACAAACTGTCAGGTACAATGTGCTGCGTGTAATGTGTTTAGATATGGCGAACAGTACAAGTTTGGGCTTAGGTTAGATAAAGACTATGGGCAGGGTACAGCAGAGGACTTACACGCTAAAGCCATACAGATCACTAAATACTCAAACAATGACCTGCAAGGGTTAATAACTAAATACACAGCTCTTGTCAAAAAGAAAATGAAATAGTATATTTGCATTGTTCATATTCTGAACTGTTTTAATGTTTACTGACTTTAGGGGGGTGCTTTGCCCCCTTTTTGTTTTATTAAAAATAATTTATATATTTACACCAACATTAAAACTTTATTATGCAATTCAATTTAAATACCGAACAGCAGGATGCAATACTCTACGCTGTATCACACACACTCGCTAACAAAAGCGATATGTCTGATCAAACCCTAAACGACTTGTACGATGTACTCGATATGTTTAAAATAGAAGAAAATAAGCGATACGGATTATATAGTGGAACTCATGAAGGACTTTGATAAGGCACGATTAGAAACTATGGGTAATAGAATAGAAGAGTTAGAAGCCCATATAGAAATTTTAGAAAAACAATTAGAATTATATTATGCAGAGTAAAATCACTCAAATAGAACCGAAAGGTACATATACAAACGCATCAGGCACTTTCAATAAGTATCAGGTGTATCTCGCAAATGGTAACAACTATCAGTTTTTAGCCAAAGGCGAATTTAAAAAGCAGGTGGGCGAAACCATCGACTTTGAAGTAACAAATGAGCAATACAACACAGCGAAGCTCATCTACAACAAACCCATACAAGCAGCACCGACTGCAAACAGAGAACAGATTATTGTTCGTCAAAGTATGGTAAAAGCTGCTGCGGACTTTCACGCATCAAGACCAAACGCAGATATACAAACAGTAATAGCAG
>Ga0208793_1001892_pt1 | contig 11419 bp, 10 predicted proteins | sample 17_taG_FD_184092 | JGI IMG/M metagenome (GOLD analysis project Ga0208793, IMG submission 184092) | Marine viral communities from the Subarctic Pacific Ocean - 17_ETSP_OMZ_AT15314 metaG (SPAdes) (version 2) | ecosystem: Environmental > Aquatic > Marine > Oceanic | place: Pacific Ocean | collected...
CTGATGCAACAGCACTTAACGCTGACTTCCAGATTCAGAACCTTGAAGGTAAGATGGAAATGTTAGCAGGTGCTCCAAGGGAAGCTATGGGTATCCGTAGTGCAGGTGAGAAGACAGCCTTTGAGGTTGGTCAGCTTATGACAGCCGCAGGTCGTATCTTCCAACACAAGACAGCACACTTTGAAAGAGTATTCCTTGAGCCAATTCTTAACTCAATGCTTGAAGCTGCACGTAGGAACATGGACTATGCTGACACAGTACGTGTACTAAACGAGGACAGTGGTCTGTTTTTCTTTGAGGAAATTACCAAGGAAGACATTAAGGCTAACGGCAAGATTATCCCTATGGGTGCTAGGCACTTTGCTGAAAGAGCACAGAGAGTACAAAACATTACTCAGTTGTATCAGCTTAAACTGTCTGACCCATCTATTGCGACACATATGTCAGGCAAAGAGTTTGCTCGTATATTGGCTGATGAACTTGGTGAGCCAACCTTGTTCTCAGAAAATGTAGCTGTAACTGAACAAATGCAAACACAGAGGATTGCAATGGAAGCTCAGGTACAGTTTGAAGAAGAACAAGAAATCGCAGCAGAAAAAGGATTGTAAGATGCCATACAAAAAAGGTAAAGTCCAAGAATACAAAAACAAAACTAAAAAACCAATGGACAAGAAAAAGAAACCTGTTAAAAAGAAACCAATGCTAAAATAATGAAAGCCGTTTGGTTTAACAGATGTAAATCTAAAGAGGATAAGTTTGGTGTACGCCAAGCAGTCTTGTCAAACCGTGACAGTCTAGACCGCCTCAAAGAAATTCTTGAGCCTATGCTTAAGGAGACACCACCTACAGCAGACTACGATAGCCCCTCATGGGCATTTAAACAAGCTGATAGGATTGGTTATAACAGAGCACTAACCCAAGTGCTAGACATTATCAACCTAGATAAGGAATAAAATTATGGTATTTACTGACGAGTCTCCAACCAAAGAGACAGATCAGACTGAGCAGACGCAAGAAGATACTCAAACCCAAGAGTCTTATTTGCAGAAACTCGTTCAGGCAAAGGGAGAGAACTGGAGTAATCCTGAAGTACTAGCCAAAGGCAAACTAGAAGCTGATGGTTATATTTCAAATCTTGAAAGTCAACTCACAGAATTGCGAGAAGAACTTAATAAACAAGACTACTCTAAAACTTTACTCGACCAACTTCAAGAACAGGCCGCTGACCCTACTACAGCAAAACTTGGAGAGCCTTCTAATAATAGTAGCACTAATTCACAGAATACCACTGCTAGTCTTAGTGAGGATGACCTTAAGAGCCTTGTTGAAAAGACACTTACAGAACGAGAAAAAGGTACGGCTCTAGCTAATAACCTTTCTCTTGTCGATCAAGAGCTAGAAAAAAGTTTTGGTACTGAGGCAAAAACCAAGGTAGCAAACAAAGCTAAAGAGCTAGGTATGTCAATGGAACGTATGCGTGAAATTGCTGCTGAATCTCCACAGGCTTTCTTTTCTCTTATCGGTGAACCAGAAAAAACCTTTAGCCCTATGGTGCAAGGTTCGGTTCGTACTGAAGGTGTTAATATGCAAAACTCTACGGAACGTGACTTCAGTTACTATCAAAAACTCCGTAGAGAAAATCGTAACTTGTACTATTCTGCCAAGACGCAACAACAAATGTTTCAAGACAAAGACCGTCTTGGTGAAAAGTTTGGTGCATAATAAAGGAACTTAGACTATGGCTATGACCACATCTAATACTTCGTTCCTGCAACGTGCTCAGGTCTACTCATCAGAATTGAAAGAAATTCTACGTGATGAGATGATGGCACAACGGTATGTGCGTATGCTTGATGGTTTTCCTGACGGAAACACTTTCAACATTCCATCTATCGGGCAGGCTCAGGTAGACGACTATACAGAAGACAGTGCTGTTACTTACCGTCCACTCGACACAGGTAACTTCACATTCTCAGTTGACAAATACTTGTCATCTGCTACCTACATGACCAAGAAGGCTGAACAAGACACGTTCTATTCTAATGAACTAATGTCTCGTTTTGTTCCTGAACAAGAACGGTCAATCATGGAGCACTTTGAGACAACTACTCTTGCGGCTGCTGACACAGGCAACGCAAACAGTAACCGTTCTCTTAACGGTGTCAACATGCGTATCGCAGGTGGTGCATCAGGTGTAATCGAACTCGCAGACTTTGCGTATGCTCGTTATGCTCTGAAAAAACAGCACGTACCTGACAGCAATTTGGTAGCTATCGTTGATCCATCAGTAGAGTTTCAATTGAACTCTCTGTCAAACCTTGTAAACGTGTCAAACAACCCACGTTTTGAAGGTGTAGTTCGTGACGGTATCGCAACTGGTATGCGTTTCGTAGCAAACGTATATGGTTTCGACGTATATTGTTCAAACTTCTTGCCTGACTCCAATTCTACAGACACGATCCTAGAACGTAACGGAAGCACAGACACCGATGTAGGTTCTGCAGCTAAAGTTAATCTGTTCTTCTCTGCGGATCAGTCTGTAAACCCATTCGTGGGTGCATGGCGTCAGATGCCAGAGGTTGATTACGATTACAACAAAGACAACCAACGGCATGAGTTTGTAACTACTGCTCGTTACGGTGTTAAGTTGTACCGTCCTGAGAACATGGTTCAAATTGTCGCTAAGACAACCATCTCATAAAGGGGGTATAATTTATGTCTTATGTAAACGCAGACGGTTTGGAAATCCTTACTTCAGGTGAGGCAGGAACAGCCGCAAAAAAAGGTACAGTCCTCTCTGGACACAAGAAAGCTCTTGTATTGAACTTGACAGGAACAGAGTTACCCTCTGGTGCTGCAACACCTCAAGACCATGATGCTTTCATCCCTGCAAACTCTTACATCACATCAGCAACTGTAATTATTTCAACAGCTTTCACTTCAGGTGGTTCAGCTACGTTGACAGTTGGTGCTTATCAGCAAGATGGTTCTACCATTGATGCCGATGGTGTTGATGCGGCTGTTGCTTTGTCGGCTCTTAACGCCACAACAAAAGCAGTAGCTTGTGATGGTGCTCTTGTTGGAGCAGCTTTGTCTGTAGGTGATAACGATTGTTACATCGAAGCCTACTACGGCACTGCGGCCTTTACCGCAGGTGAAGCCAAGTTGGTTATTGAGTACATCGAACCTTAAACTATTAGGATGTCCTTAGTTTTCTAGGGGCATCCTTAACTTTTCTCTTGACAACTCTGTTAAAATAGTATATAATGTCTTTACTGAGGCAGGGGCTAAAGGATAAACAATGGCTAACGTACAACACAGTGCTCTTACTGGTAGTGATCTTCACGAACCTAAAGGTGTAGCTTCAGCTACGGCAGGTAAGGTGTATATATCTAACGGTTCTGGTAGTGGTGCTTGGACTTCAGCAGGAGAAATTATTACTGGTTATATAGATGATGTTTCTACAGCAGAAGTTGTTCATGTTCCAATGCCATTTGCAGGAACTATCTCTAAAGTTATAACTGTATTAGAAGGTGCTATTACTAATGCTGATGCTACTATCACAGTTAAAAATGCTTCAGCCGCATCTATGGGAACTCTTACTATAACTCAGTCAGGTTCAGCCGCAGGTGATGTAGATACTCTGTCTCCTTCAACTAACAAGACAGTTACAGCTAATAGTTTTATTACTATAGAAACAAATGGTGGGTCTACAAGTCACAAAAAACTTAGGTTTGCAGTAGTACTGGATAAATCATAATGAAACGTACACTCCTAGAAATGGTTCAGTCTATCTTGTCCGACATGGACTCAGAGGATGTGAACGCTATCAGTGATACACTTGAGGCTCAACAGGTAGCCTCAGTTATCGAAGACACTTACTATAACATCATATCAGCTAGAGATATACCTGAGCATCAAGAACTATTAAAACTAACTTCTTTGTCTGACAGTACAAGACCCACTCATTTTACATACCCCACTAATTTAAAACAAATAGAGACATTATCCTATAACACAGCTACTTCTGGTTCACAATACTCAGAAGTTAAGTTTGTACATCCTTTAGAATTTCTAGAGAGAATGGATGACACATCTAGCTCATCCCTTAAGGTGTCAGATAAGGTAGGTAACACAGACCTGTTTGTCTATAATGATATACATCCTACGTACTACACAACCTTTGATGATAACCATATTGTTATGAACTCATACAAAGCCTCTGTTGAGAGTACACTTCAGGCAAGTAAGACAAGAGCCTATGGTACTGTCTATCCAACCTTTACTATTTCAGATAGCTTTGAGCCTGACCTAGATGATAACATGCTACCTTACTTGTTGGCTGAAGCTAAGTCAACTTGTTTCTCTTTGTTTAAAGCAGGGTCAGACCCCAAGGTAGAACAACAAGCTAGACGATTAAAGTCCTATGTGCAAAACGATATGCACAAAACCAAACAGGCCAACAAAAGACCTTACTACGGAAGAAGCTAGATGCTAGAGTTTGTAGAAGACACAGTAAACCAAACCTGTGTGTGTAAGTCAGACAAATATGTGTCAGAAATATACATTAAGAAGTCAGTCGGTGGTAATATATTCTTTGAGATAACTCTTGAAAAGGGTGTTACACCACAGGAATTGTCAGGAAAGTATTCGTCCATACGTAAAGCTCAAGAAGCACTAGAACTTCACCTAAGAAATAAAAAAATAACAAGAGCAACTAGGACTGAGTACTTTAACAAGCAACGTGAAGAACGTAAGAAGGTAACTGATGGCTCAAAGTCTAAGTCAAAAGACAACTAATACCTTTATCAAAGGTCTTATTACTGAGGCAGGTGAGCTAACCTTCCCTGAAGGTGCTTCAGTTGATGAGTTAAACTGTGATCTACGCAGGGATGGCTCTCGTCGTAGACGCTTAGGTGTTGCAACAGAAACTTCAGCCGTTTACTCTAGCTTTACTCTTTCAGATACTGAGTTAGTAACAACAGGTACATGGCAAAACGTAGGTGGTTTAGCTGACCTAGAGTTCCTTGTATTTCAAAAAGGTGCAACTCTTTACTTTTATAATAAATCAACAGCACCATACTCTGAGCAGCTTTACTCAGACAGTATTAGTTTAGCTACCTATGAGATTTCTTCTGGTTCAGCCTCACTTTATAAATGCCAGTTTGCTAGTATTAACGGAACACTTGTTGTGTCTTCCGAAGGTATTAATACTATTGTTATTTCTTTTGATAACTCAGCTAGTCCTAAGTTTACAGCATCAGCTATAGCATTTAAGATTAGAGACTTTGAGTGGCAGGGTGATGTAACTGGCTATGATGCAGCAGCAACAACAACTGCTAGTCGTACATATGACACAAAGAACTCAGGTTGGGTTGGCACTAAGGGTGCAGCAGCTTTAAGCACTTGGAGTGCAGCTAACTCTAGTAACTACCCACCTCTGACACACCCTTGGTATGCAGGTAAAGACTCAAGTAATGACTTTTCAGCCTCTGAGTGGGACAAAGTATTCGCAGGTTCTACTCTTACAGCTAATGGTCACTACATTATTGACTTTTTTAACAGGGTTAGATCAGGTTTATCAACCGAAGTTATAAACACAAGGTTTAAAAGTGTAACATCCTTTTCTGGTCGAGTGTTTTACGCAGGTATTGCAGCATCTGAGCATACAGGCACAGTTCTTTTTTCTAAAGTAGTTGACAATAACAACGATTTAGGTAAGTGTTATCAACAGAATGATCCTACTGCGGAGTACTTTGCAGATTTGCTAGCCACTGATGGTGGTTATATTTCTATACCTGATGCAATTAACATTCAAAGACTATATGCGTACCAATCTTCTCTATTTGTCTTTGCTGAGAACGGTGTATGGGCTATCACAGGGGTAGATGGTGTCTTCTCAGCCTCATCCTACGGTATAAACCGTGTCTCTAGTGTAGGTATTCTTAATCCTGAGTCATTTGTTGAGGCTGAAGGTATTCCCTTTTGGTGGTCAAGGTTTGGTATTCATACTTTAACGACTGACCCTACATCGGGCCAAGGTAAAGAACAAAACTTAACTATTTCAACTATTCAAACACGTTGGGATAGTATCACAACAGAACAAAAGTCTAAAGTTACAGCAATATACGACAGTATAAGTAAAAAGATTTATTGGGCATACCCTAATGCAGGTGAAACTGTAGCATCTAAGTTAAATAATTTTCTTATTCTTGATTTATCTTTACAAGCCTTCGTGCCTTGGACTATTTCAGATCAAGCATCTTCAACAGACAGTGCAGTAGGTCTAGCTTTTTACTCAGGTTTTGGTGCTGACTTTAATGTTGACGTTAGATCAGGCACAGATGGTGTGAATGATGTACTCGCAGGCACTGATGATGTTGTGTCTACAAGTATCTCTGGTTTTACAACTGGTGATCCTGCATTAGTCCTTCTGATTAGAAAAGGTTCCGATAGTAAAATTACTATGGGTTCATTCTCAAGTACAACATTCTTAGACTGGGGTGATACTAACTACACATCTTATGCTGAGACAGGGTATGACTTTGTTGGTGACTTGATCACTAAGAAAAATGCCCCCTACATAGCTATATACACAAGACTGACAGAGGAAGGGTTTAACTACACAGGTTCAGCTTATGAATCTATCAGACCATCTTCTCTTCTTGTTTCAGCAGCATGGGACTTTAACGATACGTTTAGTGCTACACAACAAGCCTATAGACTTAAGTATCCAATTGTTGTTAATCCATCTGATCTAACTTCTTTTCCATACCCTGAAGATGTCATAACCACAAGACTAAAAATCAGAGGGCATGGTCGATCAGTCAGACTTAAATACTCAAGTGAACAAGGTAAGGACTTTATTCTTTTAGGATGGGGTATAGTACAAGGAAGGAATACTAGGTTTTAGATGACAGAATATACAATACGTGATGCAACCGAACAAGACGTATTAGACACAGTACTAGCAGTCAAACAGTTTTGTAAAGAAATACCACACCCTGCTTGGGGAAAGTTTGATGCTAATAAAGTAAAACAACTTGTATCTAATCTAGTAGAACATGAGTTAGGTTTTGTCAAGATAGTCGTACATGAGGAAGAGGTCGTAGGTGCTTTGATAGCTGCTATCTCAAGTCTACCAATTAATAACATAACAGTAGCACAAGAGTTAATGTTCTGGCTTGACCCTGATCATCGTAATGGAAAGACATCTTTTAAGTTAATAGATCAATATGTTGAGTGGTCAAAAGAAAAAGGCTGTGACTATGCTAGGCTCTCAACAATAGACGAAACTATGGGAACTAAGGCAGGTGTTCTGTTTAAACGTAAAGGCTTTAAGCCAACAGAAACTGCTTATATAAAGGAAGTATAGAATGGCATTATTTACAGCAATTGGTGTTGGTCTTGGTCTGGCAGGAACGGCAGCTACACTAGCAGGTGTTGGTATAGTAGGTACAGGAGTAGCTGTCGCAGGAACCGTAGCTTCTGTCAGTGCATCTAACAGAGCAATGTCAGCACAAAAGCAAGCTACTCAAGTTCAGATAAAACAACAAGAAGCACAAGCCTCAAGAGAACGAAGGGGTGCTGTACGTAGGGGTTTGATAGCTAGAGCTAGGGCAGCTAACGTAGCAGCCACTACAGGCATGGCAGATACATCAGCTTTCCTAGGTGGTTCAGGTGCTCTGTCATCTCAAGTAGGGGCTAACTTAGGTTACGGTGGTATGATGTCAGGTCTTAGTCAAGACATTACACGGCTTTCAGGTTTGGCTTCAAGGGCTGAAGGACAGGCTCAACTGTACGGTCAGATAGCTAACTTAGGTATGCAGTTCGCTGACTTTGGTGCTGTAGCTAATAATATAAATACTCGAATAAAAGCCAACAGAGCAGCATCACCCTATGGACCACCAAGAGGTAGGTAAGACTAGATGTCATCAGCAGTAACACTAGAAAGTTTAGTTGAGTCAGCTAATATTCTGTCCACACTACAGGGTACAGAGGCTAAATCTAAACCTTTACTACCCTCTGATTCAGAGACAGTAACCAACAGGGTTCAGGAGCTATCTATTGCTACAGGTACATCTGAGGATGAAGTAAGACCCTCTGTTGTAAATGAGGATGGTGTCTATGAAACTCAGGCTCAAACCCTAAATAATAATATAACAGCCGAAAGTATTATTGACTTTGGTAGAGAGTTAGGTCTAGAACCTACAGATGTTTTGTCTTTAGTGGAGAACAGAACAGAAAAGGTAAGCTCACTACCTGCTGACCAATTTCTTCTAGCTCAAAGTATGATGGCTGAAGATGGAAGTATTACACCTGCTGCTCACAGTACTCTATCTAAAATAAGTATCTTCGATCAGATCATGCAACGTAAGATAGAAGAAAATGATGACGGTGCAGTACGTAAGTTCTTCACATTTTTAGATGTCAATATACTAAGAGCAATTACTTTAGGTGCATTTGAAGGTGTGACATTTAGGTCTAACCGTGAGGGTAAGGAAATCCGTGAGGCATTTACCTCTGGTATGACCAATGAAGAGTTTGAATCTTGGGCTGAAGACTACATAGATGAACGAAGCAATGAAGGTATCTTTAGTCGTGACTCTATATGGACTTTACATACTATAGCTCACAATAAAACCTATGCAGGTAACGATCCTTATGCCCCAGTTAATGCAATATTTGGTGTAGTAGATATAGCTACCCTTGGGTCAACTAAGTGGAGTACAGCAGCACTTAAGGCAGGTTTTAAAGGAGGCAAGCAGGGTGGCATTAAGGTAGCTGAAGCCCTGAAGATACGTAAGCCAGTAGATGCTGTAGCTCTTACTGAAGGTGGTGAGGCAGCAGCAGAAGTATTAGCTAGAAGTGTGGACGATGCAGGTGTACAGGCTGACCAGACACTAGCAGGTCGTTACCTTCCAGAGGAACTAGACCCAGTTCAAAGTCCATCAGCTAGACCATCAAATGCTGCAGGTACTGAGTCAGTTATCCGTAGGACTATTATTGAAAAACTAGAGACACTTAACAGAAAGTTTGCTTTTGGTGAGTATCTTCCAGAAGAAACTATCTTTGCTTTAGCTACTAGGACAGCACAAAATATTGTTGCAAACTCAGGCAACAAGTTCGTTAATAGTTTTAGGTATTGGGATGAAGGTTCCAATGACTACAAACTAGCTGTTCGCTTTGGTAAGAACGAAAGAGGAACACCCTTTAAGACAAAAGGTGATGCACAAAAGGTAGCTGATTTGTCAGAGGAAGCTAACCTAAGTGTTGTTAAAAATGACACTGGCTATGGGTGGTTCTTACAGGCAGAAGAAAGATTAGATGTTCTGAATAAAGTTGACCCTATTGATCGTTTCGATAAGGGTGGTTTTATTTCTGATACCATTAGTAAACTCTTTGGTGCTGCAAGTATTCGTTTAGGTGAACGACTAGGAACTAAGTTTCTTCAGGCTGAGTCAGGTCAGTCTCTTGTCAAGGAGATTGTCAATCCTTTTGAAAAGAAAATTAATTCTCTTAAACCTAAAGAACAAGATAACTTAGCTAAGTATTTTGAAGAACTAAGGGACGGTCAAGGTAAAAGTAAAACAAGAAATGCCCCTAGTGTGGAGCAGTTTACAGCTGAGTGGACAGTTACCCACGGTCAAACACCAAGTAAAAAAGTACAGGATGCCTATGAAGCAGTCCTTGAGATTAACGATGCGAGTTGGCACATACAGTCAAGTGCAGCCCTTAAGAAAGCTGTAAATCAAAACGGCAGACACCTGACAATAGCTGATGACTTTGAGCAAATAGGTTATCGTGTTGATGGTCGTAAGGTTACTATGCCAGAGGGTGAGTTCGTATGGAGTCCCATTCGTAATAAAGCTCTTAGAGTATCTGAGTTAGGTTCTGATGCTGTTGTCTATAAATTAGCTGCACCCTTTGGCAGAGAACAAGGTGTAGCTAAGAGTGGTTATATCTTTGTAACTGACATAAGAAAAACAAGAGCACTAGAACGTATTGACGTTATGCCATACAACATTGGTGGTCCAAGGAATAACGGTGGACTACGTTGGTTCTTAGGTTCTGACGTTGAGGTTACTCTTAAGTCAGGTAATAAATACTCAGGTGGTTTTAATACACTACTAGGTTCCTTCTCTAAAAGTCAAATATTAAAGGCTAAAGGTGAAGTCAATGCTATTGTAGCTAAAGTAAATCAACTTCTAGCTTCTAAAGGTGTTACAGATATTAGTCAGCTTTCTTTGACTAAGGTTGAGTACGATGAGTTAGGTAAGGTTATTAGGGCTAACAATACTTGGAGGCCAACCCTCACTGACCTAGAAGACTTGGTAAAGATTAAACAAACCCACGGCATTACCTTTACAAAAGAACTCGTAGAAAAAGCTAGGGATCAGAAACCTATTATTAGGGTTGACTCAGAGGGTAGGTTAGGTGATGACCCTGTATTCATGGGTTCTAATGCAGCAGAAACTCTATCTATTCGTCTAAACAAAAGCCGTTCTGACACACCACCCTTGGAGTTTGGTGGTAAGGACGTTAAGAATATTAATCCTATCGCTGCTATCGCTGACCAGTTTGGGTCTGAGGTCTATGGCTATGCTAATAGGGCAGCAACTCAGGATGCTTTGGTTGGTTGGGTTAAACTAGCCCAAGCTAATCCTAATGTAATTGATAACCTTCCTCAACTAAATGCTCTTAGTCCTCAAGACTTCTTAGGTAGATTTCTTTCAGCTAGAATTGTAAAGTCTAATGAACATACAGACCTAGCTAATCAGCTTATTGAACAACAAAGAGTTATTAAAGCTAGACTTAACATGCGAACAGATAGTAGTGTTAAGTGGGAAAATTTTACCAGTTCAGCTACTGAGGCTATCTTTAATAAATCAGGTTTTAAAGTTGACTTCAGTAAAATAGGTCTGTTCTCTGACCCATCTTCTCAGCTACTTAAGGTTGGCTTCTACTCTAAGTTTGGTTTCTTTAACCCCGATCAGTTTACTCTTCAGGGTTTACATGGGTTGACAGTAGCTGCTATCTCACCTAGACAGGGCAGTAAGGCTCTGGCTTTATCTATGCCTATGATGATGATTACATCTGGTATGTTAAAACCAGAGGCTAGGGCTTTAGCTGTTACAAGGTTAGCCCAAGTATCTAGGAGCATAGGCTTAGATGAAGACGAACTAAAACTCTTGATGCAGTACATTGATGATAGTGGTCGTAATATTATTGACACAACCATCCTTGAACTTCAAGCACCTCAGAACTTTGGTGTTTCCAGTACTCTTGGGCAAAGGGCTAAGAAGAGTGTTGGCACAATGTTAGACAAGTCAACCCTTTTCTTTAAGGAAGGTGAACGTGTCTCTCGTATGACAGGAATGGTAACAGCTTTCCTTGAGCACAGAGCTAAACGTCCTAA
>Ga0208793_1001904_pt1 | contig 11387 bp, 22 predicted proteins | sample 17_taG_FD_184092 | JGI IMG/M metagenome (GOLD analysis project Ga0208793, IMG submission 184092) | Marine viral communities from the Subarctic Pacific Ocean - 17_ETSP_OMZ_AT15314 metaG (SPAdes) (version 2) | ecosystem: Environmental > Aquatic > Marine > Oceanic | place: Pacific Ocean | collected...
AGCGAATAACCACGCCGGTTATATCCCATAAAGTAACTGTTGTTTTGGAACATGCCTTTGTTTGCATCATATCATTCTCTCCATGCTGTAATGTTTTAATATATGTATAGGTATTAAATAACATTTACCTAACCCAACTTTAATCTCTCGGCAATCTTCTCTTAGCATGCATTCAATAATCTTCATTGGCTTGATCCATAAAAATCCAGTGTTAGTATGAATGCACCAGTAGTCTGCCTTAGTACTTAATATATCTCCAGGTTTATTATTTCTTTCATACTCGATAATAATATTTCCTGTTGTTTCTGATCGCTTGTCGTACTTAACTTCTACGCTTTTATGTAACTCAGGAATCCATATATCGTAATCGAGGAATTGACCTTCGATACGTTTAGCTAAGGGATATTTATTATGTAAAACTTTAAGAACTTTTTCCTCATATGATATCCCCATACTTAGCAGCTGACTGAACTTCATTTAATCTGATATCCTGCTTTCTTAATATAATATTTAGCAACCTTCTCAAACTTTACCGGCATTACATATTTAACTGCTTTATTAGCAACACGATAAAAAGGAAATATAGCGTCGTATCTAGGATTAGTTTCAAACCTATGTATGATCTTTAAACCGTTCTTATTACGCTCCCATACACCATATATGCCATCGATTGTTGCTCTAAATTGCTTACCTTTTACAACACCTTGTTTTCTTCCTGGTATATTACCAAATTGATTTAATCGTGCATTAATTGTAGGTACTGCTGTATTCTTAACTCTTCTGATGCCTCCAACAATATTTCTATGTATAAACTCTTGTGCCCAGTCTCTAAATGTTATACGGGCTATAGGATAATTCTTTTTAGCAAATTGAACATAAATACTTTTTATTGTTTGCGGTTTAGGTCTATCAAATGATTTACGCATTTGTACTTGTTCGAGTTCTTTAACTCTAGTAGCTGTTTCATTTAAAGCAATTCTTGTTATATTCGGGATATCAACATTTTGAAACTTTTTAAGCTGCTTAACAAATGGCTTGATATTACTTTTAACTGACATTAACATAACTTTTTATTCTGCCTCCGATCTTATGTGTTTTCTTTTTTATATCAATAAAATCTGCAGTCATTGATATAAGTATTTCATTAATATGAAAAATTATAACATCTTCTTTAGATTTATACTTTTCAAATGCTATTGGTACATCGTCTTCATTCACACAAATAATAATATTATCATTCGTATCAGGATGCTTTGTATATATAAATTCTGGTGATAATGTATTATAACCACGATTAGTAGCATCTTGTATTAATGCTTCATACGCTCTAATCATCATTTCGTTTAACTTAACTTTATTAAATGTTGAATGATAGTCCATACTGTATTTATTTTCTGCTCTTTTAAAACGTAATAATAATTCAGGGCTTATTAAACTTAAGATGCGATCTTTACCCCATTCAAAACTAATTTTTGTTTTTATAGCGTTAAGTTTTCGTAATGATTCGTTAAAAACTTTATTTTTTTCTAATGCTTCTAACTCTTTAATTTTCTTTTGTTTATAATTCATAGTTACATCAACAGTTACTTTTTACTAAAAATCGACTTATCAAAAAGTTACATGAGTTACATATACCTATAGGTATATGTATGTAACTCAAAATGTAACTCTTTTTTTCTTTAAGTTGGGCAAGAAATGTAACTAAAATGTAACTAATGTAACTAATTATGTAACTAATCAATAGCATCATACTTTTTAGCTTGATAGCCTTTACCTTGTTCGTAATAAATTTTATTATCATCTTTAAGCCTTTTTACTCGTTGTTTAACTGTACTTTCCTTTAAATCTTCAGATTTATTAATAATTTCTTTTTGTGTTACCCATACATTTATAGGATCAACATTTTCAGCTGCAGCTTTTGCAGCCTGTATTTCAGCTATTACTAATATTGTTTCATCGATTTTAGAGTCTTCTTCTTTAAATTCATCGTATTCAGTTTTAACCAATACACCTGAAGTCATGCCTGGATAATTAATTAAATCTATTTCTCTGAACTTAAAGTACTTAGGATTCATAGGTTTACCATCTTTAATTAATGTTTGTGTAAGCTCTACTTTCATTTCTTCGCCTTCGTCTTTAGGTCGTTTGACTGCAAATTCAGCATCAACAGCCGCAGGAAGCACAGAGGAGCCACGTGCTCTACCCATACTACCATGCCCTGTATGATGTATCAAAGCAATACAACAACTGAACTCAGACTTTAACATGTCCACACGTTCAATAAATTTGTTCATATCTTCAGTACTATTCTCATTTCCAGCACCAAAATTACGAGCCAAAGTATCAACATATAAACAACCTATATCACCAAACTCATCAGCTACTTGTTTTATATGATCTATTAAATTCTGATGATCTTTTTCATCTAAAAAACGTACGCCTCTATCTGATACAAACATATGTGCATTTGTTAAGTCATGACCATGATAATGTTCCCAAGCTTGTACACGTCTTGCTATACCTCGTTGACCTTCACCTGCTAAATAAATAATAGGTGTTTGTTCAGTCTTATGTGATTGCCAAGGTATACCTAACGATGAACATAAAGCCATATCAATAGCTACAAATGATTTACCACTTTTAGGTGCACCATAAATATCTATTACTGAATCTTTTTCCATAATATCTTCTATTACCCATTCAGGTTCAGGAATATTAGTAATAAGATCAGAAATCTTTCGTAATACTAATGAAGGCTTTTTAGGCTTTGAAACTTCAGTATTTATATAATCTTTAAATGATTCTTTATCAAAAATATTATTGTGATATGCATCGTATAAATCATCTTTATCATTAAATGCTTCAGGTATCTTAGCTATTTGCACTGTACATTTATTTTCAGTTAAATATTCAGATAGCTCATCGGCACATTTAAAACCAGCTTCATCATTATCAGGCCATATAATTACTTCTTTTCCAAATAAAGGTTCCCAATTGGCTTTCTTCCAGCTATTAACGCCACCATGCCAAGTTGCTGTAGGTCCATCGTATAATTGATTTGCGCCTAAAGTTGCTTTTTCGCCCTCACTAATAACTATAGGGCCATCGGCTTCTTTATAATATATAGGCATTAAACCTTCAGGCCTTTTTAAAAACCAATTATCACCTTGTTTACAGAATGGTGCATACTTTTGTTTAATTGAATGATTATCTGCAAACCTCATTACTACAAAAGAATCTGTGTATTTAAGTAATACAACAGCCTCTTGTGCCAATGAGCGCATTTGTTGTTGATTATATTGTTTATATGTTTTAGTTTTAGTTACTTGTATGTCATTAATATCTGGACTGTACATATTTAATATATCATTTCTGTTTTGATTAAAGTGGTCGATTAACCATATAACTCCTCCTCCTTCATCTAATTCAAAACTAAAAAATAATCCAGTTTCAAGATTGAGGCACCAACTTCCATTAGTACCCCATCTATATTCTGTGCTGGATTCTTTTGTCGGTTTTCCTAATAAATGAAGACCTACACGAGGAGCCAACTCTACAAAGTTGACTTCTCTCATGATTAAAACGGTAGATCGTCTTCAGTTAAAGGTTTCGCCGATGGGTCAAATCTAGGATCACCTGATTCTGGAGTTTGATTTTCCATTGCAAAGTTGAAATCATTATTAACTTGTGTAGCTGCTTGCTCTAAAGGCATGTCAACATCGTTAGTAACAAAATCTGCAGGCTTATCAGCCCATTTAACAAATTCAAATTGTGGTATAGCTGCTTGACCTACTTTGAACTTTTCGACTTTAGCTCCAGTATATTTCATATGTACAACTTTTCCAGGATTTGCTTTTATATCATTCCAGAACGTTGCGCACATTGAATTAAAGCCTTGACTTTCGCCCCAGCTAAATCTACGCCATAACTTAGACCCATGCTCTTTAGTATACATCCAAACACTGAATGCTCTTTTATGTTCTGAAGTAGGTTGTCCTTTAGAAACGCCTGGCTTATCATCCCATTCCCAGCTATAGCCACCTTCATATATACCCCAACCAGTTTGTATACTAGCCGGATCAATAAGAATATGAACTATATCTTGATGAGCCTCTTCTCCTACCATCCAACATTTATCCGTGCTGCTATGCTTAATAAAAACATTATCACCACTCGTATTAATACCCAAAATATCCATAAATTACTCCTTTAATGTAATATTGGTTGCGCTTCATTGCGCCATTTTTCAATTAGTACATATCTAAACTCAGATACATACTCATCAAAACTTAGTTTGATTCTCATGTCGGTTTCTAAATAATCTAAATATTCTAAAACACAGAACTCTGAAAATCGTAAATCTTTATTTGTCTCTGTTGACATAAGCTTGGAAAATTGTATTTTTTTTTATTATATCTACAAAATCTTCCCATTTGCAAGTAAAAATTTTATTATTATCTTTTGGCTCATCTTTCATAATAGACCAAAACGGCATAGCTACTTCAATTGGACTTCTATTATATTTATAAACTAAAACTGGAATTCTTGAATCACCTGCTGATACACATACTTGATCCCACCAGCCAGATTTATAACCTTTACCTTCAGCATAACATTTGCATTCAATTGCATAGTTTAAAAAATTAATATCACATTCTCCTTTTTTGTATAGCTGCTCAAAATTTCTTGTAATGTGTATATCAGCATTATGTTCATCAGATAATTCTTTTAGATAGTTAACAATCTTTCTTTCAAATGCAGCTCCTTTATTTCTACTGTTAACCAATTTTGCCTCTCTTAATTAATTCTCTGCATGCTTTTAATTTAATTTTTGGCCGTGTGCTTGTATTATTAATTAAAGTTTCGAGTTCTTCAATTGATCTATTTTTTAAATAATGATGTTCTATTTCATATTTGCCAGTATTTTTATTTCTTATCTTTACTGACTTCTTTATTTTTTCCGGCATTGAAAATTTTGTCCCAATTATTGTTTATTTTTTTTTTATCTTCTGGTCTGCGTTTACTTCCTTTACCGCCATGCCATTTAGACATTATCTTTTAATTTTTCTTTAAGCAATTGCTCAACAACAAAAATCATTTTTTTACCGTGTTGATCACAATATTCTTTTAAGATCTTATGCGTTTCAGGTTTTACCCAAACAGCTTTCATTTGATTCTCATCCATGTTTTTTAATCCTTAGAGTCTTAGCTCTTACTTGCCTAGCTTCTTTAGCTGGCGTTATTTTTTCTGGTTGTGCTTTGTAATTAATCATAGGCCACATTATTGTATGTTGATTTGTTTGGCCGCCATCTGCATCTTGTATAAATTTCTTTAATTTTAATTCAAGATTATTAATATCTTCTGTTAATTCTTTTATGTGTTCTTTCTTTTTAATAATCTCTTCACAAAACATATCAGCACTACGTCCTAAAGTTATTATATCTTTATTAACATTTTTGTATACAACGTTAGCATCATTACTTGATGAAGGCGCATAATATTCTTTATGCTTAACCCTGTAATCAAAATCTAATACAATCGCTGATAGCTCTTTTTGAAATTCGGGCTTACGCGAATATAAATAAATTCTAAAATCTGTTGATTGCCATAATACAATAACGGCTGCCCAGCTATAGCCGGTGCATTCCATTAAGCCTTTAGCTTGCAATACGCCTCGCCATTCTTCAAGATCATTAGTGCCTGAATTACGAGTTGCTTTACATTCAATCACGCCAGGTCCATCTAATACAATTGTTTCTTGCTCTGGAATAATTACGTGATCGTATTCACCATTTTTAAATGTTAATTCATGTGCTATGCCAGTAGCGTCTAAGGAACCTGCTAGGGGTAATGTAGGGTGCATTACAGGTTCCTCATAATCTACTTTTACGCTTTCAAGGCCTAATATATTTTTAGCCTCTTCGCACAAAACCGGCTCTAATAAATCTCCCATACGTTGAAGCATTAGCTGCGGAGTTTGTTCCGGCAATTCGCCTTCACTTGCTTTTATAGCTACATCAAGCCATTCATTTCTTGATTGATATTGGCTGATACCTTTTATATATGGTAATGTTGAGCAGCTTGCTTGATCGTATCGTGTTTTTTTACCTACCATTATTGCTCCTATAATATAAATCTGCTATTTCATTTAATGTTAAATCAGACGGATAAATATGCGTTTCTTCTTCTTTACCTACACGTCTATCAGTTACTTTAATAGTTCCATCGTTAAATATAATTTTTGTATACTTATGATCTCCCCAGTTATTAACTTCTATTATTTTAATGTTTTGTGACCACTTAACAATTGTTGCTATTTCTTCTACTGGAATCATGATTGATAAGATTTTTGAATTGCTTTTAATTTAACAAATAGATTTTTAAAATCTACTGCTGTATATTCAATGCCGTCAAAATTAAATACAGTATCTTCAATTGGATTTTCAATCGGATTATCAGGTGTTATAGATAAAAACCATAATAAAAAAGTTACTTCTTGTTTGTTTAGTTTACGTTGGCTTAAGTTAAGATTCATCTATTAACTCCCATTAAGTATTGTATTTCAATTAAAGAATCTCTAACTGAATATTCTTTATCATTAACTTGCACTTTTGTTTCACCAGTTAAAAAATCTTTGTAATAACCTCTTATAGATCTTTTAGGTAAAATTAAAGGTTTAGTAGTACCTACTTCGTTTAAATGTATATCCATTATTTACCATCCTTATCTTTAATAATTAAAGCAACTGCATATAAGCAAGCCGCCATAAAAGCTAATATTAATAATATTTGAAAGTCCATTACTTCTTCTCCTTAGTTAATTTAACTTTATGCCCTTCTGCAATCAATCTAGCTCTCTTCTTAGCCATGTAGAATAAGTCGCTAGTCTTGATAGCAAGCACCCAGCCTAAGCTAGGTAGTTGAACTTGTAGTGTGTATCTCATTATTTACTCCTCTATTTAGAATTTATATATTGTTTAAATTTATCTGCATCAAATCTTGAATTATTTTTTTTAAAATAATCACATAATTGATCTATCATACTTTTTCTATCAGGGTGCGAAATATCATATATTGTGTCACCATATACATCTTTACCAAAACCAAATTGTCCTCTCATATTGCGTTTGATAATATCGGCTATTTCTATATAATCTTGTTTACTCATGTTATTTAACTCCTTATTTTTATTTAACATAAATATATTATACACCTATAAATATATAATTGTATACCTTTTTATATGTATTTATTCGTATTAACTTTAAGGCGTTTAAAGTAGAATGATTAAGAGGCTGATAATAAAATAATACTACTCCTTACTCAATATCTCCATATTTTAATCAGCCTCACTTATGATCGGTCGAACGACAGGAACTGATGATAAGTTTTGAAGCGTTTCATGAAATGAATCTATTTCTAAAGTATCAGTAATAATTTTTTTATCGAATGTAAAATAGGTTTGCGAGCTGCAATTAGATTTGAATAAAATACGTTTTTCTGGCATAAACACAAAAGCAAGAATATCGCAATGATAGTTTTTATATATCTGGCTTTGATTCCTAGAATTATCTGAAACAAAAACATATTTACCTTCTGGCGTTTTGCTTCTTGCTTTAACTTGAACAGTATACATAGCAGGCCCAAGCTCGCATATTAGATCAGCCGGATGTTTGTCTTGGCATGGAAAGCAGAAGTCGCAATATTCCAGCAGGAAAGTCTGTACTAAAGATTCTGCAAATGCTCCTATTCGAGAATTGTTTTGATGTTCGTCTGAACTTTTAGTTGGCATTTTTTTAACTCTTCTGAATTAAATATTGCACGTCTTCCCACTTGTTGTGCATATTTAGAATTTAATAATTCCTTACCCGCTTTTTCCCACTCTCCTAGCTCCATATAAGCTTTAGTTTTTCGAAATGAAAGCCATGTATTTATGCCCATATTAAATACTAGATCCATAATAATAGCTTTTGCATCTTCAGGAAACGTATTCCATACTGGCCAGTGCTTATCTAATTTTTCTATTACGCTATTAATATCATTATCTAAAAGATACATAGCCTCATCTTTTGATATACCATTCGTTTCAAGATTTCTTCCAACGCCAATTGTTGTATAACCTTGAGAGCATTCATACGGCTTTAACACTAATGCTTCCCATTGTATTAATCGTTCTTTTACAAGATCTTTCATTTTACTTTTTTGTTTTCTCGTAAGTACGTAATGTGGACATACCAAGCATAGCCATAACGATTGTAGATAATTGACTAAAATCAAATTCAGGTGTTTCAAATTGAATCCCATTAACAATAAGAATATATTGTATAACTGGCTCTAAAATAAAATGATAACAGAGTGATAGACCGCAACACCAACCAATAAATGGGCGCCAGCCTGCAACGAATATATTATTGTGTTTTGCTTCAACTTTATTTACTTCTAATTGTGCTTTGTTTAATGAAATAATTTCTTTTTCAAGCTCGTGAGACAATTTAATTTTTAAATCTTTATCAGCAACAAATTTATCTAAAATGTCGCCGACTGGCTTAATAAGTTTGTCTATCATAAATTAATTTTTGTTAAAGTAAACCTCTAACAATAATTGTTATTAAAGAAGCTATAATTGTTGTAAGACCACCAACTAACCAAAGTCTCATACCATTTATTGATGATTGTAGATCATCAGTTTTTTTATAAATAGTTTTCCATCTTTCTTCGCACATTTTTTCATGAACTCTAAGATCTGAATGTACATCGTTGGCAGTCTTTCTTGTTGGCATTATTCTTCCTCAACTACCTCAGCTACATCTTCAGCATTAATAGCTCTATCAAATGATTGGATACAAAGATTCTTGTATTCATCAGTAATGACATAGTCATCGTATGCTTCTTGCAGTCTAGCTAGTTTTTTACCAGCAATGTTTAGCTTGGCAGCTAGTGCCATTTGCTCTTCGTTTAAATCTGAAGCTCTGTACTCTGTGCCATTATATGTAATTATTACTGGTTCTTGGTTTTCCATCTTATTATCATCTTTACTCATTTAACTCTCCTATAAGTTTATTTTAATTAAATTATATACTAATTTTCTAGCTGTTCTATCCTAGCTGTTAAATTATTTATAAGTTCTTGTTGTTCTTGTATAGCTTTAGTTAAAAGAGGTACAAGTTTGCTTTGGTCAATGCCTTGATATTCAGGATTGCCTTCATCATCAACCGCATCCTTTTCACCAGTAATAGCTTGAGGAACTATATCTTGTACTTCATGTGCTAAGAAACCATCAACTGTTATATCTGCATCTTCTATAAAATTAAATCTAGCTGGTTTTAATTGTGCAACTCTATCTAAAGCATTAAATTCATAATCTACATTTTCTTTTAATCTATAATCTGAAGATGTTTGGTATGTTGTACTTGTAAAGCCTATAACTACAGCACCAACCTGTGTATTATCATTTCTTCTAAAAGAAATACCTGTTCCACTAAAACCACTAAGACCTCTACCATGTCGAACCCTCATCGCATCAGAAACACCACTAGAATTCTTATGAACTGTTAATTGAGGATTAGCAGTATCATCAACAACATGAAGTCTTCCATCATTTGATGTAGTTCCAATTCCAAGACCTGTTGAGGTCAATCTCATTCTTTCATTGTCGCCTGTAACAAAATATAAAGCATTTGTGTTAGCTGGCATCCCTATCTGAACACCTGCTTGTGTATTTCTAAATCCTAATTTTGGTGCAACACTTGAACTAGCTGTTTCTATTTCTAGTAAATGGTCAGGTGAAGTCGTTCCAATTCCAACATTAGTGCCATCAAATACAAAATTAGCTTCACCATTTAATGTATTTGCAGTATTACTACCTGTAATAACTCTATTATCAGCATTGTTATTAATAGTAGTTGCAGTTCCGCCTGAAGCATCTTCCCAAGCAATACCACTTCCTGTAGAAGTAAGAACTTGACCATCAGTACCTTGAGCACCTGCAATTGTTAAATTATCAAGTTCAACTGTACCTGTTACGTCTATGCCTGTTGAGGTTGTACTAAAAACTGTTGAGCCTAAATGTTTTAAGGCAACAGTTCCACCATTACCACCATCGGTACAAGTTAAATAGTCATAACCGTCTGAATCTTGTAATTGTAAGTTTGTTCCTCTAACTAAAAGACTTCCAGTTCCACCTTCTTGTATTCTTGAATTAGAACCATCATGATAAATCTGTAAATCTGAACCTGCTCCAAATACTGCTTTGTCGTTATCAGCAAATAATATGTCATTACCATTAGATGCTAAATCACCACCTAGCTGAGGAGTTGTATCTTCTACAACATTATTAATAGAAACAGCTTGTACTCTAGCATCAGTGTAGTAAAGGTTAGAGCCTTCAGCCAAATCGCCAGTATCTTTTGTTGCAAGTCTTGTATCAAATCTAGCATCAGTATAGTAAAGGTTGCTTCCTTCTGATAAATCAGATGTAGATTTAGAACTTAAATCTAAGTTAGCACCTGTTTGTAAATTAACCCTAGCATCTGCTCTTGCATTAGTATAGTAAAGGTTAGTTGACCCTTCTCCTATATCATCAGTATCTAGTACAACAGCACCAGTTTGTGTATTTACACTTGTTACTGGAGCAGTAGATTGAGTAAAGCTAATAACACCGGTTGAACTATTATAAGAAATATCACCAGTTGCAGATATAGCACTTCTTGACCTTGCATCAGTATAATAAAGATTGGTTGTTCCCTCAGATACATCATCAGTATCTTTGGTTGCTAATCTTGTGTCAAATCTAGCATCAGTATAATAAAGATTGGTTCCTTCTGATAAATCACTTGTAGACTTAGCAGTAAAAGCAGAATCAAATCTTGCTTGAGTATAATAAAGGTTAGTACCTTCTGCCAAATCATCAGTATCGTGATTAGATAGGCTAGAAACTGTACCTGTTACATTACCTGTAACTGCTCCTTCAATATTTGCAACTAAAGTACCAAGTGAGCTTAGTGTAATATTACCTGTAGCACTACCATCTGCTGTTGTTAATCCTAATGTGAATTTATCAGCAGACTCATCCCACATAAAGATACTATTATCAGCAGTACCTCTATTAATAAGCATACCTGAATCATTTACAGGACTACCTGTTAATCCTGCATTAAGCTGGAATAAGTTATCTTCTATATCTAGGTTAGTAGTATCAAGAGAAGTTAGAGTACCATTAACAGTTAAATTACCTGCTACTGTTAAATCAGATGCAATTTGCACATCATCAGGTAGTGATAGAGTTATGTTTGCAGACTCACTACCACTTCCTGACACTGTAATCTTATTAGCAGTTCCTGTTATTGTTGAAACATAATTACCTGTAGTATCAGTTCCTAATGCAACTG
>Ga0208793_1001905_pt1 | contig 11387 bp, 27 predicted proteins | sample 17_taG_FD_184092 | JGI IMG/M metagenome (GOLD analysis project Ga0208793, IMG submission 184092) | Marine viral communities from the Subarctic Pacific Ocean - 17_ETSP_OMZ_AT15314 metaG (SPAdes) (version 2) | ecosystem: Environmental > Aquatic > Marine > Oceanic | place: Pacific Ocean | collected...
TTGCATTATCCTTACAATTTAAATCCAATCCGAATTTTCATCCTAATTCTAAATTATTCCTAATTTGTGTTGCAAACTTTTAGATAATGTTTTAAGATGGGGTATGAAAAAAAAAGGAGCAGATGTGGAAACATGCGAGGCAGTAAATTCAAGATGGTCAATGAAACAAGAAATTATTGATGACCTTGAAAACTACGATGAGGTAAACGAGGACAACATCAGAGAAATCTGTGACAGTTTAGTCCCAGTTTATAACAGTATCCTTATTGACTTTTGCGCCCATTACCAAGGCGAGGAGTTCTGGGAACTATGGTTAAGCGATTCTATCGGGGGAGAAACTCCAATAGATATGTTAAGAGGAAACTTATTTAGTTTATATTTAGAGATAGGACAGGAAGTTCTATCAGAGAGAGAGGAAGAATAATGTATACGAAGACAATTGGCTACTGTGGAGTTGATTCGGGGCAACTGTTTATTACTGACCCGTGTTATATCAAACACCAAGACCAAGGTAACGGACAATGGAATATGGAGTGGACAGACGGAGATGACGGTAAGAGAACTTATACGACTCTACCCGACCCTACTCTTGATGGAGAAACAAAGAACTTCTATTCTAAAGTCTGTGAAGCTAACGGTAACCACAATGAGGCAGGGGTAGAAGTAGAGCTAGGCGTTGCGTTTGGTACTACTCACGGGGACGGGAATTATGCCGTTCAAGGTATCTTTGACGATGATGATGTTATGGTCGGAATCTTTATGGACTTAGACGGTAGAGTCAAAGGCGAGTTTGAGTATGAGAGAGAAGATATGTGGTCATAATGTGTAGAGATACAGGATATTATGAGCCACGAAACGATGTAGCCGTGAAAGTAGTTGAGGAAATGATTGAGAGAAAAAATTACTCTCTTATGGTCTATTACTTAACTATGGCTTATCAAGAAGACCAACACACCTACATGAATGATTTGTACTGGATTTTGCAGAACAAGTTTGAGGATGTTGACCTTGAAGCCGTTGAGAGTCATGTTGAGGAGCTTCTTCTTATTGATGACTCTGACCGGGCGCTCTTTGAAAAGGAGGATGAGTAATGGATAAGATAACTTATTTAGAAGAAGTCAATCGTATATTGTGGAGTTATATCCCCGAAAGTGACAGAGAACTCAATGAAAAAATATTCAGTGAGATTAATGAACTAGAGGAGGATGAATGATTAGGGCTTTTATCATGCTTATTTGGGAGCTATTGACCAATAAAAAATAGCATTAATTTTCCCCTCTTTATGGAAATAGAGAGGGGATTCTTTTTATCCAAATGTCACCTCCCGGAGGGAGCCCCCGGGGGGAGGTTCTAGGAGGGGGGACACACGCACATATCCAACGCTATTTTCAATCCCAATTTCTATTCAATGCCTTTTTCAATCCTAATTTCCATAGAAGCCTAAATCCAATGCCGTTTTCATTCCGAGTTTTTAGACCATCCCTTTTTTTTCAATTTTAGTTTGTGTATAGATGTGACTTTGATATAATTGTTTATGTTAAATAAGAGAGGAACAAATGAATAACATTGATGTGTTAAATACACCAATTAAAGCTACTCCTCCGGCAAAGCTAGTAACAGATAAGAAAGAATCTAAGTATGATATCTTCTTTTCTACGGCACTAGATAGCCCAAATGAGTGGTTTTTAATAGCGAGTGCGCCTATATCAGCGCGAGATACTGTCTATTCTACTGCAAGTGCAATAAGAAGTGGACGATTAGGTAATATGCCTAGACTTAACCACGGAGAATTTGAGATTATTGTACGAAGAGTAGATGAAAATGGCTTATCGTTCTCCAATATGTACCTGCGTTATAAGGCTTAAGTTATGATAAGAGCGTTTATAATGTTAATAATGGATATATTAACCGGTAAGAAGTTATAAGAGTTTCAGCCCCGTAGCCTCCTTTCGCCCTATGACCCGACTAAACATCCGGTCACAGAGTAATCCGGCTTACTTTGTGTTTGTCGGTGAGGGAGTTTTTCTACGGGGCTACTTTTATGCCCAAAAATTCGCATTAGTTTTCTCCAAGTTATGTGAATGGGGGTCGGGATTGAAATCCCTCGTCAGAAATGTATTCCGGCTAGGGCAGGTGGTCAATGAGGACTACATCCGACAGTTGCCCCTGCTTATCTTAGTAAAGCCATGAGACCTGCCCTACTAAGTAGTTTAAAGTATATTATTCTTCCTCTTGGTTTATCTTCCTTAGCAAATAGTTTACAAAATCACCTTTAAGCTCCCATGTGTTTATGATGTTCGCTACATAACTCAATAATCCATAAACTTTGCGAGTCATAGCTCTTTTTAGATTGTCCACGGCATTTCCTTATAATACTTTGTCTTACCCGTCCAATCTTTTTCGGGAAACTGTTTAAATTCGTCTATTTCATTCCATTGTTCTTCTATAGTTTGGTATGAAATATATTTACCAATTTTGTTAGTTGAGGGATTAGGGAAGTAGTAAAGACCAACTTCTAGCTGAATGTTAGGACTCTTATCATTAACAACTTCACTTCTCTCTTGCATTTCTAGTAATTTAGCAAAATCTTCTTGCTTTAATTTGTTTGTACCCTTTACTTCACAAAGGTAAGTCCAATCTGATTGTTGAGGATAAACTATATAATCCGGAAGTACAAGAACTTCTGACACTAACCAAAAGTTAGGTACATATCCGTCTTTAGGGTCTACTCCAATCTTTGAGTAGCTACCTGCAAGATTATGTTCTTTGATTTGTTTTTCAGTTGCATTTTTTACATACCCATTAGCCCTTAAATGTTGTTGCATACGGAAATCTGCTTGGTCTACTGCATTATCCCCCATATTTCTTTCTTCAAAACTATCTTCATGTGTAGCCATTAGTCTCTTTCCTCCTCCCAACTTTGTTTAACTGGAATATTTGCATTTCTTCTCCACTCATCTATGTCCCACCTCTTTCCTTTATCTTTAGGTAAATCTAAAAGTTTGTTATCAAATTCTATAATAAATTTAGTTATATAGGTAGTAACTTCAAAACTAGGTCTTTTTTTCGTTCCGTTAAAAAACTGTTTAATTGTTGTTTCATTAAAGGCATATTTATCTCTCTCGTGTAACTCATACACATCAAACCATTCTAAATTTCTTCTAACTAATTCTTCTCCAATGTGTTCGGGTTTTATAGCTTTAATTCTTTTGGTGTTCGCGTCTAAACCTAATCTGTTTTGTTCCCATATAAGAAGCTCTGTAAGGGTAATAACTCCTTGGATGTGTTGCTTTTTAAACTCTTTATTATCCATTGCAGTATTCCATAATGCAAGAAGTGTTGCAGGATGAGTGTTCAATTCTCCATGTTCATTTTCATACTCTTTAATAATTTCTCTTCTGCTTCTTTTTATAGAGTCTTCTGTTATCTCTTTAATTGTTTTAGGTAGATACACTTCTACCCAAGGGTAATCTAAAATCATATTCACTCCTGTTGTTGAGTGATAGAACTAGGTGGGTATTAAATACTTCACCTAGTCGGAATCCATTAATAAGTAACCACAGTAAGGGTAGTCACTCATTGAATACTCTCCTATCACTAATGCTAAGTTTGTACAATAAAAATTATTCATCATTACTTAAATAAAATTAGGTTTTACCCTAGCCAAGACTTTCTTGGTCTTACTTAGCAAAACTAAGGGTAGTAAATTTTTACTAGTACACCATATATTAGTTTAAATTAATCTACCCTAGTGGAGGTGGAGGGAATCGAACCCTCGTTACTTTTTGTAATGCCGTCCCGCAATTCAATAAGTCTTACCTATCACCCCCTACACCATTAGTTTAAAAAGGTGCTTCGCCCTGCGCTACATCACTCAAAGGTCTTGCGACTGGATTTGTTTGTGATGAATGTTGAGCAGGGGCTTGATAATTACCACCTTGATTAACTGCATTGTCTCCTGCGTAAGCAGTACTTCCTACAGTTTGATAATCAAGAGTTGGTGCAACATTATCAGCGACAATAAAAAATCTTGATTTAACTTGTCCTGTTGTTTTATCTTCCCATGAATCTTTGCGAAGTTTCCCTGTTACGGTAACACGCATTGTTTTTCTATCAGTAGGAAATGAATCAACGACATTTTGCCCAAGTGTTTCCCAAGCATTAACATCAATCCACATATCATCTTTATCTTCTTGTGCAGTTTTAACTACCAATCCGAATGTTGCAACAAGTTTCCCTGTGCCTACTGTTTTAACTTCCGGCTTTATCATGTTTCCGGTTAATTGTATATAATTTATCAACTTTATCCTCCTACGGAGCTTTCTAAAATCACAGACTTTCCGTGATTTGGTCTAATGTACTTACATTCTTTTGTAAGCTAACCATGTAGGTTGCTTTAGCGTCAGACCAGTTATCTGTCCACCCGTTATAGGCTTTAGCGTCTTCGGTCTCTAGCAACTTACCGGCTTTCACTCTCTCTTGTACATTTAAGTAACAAGCGTGAGCAAAACTTTCAGCACCTATAGTATCTAAGTAGTCTCTAAGTGACCCTTTAGGTGCAGGTAATTCTTTATTTAAATCTGCAAGTGTATGTACTAAAATATTTTTTCTATAGTCCATTACTGCTTTACTTAATTCTGCAAAAGTAGGTGGGAACTCTTTACCTTTGTCAAAGCAATATTGTATGCCTCCCCAAAGTTCGTCTTCACACCAAAACTGTGCGTCATTAAAAAGTAGTATATCATCTTCCCAACCAAGTCTACCCCAACGGATTTTAATCCACTCACAGGCTTCTCTCCATTGTGCAGGTTTAATAGGTCTTAGATTTTCGGGTAGTTCTTCTAATTTTCTATCCACGATTATCTCCTCGTCTTTTTCTTGTTTTCTTAACAATCTTAGCTTTGCCGTTAAAACCGTTTTCATATTTCATTATAAGACTTTCAGTTTCTAAAATCAAGCTATCTTCTTTAATTATGATTTGGGTGACTAAGTCCCAATCAGAATCAGCCGAAGTCTCTACTCTTTGTAAGTTTTCAATCTTGATAAGCTCTTGAATATTATCAATCGCTTTACCCATCTCAGATTGAGTTACACCTTTTTTACGACTCATGATTCTTCTCCAACTCTGCCCACCTACCACTGTTTAATGCTTGTTTTTGGATTTCTTCTAACTGTTTCTTATTTAGTTTAGGTTGTACTTTTTCTAACTTACTATACAAACTAGTAATTGATTGAGGAGCAGGATTAAATCCGTATGATAATACAAAGTTTTGCGCCCTCAATTGTATATCCTCGGGTTTAGCACCAATCTCTTTTAACTGTTTAACTGCTTTATTTAAACGACCTCGTTCATCTTTAGTCATTACACCTTTCCAGTCATATCCACAAACTTCTGCAAGAGTTTCAAATAACATATCACGGTTACTGGATACCTCGTCTTGCTTTGCAAGACCTATATTATTCTCTTCTACTCTATTCTCTTCTATTCTATTCTCTTCTAGCGCATTACCGTAATGTTCTTGTAATGGCTCTGTAACATCTGTGTAATGCGATGTAACGCTTGAATTTCCCTTATTCTGTCTATGTTTTTCAACTCTAAGCCTATTTGCTTCCTTTTTCTCAAAATACTTACCGGAATAGTCTAACCAGTCATGAATTGTGTATTTTTTTGTCTTTGATTCGTCAATAAACCCTCTTTTGACAAGAGTGTTAATAAATAAATCACTGTCACCTCTCCAACCTATTTCAGTTGGGAAAATGTCTATATACTTTGTGATATTTCCGTCATCACAGAATTTAAGTACCCAGTACCACATTAAATGTAGATATCCGAGTGCTTCTACTTTACTTATACCTAAATCACTAGCTATAAGAGTTAATTTAGGGTGCGAGGCAAGTGCCTCATCACTTTTAATCCACGGCATTTCATCTCCTATTCGTTTTCTTGTTCTTCATACTTTTTCCAATTTTCTTGCAACGCCTCTACAACTTTTTCTAAAGAGGACAAGCGACACATAAATATCCCGTCTCCTGTACCCGTAGGCATTGCTACCATACTAAATGGCTTCTTCTTACCAAGTGAGTCTACAAACTCTTGTGACTGGCTCTCTGCGTTATAGAATCTTGTAGCAATTGGGTCAATCTGTTTTCCGGACTTAACTTCAAAAAGAACATTTGAGTTCCAATCTTCTTCGTCAGCAGGTATTTTACCTGTAACATTATCCGGTACTTTTAAAAGTTTTCTAGCAAGTTCTTGTTTATTGCGCCCGTTGTTCCGATTAAAAGCATTACTTTTTCTAACTTCTTCTTCACTAGGCATTTAAAACTTCTCCTTTTGATTAGATATAAAACTACCTTTATAGTCTTCGAGTAATCTAAACATTAGTTCTTCATCTACAATATACACAACTCTTTCACCGTCTGCAACTCTTACCTTAGAATTTCCTTTACGCTTTGTTTTCTTCCAAGCTACAATGACATCTCCGTCTGCTTTTTCTTTAGATTTAGCCAATGTCTGATGTACATTAAGATTAGCTCTATGCTTTGCTTCAAATATTATTTTAGGATAAGGAAGTATGTCAACAAAAGGATTCTCACATTCAATGTCTCCTTTATCGTTAGAGCCACCCTCTGCAAGTCTCTTAGCTTTAAAGCCATACGCATTTAGTTTATTGACCGTTAAGGTCTCAAATGCAGTTCCTTGTATTTTAGGTTTGTTTACCATTCTCGTTATCCTTTTCAGTATTTACTATTGCTTCTACAAACATATTCCAAGTTTCACTTTTTTCATCTAAAGGGTTACCTAGTTCACTCCAAAGAGCATAATGTCGTTTGTATGGGTTTGGGTCTTGAAAAAAATCAATTACCTGTTCGGCATGGTTAAGCTCTTTAACATTTACAAGTGCTTGACCAAAATTTAAAAACTTTGACCAGTCTTTCATAACACTTGCAACTTTTTCTGTTAAGAGTTTAGTTTCAAAATCTTTCATTACACTTTGACTTACTTTGTGTGCAACATATTGCATTTGTTCTTCAATCATTGCGTACAAGCTCGGTGGTGACTCAATAGGGATACAGTTTTCTGCACAGTCTTCTCCTGCTTCTGCTCCACAACTAGGACAACCGGAATCAAAGTATTCTTCAAATTCAAACATGTAATCATTATAATTCCATGTCATCAAATTCTGCGTCAATGAAACCTAATTCTTCACTATATTGTAAGAATAGATTGTAAGAATAATCACTTTCACATTCTGCATAATACTCTTTTACATTTAGCCATGCGTCTATGTCATAATTGTCTCCCCAGTAATTTAGAAGTTGTCTAAATATTAAAGGTCTATCTAAAGCTAAAATGTCATCAATGTCAAAGTGCTTTATTACATATCTCCAATTATGTACACCAAGTTCATGTAAATACTTATCGTAACCTTTATCTGTACTGATGTCTATGTCTTCAAAGTTAGCCTCTCTCAACATATCTTCCATTTCAGAAAAATCTTCTTGGTCGTTCTTTTTTATTACATCAATATCAAAATAAGACTTCCAACCATTTCTAAGATAAAAAATATGTGAAATAGTAGACAAACTAGGCAAAAGAGTGTCTTTTAGCTCTTTAGATTCGCTCTTCATGTCTACTGAAACGCTTTTAGACATGTCTTTATATCTCTCTTGTCTATTTTTGTAACACTTACTTAATTCTTCTTCTGTTATATCAAGTATCATATTGTTTGCTCCTGTCTATTATTTTTTAATTTTAAGTATCTTTCCATGTGCATTTTGTCTTGACAAGTTTTACATTGTGCTTGTAACCCGTCACTTATACCTCTTGACCTATAAAAATCTTCGGAAGATTTAGTTGTCATGCACTTAGGACATCTTTTAGATGACACATAAACATCACCGTTAATATTTTTGTCGTATCTTATCTTGTAATATTTTTTCTGACCGGCTTTAGAACACTCTTTACAAGTTCTAGAAACACCGTCAAGAAACCTTTTACTATTATGAAATTTTTCCCTAGGCAAAGTTTCATGACACCTGTAACAATCATATTCTTCTTTAGGTATTCTTTTGTTTTTGTCATATTGCTCTTTAAGTAAATCATGTAGATTAGGGTCTCTTCTTTTTAAAAATAGTAAATTATTCATTCCTATACCCAACTCTTTTATTAAAGCAACATCTCCTTTTATATGTAAGTTAGTTCTCGACATTGTAATTGCATTATTTATTTGCTCTTCAACATTCGAGCCAAAGTGATACTCTGCCTGTGTAATTGGTTGGTCTGTATTAGAAAATGCTTCTGCCCAAAGGCTTCTGACTGCTTCTCTACTAACTCCCCACACATCTGCAAATGCTTTATTAGTATAAGTATGCTCTAACTTACTAATGATAAAAGCAAAAACTTTTGGATTAGGCAACCGAGAGTGTCTGATTTCACACTTGGGACATTTCTTTCTACCTGTATTTTCAACACATTGCTTAAAATAAGTATTTACAATTTGCAAATCATTATCTTTAATTTGTTTAAGTTTAATCATTATGTTCTTCTGTCTCCCTCATTTAGATTCTTTGCCCAAACAGGAGCATTACCTAGTCCTGTGTCTATAACTTGTAGTTTTGGGTCTGTGTCCCACTCTTTGTAAGTAAAAGTATCTCTAGCTAACTGTTTGTCCATACCTTTTTTACTTGCAACTGCGTCTAGACCACGAAGTTTAGGTACAAAGTTATTACCTACTAAAGCAATAAGATTGTCTAAAGTGTCGCTATCTAGTTGTTTATCAGTCGCCCAGTCTAAAATGCTACGAACATCATGGCTAAGAGTTTTATAACCTTTACTAAAGTTATAAACTTTACCACCTAGTTTTAATGCTCCTTTTTCTTCAACATCATTAGCTATCTTTACATCAACAAATTTATTAATTCTTGTTGTGCTATCTTTTGCTTCAAGAGAAACACCTCTTGCAACAACTAGTTCAGACGGCTCATCAATCGATTGTAATTCTGTATTGCTAAAGTCTTCATCTCCGGCTTTAGCTATCTCCCAAATTAAATCTCTCATCTAATTCTACTCTCTTTCCTGTATCACAATTTGTCCACTCTGTGATATCAAATAACTTGTTTACTTTTTTATCTATATATCTTGTAACGCTTTTAGTACACACTTGCGTCTTGCTTCTTCTCTAGTTCTATATACGCTCTCATGTCAACTGCTAGGTCTACAATTGCACCGAATAATTTCTCTCCTGTCCAATCTGCGTATGGATACCAAGCGTTTTCTTCTAGCCATGTATAGAACACTTCGTTGTCTATCTCGCCCTCTTTATTCCAATCTTTAGGTAAGTCATCACATAAGAACTGTGAACTTACAAACTCTACATCTTTTTCGTATTGACTATTGCTTGTCATTACTCCTCCTCTTCTATTGTAAATGCTGAACGCAGTTCAGATATCTTAGCATTAAACTTTGGATGAAGCGTAGATAAGTCTTTCTTAGCACTCTCCATTGCTTTTAATGTGTCTAAGCGATTTAGGTCGCCATGTTTTTCGGTAGCCATGTAGTTTAAATGACCACTAAAATAAATTGTTATCTTTTTCATTCTTCCTCTCCAGTTATTTGAGTAACTATGTAATCGGTACTGTCATAAATACCGTCTTCTTCTTGAAATTTATCGAAACCTTTTTTCAATGCTTCATCTTCTCCGTCAGCTTCTACTGTCAGAAAATGCGTAACAGTTCTGTAAATATCGTATGTTCCCATTAATATCCTCCCATATCCCAATCTTGATAACATTCTTTACACATTTCAATAGCTTCTAGTCCATTACCAAAATCTAAATGGTGTGTTCCATATATCTCTGTGCTTATACAGACACCGTCAACTACACTATCTTGTATTCTGCTAGGATATTTATTTCTACATTCATCTAACTCAATTACTTTCCAAGCCATTAGTCTGTACCACCTCCTGCTTTAAAATCTTCTTGCTCAACTAAATCCACAATCTCTTGACCTTTTGGCGTAAGAGTATATGTAGGAAGTGCGTCTGCAAACCTAACAAACAACTCTTCTGCTTGATTGTCATCTAACCTATAATCTTCTATCATGCCGTAAACATGATTCTCTATATGGTCAATTACGCTCATTAAGAGACACCTCCTTTAAGTCTTTGTCAAGCAATGTCTGTCCAATGTAACCTGCCGAATTGTTTTCGGGGTCAGACTGAATACAATACATCATACGCTCACCTGTATCGGGATTTTTAAATAACAAGATTGTATTAGAACTATCTGCTTCCATATCGTCTAGTGATTCGTTAGAATCTCCGAAGTATGTATTCTCGTAGAATGTATCTTCTAGAACCCAACCTCTTATATCTTTTAATGTGCAGTAACCAACATTAGGAACTAATGATTGTTCGGGGTCGTTAGTTCTAGTAATTACAAACACTCTATCATGCTCGTCAGTAGGTCTTATTTTATAAGTCTCTTGATGAACAATGTTCTCTTTTACTTTATTCACTACATCTTCTCCTGTACTATCTCTGTCCAACCATGACCTAGATAGTTAACATTATCTATCATGTTTGTCTCATAACATTCTGCGTCTGCTTCTATTTCCTCGTATATCTCATTCATCTCATAGTCTCCGTCTAATACATCTTCCTTAGAATTTGCAAACACTTCGACTATTCTTGTTCCTGTAACATACTCTTTATATTCTTCTTGTATGTAAAATGTTTTCACATCTCCTCCTAATCAATTACTTAATTTAAATATAGTCAACAATAATTTGTTTGTCAACTCTCTTTATCCCAGTCGTTGTACCACTTTATATCCTCTTGATATTCGTCATACCCCCAACCCTCATGACTCCATGCGTCTGTAAGTGCTTTAGTAAACACAAGCATAAGAATCTCATCGTCATCTTTATATGCTTCAACCATTCTTCTAGCTATAGGTTTTGCTAATGTTTGTCTTTTTTTGAAGTCTAACTCTTCAAAATCCATTTGTTCTATTATCTTCATTAGAACGGACTCTCCTCTCTTAATTCTTCTTTTTTTACCCAAAAGAATTTTTTATTATCAAATTCAATACCGAGTGTACTTAAAACAATATCTTCAAACTCATCATAGAGTTGGTCAAATAGTTCTTGTGCTTCATCAGTAAAGTAAGTTTCGTGTTCTGTATTCACTTCACAATCGTTACCGAACTCTTTACGAGTTAGGTTGTCAGCGATTTCTGATATAAGTCGCATTAAGTCGTGTTGTGATATTTGTGTATTTGGATACTCACTCATTATTCTTCCTCTCTTAACACTTCACAGAATAAATCTACTTGATTCTTTAACTCTCTACCAGTTGCGACTATCTCTGCTTGTTCATATAC
>Ga0208793_1001906_pt1 | contig 11383 bp, 18 predicted proteins | sample 17_taG_FD_184092 | JGI IMG/M metagenome (GOLD analysis project Ga0208793, IMG submission 184092) | Marine viral communities from the Subarctic Pacific Ocean - 17_ETSP_OMZ_AT15314 metaG (SPAdes) (version 2) | ecosystem: Environmental > Aquatic > Marine > Oceanic | place: Pacific Ocean | collected...
CTAAAGTCTGGTTTCCCAACGTCAATTTTGCTCCACTGCAAGTACATAAAATGAGTACCAGTAATGTAAGTAGCCACGCCTTTATTATAAAACCAATGGCCTTCGTCTCTTTTTTTAAATTGCTCATCTATATAAGGTTCCCATTTTTCTTTAAACTCATCCGGGTAATCTCGCCAATCAAATACACTTTGAATTCTATTTAATTCCTTAGGGTATACGTGAGGCTCCCATTTGTCGTTTAACTTTTCAATTTTAGCAGGTTGTTTTGGTAAAGCTATTTTTAAATTTTGTATATTATATATTTCACCAATTTGCCCTGTTTTGCTTACAACAATAATGTCGTGCTCTTTGTTATAGCCGTATTGCCATTTCTTAGACTTGTTTAATCTAGATATTGTATTTTGCTTTACAGGTGTTATAACCTGATATAAATTTTGCTCGTACATTATTTAGATCTTTTTTCCGCAAAGCCTTTAAAAGCTTGAGGTTTTTTATCTTCTTTGGGTTTATTTTCTAACAAGTTTTCTTCTTCTTGTATTCTATTAAGGATTTCAAAAGCGTCAAAAATAGCCAGCTTTTTAGTAGCGGCTGCGTTTTTTAATCTATCTGCTGATATGTCGTCATCCGAATCAACAATAGGCTCTTTAGCCACTTTGATTAATTCATCAACTGCCCGATGCCCAGCTTGGATTATATTCTTCTTCGTCTCCTTGATATTCATATTTAATTGTAATTGAATTGGTCGGCACTCTATAAAACCTATCGTTGCCTAATATAAACTCGTATTCTGAATTAGGTTTAAACCCTATTAAATCACCTTTTGAAAACTCTTTAGCTTTTTTATCTACGGCATGTAATATGCCAACTAATGGTTTTTCAAAATTTATAGAAAACATTTTAGTTTCCTTAATAGGTTTAGCTAAATTAAAACCATCTAAAGCTTTCCAGTCATCACTTATGTTACTTTTATAAGCGTACAATTGATCTGGTCTAACAAAATAAAGATTATCTTGGAAATAGCTTCTGCTGTTTTTTTCTACACCTCTTATGTCTCTATATCTTCTAAAAACATTATGGTGTACAACAATAAAATCGCCAACTTTAATATTAAACTTTTTTTCAGTATAATAGGGCAGTTTAACAACTTTACCTATTCTGTTAGTGTATTGGTGATTTTGTAATTCAGTATTAAGTATTAAGTTTTTATTTCCAACCTTTTTTTCATTATTGTATCTGCCGTTAAAAGGCTCAACAAGAAAATCTAAATAGCTAGTCATTAATATTCTAAATCATATTCTACTGCGATACCCATGTTTTTATTAAAATCTTTCCATGGCAAAATCTCATTGTTTTTTTTAATATAAATAGAATACTTAGTTTCTTCTTCTATTATATTTTCTATAATATGACCACCATACACCTCCTGTCCAACAGAGTAGTGCATGGCGTCATTCTTATAGTCTTTTCCTATACTAATCTTCCGGATTAACATTTTCCTTTAACTCGCCAGTTTTAATATCTACAGAAACGTCTCCATAAGTTTCTAGCAAGCCCCGCTGCACTTCATTTAACTCTTTTTGGAGCTCCTGCATGTTATGCAACAAATCGTGCTTTTGCAATTCAACACCGCCGATTTGAATTTGAACGGAGTTTACTTTATCTACTATTGTTCTAAGCTCTTTAAGCTCTTGTTCTTTTAATTTTTTTGCCATTTGATTTAATTTAAGTTATTGATTTATATAATATTTATTACGTATTATTTTAAGCTTACAAGTTCACCAGCTGTAGTATCAGTCGCTAACACGTAGTCAACAAGGACATCTAATGTAGTTCCTGCTTGCACTCCAGCGAATTTAACCGCCTGCTGCGCCTGAGGTAGATCTGAAACATTTACAACTTTTAGTTCAGCATTTCCGTCACCTCCGGCTATTTTTATAATATCATTTATTTGATACCCAGACCCGGTATCTTCAATAATAATGCCACCCACGACGTTGTTACCATAAGCTATAACTTGCACTGTCAACCCCGAGCCGTGCCCGCCCGTAGTGGCTACATTTGTTGCGGAATTATAACCGCTGCCTCCACTTATTATTTCCAAGCCTGTTGTTTTGCCGGGTTCTTTTGTCCCGTGCACTATTACATTTAAGTCCCCTGCAGTTCCTACGTATATGATACTAGCGTTTAAGAAAGTAGAAGAATTTATTGCGTTGTCTTTTGTTATTTCTTTTGCTTCTGTAGCAAAATTATTTAATGCCATGATTAATCGTTTTTATTATTAGTTATTGCTTTTCCTTTTTCCCAAGTTCTGCCAACAAAATAAGCGCCATAAACAGTAACTAGTAATGTTTGAAATATTGGTATATACTCTTCTGCTATTTTAAATTCCCCTATATTACCATCAAAAAAACATAGCGCTGTAAATATAACAGTTAAGTATATAAGCACCATTGGGCGTATATTTTTAGACAAAAAGCTATCAGATTCCATATCTGATTTCCATCTCGCTGTTACTTGCTCTTGCGCTTCTTTATCAGCTTTCTCAAGAATTTCAGTTATCAACCTTTGTGCTTCTAGCTTTTCTTCTTTAGTGGTTGTAAGCTTATCGATAACGTCGCCAACTTCCTTGATAACATTACCCGTTAGCCATTGCCAGATTTTTTTCATTATTTACTATAGCAACCTTTTTTAGCTGCTGGTGAATTTTTTTTAGCCGCTCGCTTATTAATTCTAGCTTGTTTCTTAGCTGCTCTTTTTTCTTTACGCTCAGCTTTTTTAATGTTGCCTTCTTCTCTAGCTGCTTTAGCTTTAGCTAATTTTTTATCTATAGACTTTGTTTTTCTAGCCTGATTTTTTGTTGGCTTAGCAGTTTTTGTAACCTTAACATCTATCGTAGCTGTTGGCTTTTTAGTTTCAATTGTAACTTTAGGTTTAATCACAGAAACCGTTTTTGCTTTTTTAGCTTTAGGCGCGTCAAATTTTCCGGTGCTCTCAAAAGATTTTGTTTGTCTTTTAGCTTCTTTGATATATTCAGATTTAGACATTTCTCCATAAACCTTTCTATCTCTTTTTTTGTAAGCGGCGTCATAACTACTTTTAGGGCCATGAATTGTACCTTTACCGTCCTGCGCTGAATACGGGGTGTCTCCCGCAAACCCCGTCTTAGCTTTCTTATTGCCTATACCAAAAGTATCTTCCGCGTTAGGATGTGACTTAGTTGCCTTAGCTGGGCTATGCATTTTCATTTTTGCAGGTGATCCTAAATTTAATAAAGGATCGACCACGCCTCCTTTTGTTGTGTATTTTAATTTAGCTGTAATTGGTTGACAGCCTCCTCCTTTTTTGTAAGCCATAATTATTTGTTTTTATATGGAAATATTTTGTTTAATGCTTCTCTTCTTTTATTGCAACCGCAGCCACCGGGAATTTTATTGGCTAATTTTTTAATACCAGTTGCTTTTGTAAATTTTTCTATTGAATCCCCTAGTCCTTTTGATTCCATGAAATTTATATTATGAATGTCTACTGCAGCACCATCTACGTCTAGCCGCTCTGCCTCTTTCGCCAGTCCAGCTTTTAGATCTACTGCAAAATGCTTTTTGTCTTTTGTAAGGCTTTGTGCCAACCTTAGCTTTACAATTTGTAACAGCTGTTTTTAATTTACTACCAGGATTGTCCGCTCGGTATTTTTTTACACCAGCCTTTGTCATGCCTCCTCCAGCTGCCGCACCTTCTTTAGACTTGCTGCGTACTTCATTGTAATAGCCTAAAGACTTTTTGCGTGAAGGCGCATCTGCTTTCTTTTTAAATGGAGAATTGTCTTGTGAGTAAGCCATAATTATTTATTTTTAAAATAACTCTTCTTAAGAGGCGTCTTAAGCTTGCCTGGGGCTGCTTTAATCGCGTTTTGTAAATGTTTAGGTAATTTATATTGGTCACCTTTTAAAGACTTCTTTAAAGGCGATTCTTTGGATTGGAACGGAGAGTAGTATTGTCCTACTTCATAATCTAATGTAGTTAAACCTTTAGCCGCGTCCATATTTGCAAAAGGATTCGATCCTGGCTCAATAGCTTTTGGGCCTTGATCAACAGTTAAACCAGCTTGCTCAGCTAGTTCCTGCTTTCTAGCCCCCATTTTAACTTGTTCTGGATCTGAAAATTCACCAGTAGTTGCAACTCTGTCCTCTTTTCTTTTTATTCTTGTACCTGCTCTATACCCGGATCCTGCGCCCTCATCAACTCTCGCGGAAACATTCGTTGCTCTACTATAAGCGCCCTCAGCTTGATCTAGCTTTCGAAGCTCTTTTTGAGATAACCCTTTGTTGGCTGTAAATTTACCGTCTTTGTCAAATGTGCCATATTTGCCCATTTTACGGCGATATTTATTTACCTCTCTATCTGCTCTTTTACCAGCTCTAAGTTGTTGCCTTACCTCCCATGGCTGCATTACATCTTGCTCTTGAGTTCTTTTTAAAGTAACGTCAACTTTCTTATCTTCACCAGGCTCTGTGGCTGTGGTGGTAACAGTTTCAGTTTCTTTAGGTTCCTGGCCTTTTGGAGCTTGAGCGCATTTAAATGATTTTCCTGTTGTAGAGTCAGTTTTGGTAGAACCATCGGTTGTGCTGCCACATGCTCTACGGTACGCCCCCACAGATTCTTTTTCTTTAGTTTCTGTTTTAGTTACAACTTTATCTTCGCCTTTTGTAGTTTTAGTTCCAATGGCTTCCTCGTTGTCGTTTTTTAAAGGTGAGTACTTTAAAAGCGGGGATCTTTTAATGCGGCTAGTTATTGGTTTGTTCATAGTTAGTTATTTTGTTTCAGGTTCAACAGCTTTTTCTGCTTGCCCTCCGGTTTCCTTTTCTTTTTCGGCTTTTTCTTTTTCAGCTTTATCTTTAGCGCCTTGAGTTCCTTCGCCTGGTGCTTTTTCTGTTTCAGTACTTGAATAACCTCCAGTATCAAACTTATCAGCCATTCCTTCGCTGTAATCTTTAAATGCTTTAGAAGCGCCTATATCAGCTGCTCCTTGTACTAAAACAGCATCTGCCGCTTTTAACGGAGACTGTTTTGCTTTGTAAGTAATTGGTGTTGCTTTATATCCCATGTTATGAATTTTTATATGCTTCAGCCTCCCACTCAAATTCAGCGTGGCCTTCGCTTGCGGATTTACCAGTTTTAGCGTCAACTAAGTCGCCTTTCATTCGTTTATAAACTCTAGCTGGTGATTTAGTATCTTTTTTCCAAATAACTTCATCGTTATTATACTGAAGCTTGCCTTGCGCCATTTGATCCATATGAATTTGCTCGTGAGCTACAGCTTTTTCTTTATCTTTACCTTTTAAAGATTTATCAATAAATATCGTACCATCATTATTAGCTTCAGCTAAAATACCGCCTTTTAAATCTTTTTTAAAAACCGGCGTATTGTAGGTTGATGTTTCTTTGTCTATTCCAACAAGGCTTGAAAAATCCCTAAGTTTAAATCCCATTATCTCTCTTTATCGTTTATCATATCATCTATAGCTTTATTAAAAACTTTATCTGTATATGATTTATTTTTATAAAAAACACTTCTTTGTGATGTAGGCATATCTTCTTGCCCTAATAGTATTTTATATATTCTAGTTATTAAAGACTTGCATTTGAACGAAACCTTATAAACAGCATACTTAGATGTTGTTCTGTTCCTTTCTTTAAACACTTCAATCCAGCCTTCTCTTCTTAGTCTTTCCCATCTGTTTTTATCCCAACTATATGTATATACACCATTGATAAAATCATTTCTAGTAAAAAACTCTTTGCAATCTAAATATATTAAAAGTTCTAAATCAGCGTCTTTTAAATCGTAAGTTTTACAGACCCATCTTCTGACAAGCCTGTAATACTTTAATAAATTCATTTCGCGTAAGTCTGAAGCTTCTATTCTCATTCAACAAGCACAATATCTCCAGCTTTTATAACGTAGTAAAGCTTTTCACTGTATTCGATACCATGGCCAGCGTGTTTATCGTACCTGACTACATCGCCATCTTTAATTCCTTTTACCTCGCCCCCTGCGCTTATAACTTTACCTTTTAAATACCTAACGTCTTTGTTTTGCTTTTCGGTCAACTCAAGGCCTCCTACTTTCTTCGGAGCCTCTTTTATTTTGTCCACAATTAAATAATAATTAACAGCTTTCATTATGCTAGCCTTTTATTACTAATTACACAATCGGCAGATATAATTGTTGTTACAACACTAACCGCGTTTTTAAGCGCTGACTTTGTAACCAACACCGGGTCTATAATACCAGCTTTAATCATATTAACTGGTTTGCTTGTTGTAACGTCTATACCCCATCCTTTTCTATTTAAATGTAAATCGCTATTAAGATTTGCATTTTCTAATATAGTGCTAAAAGGAGCCTTAATCGATTTTAGCAGTATTTCCTCGCCTTTATTTTTAGACTTAATCGAATTAGCTGCATTTAAAAGCGCTACACCGCCGCCTGGTATAATTCCTTCTTTATAAGCGGCTTTTGTCGCATGAATGGCATCTTCCACCCGATCTTTCTTTTCTTTAAGCTCTACTTTGCTATTAGCGCCAACTTTTATAATACCAACTTTTCCGGTTAGCATTGATAATCGCTGCTCTAACTTTTTCTTAAAAAACGCATTAGTTTCAGATTCAATCTTTTTTTCTACAGTTTTAATACGTTCTTCAAGTATATCATTACCTGGTAATACTTGTAAAACTGTATTTTTATCATCTGTTACAGCTTTAACAGCTTCGCCTAAAACACTAGGTTCAATTAAATCTAAATCATCGCCTAAAGACTCGTCTATAATTTTAGCACCTGTTAAAATAGCAAGATCTTCTAAAGTCTCTTGTCTTGTAGGCCCAAAGCCCGGTGTATCAATTATATTTACTTTTATATTGCCTTTAACCTTATTTGCTATTAGCGTTGCAAATGGTTGCTGTTCAACCTCTGCCACTATAAGCAAACTTCTTTTTGTTTTTATCACATGCTCCAGGACATTTTGTATTCTTCTTATATTTGGTATAGGTGAAGATACAATTAAAACATAGGGATTATCTAATAAAGCAATCCCCTTATCTTTATCTGTTGCTAAATGCGGGGATTTTAATTTGGAGTCAAACTGTACGCCTTCAACAAAATCAACATAAGTTTCATTTGTTTCAGACTCATCCATTAATACGACTCCATTTGGGCCAACTTTTTCGTAAGCCTCTCCAATTTTTTGTCCAAGTTCACGGTCGTTGTTGCAAGAAATGCTAGCAACCTCCCTGAGCATTTTATCCTTAACTGGTATACTGGTTTTATCAAGATAAACCATAACTTTTTCAGCGCCGCTAATAATGCCTGCTTTAAGTTCTCTAATTTCTTCTTCATTTAACGCTTCGTTTGAATTTGTTAATAACGAATGTGCTAAAACTGTAGCGGTTGTTGTACCGTCTCCAGCTTCATTCACTGTATTTTTTGCAGCCTCTTTAATCAGGGTCGCACCTATATTTTCAACCGGATGTAATAAGACTACGCTTTCCGCAACGGTTACACCATCTTTTGTTATTACCGGTTTACCAAGAGCGTCTTCGTATATTACGCATTTTCCAGATGCACCTAATGTGCTTTTTACTGCGCTTGCTAATTTATCAACTCCTTGGATTATTTCTTTTTTAGCATCATTGCCAAATGTGAGCGTTTTTACTATATCGCTCGGATTATTAAATTCCATTTAATTAAATTTTGATTTAAATTACTTTTCGAATGTTTTTATTACTTTTGGTCCATTTGCAAAATCAATCTTTTTTAAATAATGCTCGATTGTTTTGTCAATTGATGTTTCCGCAGCTTCAATTGTTTCTCGCCTTGTTACATCTACCCATTCATCGTCGCGACGTATGTCTTGGTACTCTGTTTGGTAATAGCCATTTGGCAATTGAACAATTCTCCAATTTGCTTTATCAGCAATATGGTTCCATAGTTTTAAATGGTTTTCTGTTGGTCGTGGTTGACTACTCCACGAGTTAGTCGAATAATAAACTGTCATTGGTTTTGGTTTTTATGTTATTACTTGGTTTTCCACTTAGCGTGGTATACTTTATATATTACGTATTTACGTATTACTTTAATCCTCTATTGTCATAGTTACTGAAGTTGGGTTTTCTAGTTCATCAATTTGCGAAGCAATACTGCCTTCGATAGCTTCAACTTGCTCTTCACCCATAGCTTCTTTTGTCCAGTCAACAACAACTTCATTTGTTAGTTCGTCAAAAGGTATAAACTCAGTTTCAGGATTTAAAGTTACTATTTGAGTTCCAATATTAGTTGCTGAATAATCTTCTTTTGTTCCACTTACTACCCAGTGTACATTATACACTACATTTGTTTCACCCTCTTCTTGAGGGTATACATCTACTGTTTTGCAATTCCAATCGTATGTTATCATTATTTTTATTTATTTATTTTAAAATTCTAGGTATTGTTAAAGTATCTATTTGTTTTCCAGATTTTGGATCTAAAATTTCATATCTTACAATCTCATTACACACCGTCATTTTGCCTAATAACCCTAGTAGCTGGCCTTTACACCCAAGCACCTCTAGCGGACTGCTTGATCCATCTTTACCATCTGATCCAGCTGGCCCTTGAATACCTTGAGGTCCAGTTGGTCCGGTCGAGCCCTGAGGCCCTTGAGGTCCAGTACTTCCTGTGTCTCCTTTTTCTCCTCTAGAAGCAGCTGTTGATGAGTCTTTACCAAAAGCATCTTTTATAAAAGCGTGTAGCTCTTCTACATCTTGCCTTATGAGGCCCGATTGCGCCTGTCGCACCTTGAGGCCCTTGAGGCCCTTGAGGTCCAGTACTTCCTGTGTCTCCTTTTTCTCCTCTAGAAGCAGCTGTTGATGAGTCTTTACCAAAAGCATCTTTTATAAAAGCGTGTAGCTCTTCTACATCTTGCCTTAAGTCTTCTACTTGTTTTAATAAAAATTTATTATATTGGTAAACAGCGTTATCGTTAAACAAATCGCTAATATCATCTAGTGAATCTAATTCTATAGATTGTTCTTTAGATATTACAGTTTCACCATTAGAATCTTTGTTAGCTTCTTGCCCTTCTGATCCTTCCTTATAAAGTTTTTTGCCTCTAATGTCGTCGTTTATATTTGCCATATTAAGTTATATTGTATTCATACCATATTTGAAAAGACACCCCTCCCAATCTTGGCTGAGTTGCTACCCCAGTCACAACCCCTATCTGAATTTCGTCTTCAGCGTTAAAAGTAAAATCAGTGGTTCCAAAATCAAAAGTAACTTTCATACCCGCCGCGCCTCCGCCTGTAACTGTTCCAGCATAGGTTGTGCCGCTTAATACTCCATTTATTTTTTTGCGAAAAGTGCAAACCGTAGCTGTTGGTGTACTTCCTGATACATGTTTTAGTATAATTTTTCTAATTCTACCAGCGTACAAGGGTACCAAAGTATTATAATATTGGTCTGCCCTAGACATTGCTGTTGAATTTAAAGGAATCCACAATGGGTTAGCGCCATCGCTACTTCTTGGGCTATGGAAAAACCCACCACTATGAAAATTAGAGACATAGCCTTTGTACCCATCTACCGCTTTTACATGACCGTCAACTTCAAGTTTTTCGCTTGGACTAGTCGTGCCAATCCCGACGTTGCCGTTGGCTATACTCGTGTTTTTAGTACCTCTATCTACTCTATATACTTCTGTTCCTGTAGTGCTATTATCATGTATGAACTCTTGATATAGATTAGTGCTCCCATCGTATCTTTTTCTAAAACCATACTTAGAGAGGCTGTCTTCTTGGTAAAAAGTTTCTACAGTTGTATTTTCGCTACTACCGCTAACTGTTACATAAAAACCTTCGTTGTCGTCTGATGTTCTTTGTACAGAAAAAGTATCAACAACTTCTAGCTTAGTACTAGGGCTAATAGTTCCAATCCCGACGTTGCCTGTTTGTTTTATAGTAAATTCTTGATTAGCAGCTACAGGATAAGACGCTTCTGAAGTGACTGATCTTATATAAAAATCTCCAGCTGTTTGATTATTAGCACTACCTACGTACCATCCCTTGGAATTATTAGAATCCCATAGTTTTATAGCAGGACTGGTGTTCCAGTTTTGTCCACTACCCTTTAAACTTAATAGATTACTTGGTGTAGTAGTCCCGATCCCGACGTTGCCGCCTGAGGTGATACGTATATGTTCTGATAAAGCCCCAGCATCTGTTACCGAGCCAATTACTGTAAATCCAGAAGCACCACCGATATAAGATGTGGAGTTTGCAACATCACCGTTGCCAATAGTTAAATATGCAAAGCCTGAAGATGATTTAATCTGTAAAAGATTGTTAGCTAAATTACCGCTTGGTGCATGTGTTGCAGAGCCAATTTGCAACTTAGCTCCTGGATTAGTAGTTCCAATACCGACGTTGCCTGTTAAGGTTTTGATTGCAAAAACATCTGAACCATTAAGATTTACAAACATTCCGCCGTAACTAGCATCACCAATTAACCTTATTCTAGCGTTCGTATAAGGTGATGATTGCTTATAGTGCGTCCATTCAGATCCAATAAACACAGGATTTTGTTGCCAGGAAATTGCCCCCATGTTTGGAGAACTATTGTTCGCATAAGCATAGAGGCCCTGAGTAGGATAAGTAGAGGTGGAGTTTAATCTTATGTTTCCATTTTGTACAGTAAGTTTATCGGTAGGGCTAGTAGTCCCAATGCCTACTTTGCCAGCCATATCACAAGTTAAAGCTGTACTAAAATTAGATTTTAAAGTAAGAGTAGTAGCTCCTAATATTACACCTGACTGATCTAAATTACTTGTTCCAACAGAAAACGTGGCTGAATAACTGTCAAGATTTAACCTGCTATTACCAGACACATTATTAAGTCTAAAAGTATTGCTTCCTGTGTTATGAATTAAAGATCCTTCTTGAGTTCCTAATGAATTATCGAAAGAAATAGTGCTTGACCCAACTGATAGGTCTGCTTGTAATTTTAAAATAGGCGCAGCATCCAAAACGTGCAATATTGATCCAGGGTTAGTTGTTCCAATACCTACTCTATTACTGCTCGCATCAACATATAGAACATCTGTATCAACGGCTACTGTGTTTAAAAATTTAATTGCCATTTAATTTGGTTTTATTAACCTATTTTTTGTACTAATACTCTAATTGAGTTAGTTGGTGTTGATGCAAATGTTATGTTTAGGTAATTGCCATTTCTTTCAACATCTGCATAAACAGTTTCTTTAGTGGTTACGTCGTACAGTTGCACGATTACGTCATCACCTAATCCGTGTTCAAAAGTAGTGCCTGAAACGGAGTCCGTTATAGTCGCAGC
>Ga0208793_1001907_pt1 | contig 11379 bp, 24 predicted proteins | sample 17_taG_FD_184092 | JGI IMG/M metagenome (GOLD analysis project Ga0208793, IMG submission 184092) | Marine viral communities from the Subarctic Pacific Ocean - 17_ETSP_OMZ_AT15314 metaG (SPAdes) (version 2) | ecosystem: Environmental > Aquatic > Marine > Oceanic | place: Pacific Ocean | collected...
TAGCTTTATAAGGATAATAAGCAATGTCCTTTATATCTGGAGTAGCTTCTTCCGGCTTTAGCTTATACCATCCGGGCATAATATATCGTTCACCGTTGATAGTTGTTGTAAAGGGCGGAATCAATCCGCCATGTATTGCATATGTCCTTTTTGGCTCTTTCATTCCGTGAGTATAAAACTCATTGACCAATACTTTACTCATTATGCTAATTGTTTACTTTTGGCCGGTTTATATATTGCTATATAATCTTCTATCAACATACATAATTCATCGCCCTCATGGTCACGAACTACAACACATTGATCTCCGGTCATTTCACATTTGAATCTTTTGATTATTCTCATATTTCTCATTTTTTATTTATATATAAAGATAAGAAATTAATCTCATATAACCTAATTATTGGCAAGCTTTTTTTAACCTCACTATACCTTTTTTAAAACCACACTAATTCTTTTTTTACCACACCTTTCTAACCACCACCTTTTCTTAACCGTAGCCACCGTTAATCTCCTACCTCGGCATATTTATTAAAAAGAAACCTTAAGAGGAACAAAGATGAAAAAATCAGACATAAGAAGAATCATTAAAGAGGAGTTGATCAACGAACTTCGTGCTTCTTCAATTAATGAAGCGTTTGGCGACCCATTGGCTGCTAAATTAGATAAACTAGGTAGAGGCTCGTTACATACTAGATATAGAAAGTTTTGGACTGCAGCTGCTAAAACATATGACATTGCTTGGGACAAATTACCAAAAGGTAGTTTCCGTAAAGTTCAACCAAGTTCTCCAGATGTTAAAAAAGGAATGGCATTCTATGTTATCAATCAAGATATAGCTAATCCATTTGCAAGTAGCAAAGGATGGGCATATGATAGAACATTGAGAGGTCCTGCAGTATTAGCTGTTACTGTTGATAATAAAATTCAATACCATGGCCGCCAAGGTGGTGTAGGTAGTAAGACAGCTACTTCATCCTACAGAGGTAATCCAGATCCAATTGGAAAAGGTGCTTATGGTACTATGATGGTTAAGAAGTTGAAAGAACTTGCTGATGTAGTATATGTATTTGATTTAGAATCTTATAGAGGAGGAACTTCAGCATTGAAAGCTAAAAGAGCAGAGTTGAAATTAGGTAAAGATACTTTTAAAGATGCTAAAGCATGGAAACAAGCAAACCTAAATAGATATAAAGAAATACTAAATGCTAGAGTAGGTACAAGAGACCAGGTAGATGGTATGGTTGCTAAAATAGTTCAAATGTCAAATGAGATTGTTGCAGATTCAACGGCATTGCCTAAACTAGGTAGATATGGTCAGATAATGGCAACCGTTAATGGTAAAGAAGTTGAATTAGAAAATGTTACTAAAGGAATGAGTAAGGCATTATATTATTATGGTGAATATATTCAATTGCAAAATGAAGCTGAAAAGCAAGAAGATAATGAATATAGTAAAAAATATAGTGAAGATAGAATGAAGCAGAAGGCAGGTGATATTAAAGTAATCATGAATAAGTTTAAGTCTGGTAAATTAGATGGTTGGTATTAATGCCATCCAAAAGTAAACAACAACAAAAGTTCTTCGGTGTAGTGAAAGCTATGCAGAAAGGTGATATACCTAAAAAAGGTGAAGCCGGAGAAGTTGCAGATGATATGACTAAAAAGGAAGTAGATAAAATGGCATCAACAAAACATAAAGGTCTTGTTAACAAGATTAAAGAATTGGTAGAAGAAGAGATTAAGTCTCTTGAAGGTTTAGAAGAAATAGGAATGTTCCATGATCCTTTAGGATACCAGCCAGATGATGAAGATCCTACAGAAAAAGATTTATCTATAATTAATAAGGCTAGAGCAGCTGCTGCACTAAAACAAATTAAGTCTGGTAAGCGTGATGATGGGATGGGCAAATTTACAGGTAGGTTATTTGGAGTTACTCCATCCGGAAAAGTTCAACAAATTACTGACCCAAAAGATCTTAATATGTATAAAAAGTTTGGATTAGCCGAATCAGTATTAAAAGAAGCAAAGAGTGCTAATGCATTAAGAGCTGATTATGATAAGGCTGTTAAAAAGGAACAAGCATTATCTTCTTTATTATTAGTTAACTTGGAAAAATTTAAAGCAGCAAAAGCAAAAGGCGATGAGAAGGCTGTTGCAAAACATACTAAGATAGCCGGTGACTTGAGCAAAAAGAAAAAGGTTGCAACTGAAAAGGCTAGCCAAGCATATAAAGCATATCAGGATAAAATTACTGGTCTTCATTCAGATGCAGAACTTGAATTGAAAGAAGGAGCTAATGCAAATAGATGGTTTAGTAACTTGAAGTACTATTATCAGAAAGGATTAAGTAGTCCAGACTTAAGAGATCCTGCAGAAAAGAAAGCATATAACAAATTGGCAAAACAATTTTTTAGTAAACTTAGAGAAGGTAAATTAAACGAAGGTAGAGGTGTAATGGATCTTATCAAAAATGCTGTTGAAGAATTAATGTTCGACAGTAATATATCTGAAAAAGAAGCTGCCATGGAACTAGTTACTGCTATCTCAGATGAGTATCAATTTGATGCAAAACTAAAAGAAGGTATGTTGAATGAAATGGATATGAATGATCCTATATTGGTTGCTATTAGAGCTAGAAAGACAATGTTAGATAAAGCTAAATCTGCTCCTAAGCCAAAGAAGATTAGCATGAACAAGTATTACAAGTTAATGGATATGGAAAGTGATCTAATAGATCAAATGAAAGATGCCGCTAAAGAACTTGCTCAATTAAATTCTGATATGAATGCTGAAGCCGGACAAAAAGGTGATAATTGGTCTGATGCGGATGCAAATAGATATGGCGGTGATTTAGATAAACTTCAATCTAAATATGAAAAATTAGCTAAACAAAAAGCTAAGATCAAAAAGGCTATAATGACTTATAGAATATCCTAAAACTTTCCTATCAAAATATTTGCCTAATTGAAATATATTTCTTATCTTTATATAAATTAAAAGAAATATATGGGCAGAAAGAAAAAATTAAAACTAGGCGATACAGTACTTGCATCTTTCCTAGGAACCACTTCATTATATTCTGTAATTGAAGTTCTTGATAAGATAACTTACAAATTAAAGTGTGTACATTCCGGTACTATTCTACCAACTGTTAGATGGAAGAAGGATATGGATAAAAAATCTGTATGGTTTATTGAATCATATGTAGGTAGTATTGAGGCCGGCAAGTTAACGGAAGATAAGATTACCAGAAAGCACACTACGGATAAAACCGAGCTTAAGGAAGCTATAGAAAAACAGAAGAAATTTACAAAAGGAAACATTAAAAGGTAATATTTATAGTTTTAACAAATTGATATAGGAGTTACATTATGGGACATTATGAAGATTTTTGGTATGAGATAACTGAATCGATTGATTCGATGGGAATGAAGAAAGAGTTCAATGCTCAATTAGACAAAATGAGATCACAGAAACATCATCAATATAAAGAAGTTAGAGATCGTTGGACATATGCACATAATAAAATAGAAAAAATTTATCGTAAAAAAGCTTCTAAATAATTTGCCTATTACAGAAATATTTCTTATCTTTATATATAAATAAAAAGGTAGAAAATATGAAAAAGTTCATCACAAATTTATCGTTAATTATCGGAGGTTATGTTTGTTTAAAATTGGCATCTATGACCGGAAATGGAGAGATCCTAAATTATATTAACTTTGCAGATCCATTGAATGAAATGGCATTCTTTATCCTAATTTCTTTATCAGGAATAAGTTGTATAATAGCCGCTGCTTCTAAGGCGTAATAGGTTTAAAACCGAAGCAGTAGTATATTTATTATAAATGATTACAATAGAAAACATATCCACCGGCGAGGTATTTGAAGGCGACGAATTAGAATTTTTTGTCGATGATGAGACTCTGATTGGCGAGGTTTATCTAGATGGAGATTTAGTATTCCAAGCACTAGATGTAATGAATGACCACCAATTAGACCATGCATTGAAATTAGATTATAAAGTTTCAAAACAAGCCGAGGATATTTTTTCTGATTTTAATCAATAGTAGCATATTTATATTAAATTAACAAAAGGAGAGTTATTATGGCATCAGAAGAGTTATATGGAAAGATGGAAGGATTTTGGACAGAGTTTAGTGAAAACCATTCAAAGTTTTTAGAGAAAGGAAATAAGGCAGCTGCAACAAGAGCAAGAAAGGCAGTTGGTGAATTAAAAAAATTAGTAACAGAATATAGAAAAGCATCTGTTACAGAATCTAAAAGATCTTAAGACTGTATTATGGCACGATTAACAAACGAACAATTACATGAAGAGCTAGTAGAACTTAAAGCTGATGTAAGAGAAATTAAAGTAAGATTATTAGATCCGGATGATGGAACTATATCTAGAGTTAATCGCAATACAGATTTTAGAAAAAAAGCAAATGGCGCCCTATGGTCGGTTTGGGTAGCGATGATAGGCGTCCTTGCTAAATTAATATTTTGGAATTAAATGGACAAACAAGATTTAGCAAATAGAATAAGAGGTTTAGTTAAGGAAGAAGTTTCTTCGGTACTTAGCGAAAGAACTTACAAATATGGTGGACTGCTTGATGCAGAAGATTTTGACCCTATAGATCCAGAGATTCATATCGTTGGATTTGGGACAATGAATAGATCATCATTAAGAACAGAAATAGCAACAAGAATAGAGGGAGCACTTAAAACAGCACAAGATGCTTCAGCAGGCGATACAAATAGTTACGATAAATATAAGTCACTCGAAGGAGTGTTTGAAGATAAGGGAGTTCTTATGCTTCAAATAAAAGCAGAAATAGAAATTGCACAGCAATTAGAAGGTTTACGAGAAAAGGGCGGCAGAAGAAGTCAGCCAATACCAAAACAATTTTAAAGTTTTATTAGGTTTATTGAAAAAGTTTTTATATATTAATAGTTAATATAATAAGAAAAGGAATAGATAAAAGAGATACGCTATGGGTGTAGCGTATAATTAGAGAGATCCTTAAAGGTAAAAGCCAATAGTGGCATAATAAATTAAAGGAGAAAAATAATTATGAAAAATTTGATTTTAACAATAGGGCTAGTGATTGCAACGATAGTTGGAACACAAGCACAAACAAAAGGCGACTGGTACGTAGGTGCTGGCGATATAAGTAACGTATCTTGGACAGAGTGGGCAGTAGCTCCAACTGTTGGATACGGATTCACTGATAACCTAATGGTAGGTTTATCAATTTCACAAGCAGATTCAACTGTTGATATGGAGTTAGATCTTCATGCAAGATATTTCCATAAAGGATTTTTTGCATATGCAGCAGTTAATGGATTTGATACTGAGACATTAAGTCTCGGAGTAGGTAGGATGTTTACAATCACAAAGAATGTGTTTGTAGATCCAAGAATCGTTTATAATACAGAGGATAAGACAACTAACCTTGGGTTAGGTTTCGGTCTTAGATTCTAATAAAAATAAGCGATCTCTCTAAACACCCCGATTCGACAATAATGTCAAAATAACAACAAATAAAGAGGAAAGAAAATGGAAAGTATTATTAAATACATTACAGGATTTTTTGGTGGTTTATTAACTATCATGATGGCTGTATTACCAGTAACAATTCTTTGGAATGTCCTAACAGGAGGTTCTGTATTTGGAATGGATGTGATTGCTAACTTATCAGCACTTGTAACTTCACTAGGTAATGGTGGATTTGTAGGTTTAGTTGTATTAGTGATTGTTACATCATTCTTTGTAGGAAAGAAGTAGTAGTTAATATAATTGGAAGGGCGCAATAGCGCCTTTCCTTTTGTAAACTTTTTCATAACATTTCTGGAAAAAGATTTGCCTAATTGAAATATATTTCTTATCTTTATATATAAATAAAAAAGTAATAGATATGAAAAAGAAACCAGAGATTAAGTACGGAATTGAAATTGTTAAACCATGGTCAAGTGAGATGTATGATCATAATGATGTAGTTTCAGAAGAAATGAAAATGAATATTTTAGATGCCTGGAAAAAGGAGTTATCTAATATTACCGGAGGAGTAAATAATGTCAATATAGAATTAGAAGATTGGGACGAAGATATGTTGAATCATCATGCTCCTAAATTAGTTAAACTTCAAAGAGGTATTATGTATTCCGGTTATGGAAATGGATATAGTATCCAAGATGTAGATAATGAATTTCAAAGAGAATTAGAGGATATGCCTAATTTTCAGCTTCATGAATCATATAGTTATTTAGCATTTGAAAAAATGTTACCAAGAACGACATTTATGTTAGTAGGATATGAATGGCAGAAGTTTGATTACCATATTATAGGATCACAAGAATGTACATCACCAGTATTGTCTTTATCATTTCATAATGATAAAAGTTAAAAAAGCTTCAAAAAGATTAGGTTATATGAAATATATTCCTTATCTTTATATATAATAAAAAGGTTAGAGATCAAGCCTTAAATTGATCTAAAATTAATAAATAAAAAATGAAACAAAATAATTCAGTTCATGAGATCGTTGATACCTTAAAAAGATTAGGAGCAATGACCGAAACAGAAGTATTCAAAGCAGCCTTTGGATATGATCGAAGCAGTTCAATGGAATCAAATAAAAAATATGCTGATATGCTCCGTAGAGGTATTAAGAAAGGTTTAATTAATAGAGTAGAATGTAAAGGATTAGGTAGATCTAAGTTTGCATATTATGCGCCTGATTACATATCATATGATGAAGAGGTATTATGTTCTGCGGCATTAGATAATGAATGGGCTAATGAATCTATTTAAAATAGTTGTAAAAAAATTAGGATCTTTGAAAAAAAGTCCTTATATTAAATTAAATTAATTAAAAATAAAAATTATGAGTTATTATGTAAGTAAGGTAAAGATTGCAACCGATACACCAAAGGGTGTTAAATGGCAAACAGAAACGTATTTAGTAAATGCAGTATCAGTTACTCATGCAGAATCATTAGTGGTTGAAGACTTTAAAGATGGTGGAGTAGAGTTTGAAGTAAAGTCAGTGAGTTCATCACAAATTTGTAAAGTAATTAATAATTCTAAAAACGTTTAAGATGAGTAAAGTGAGATATGAAATAGATGATAAGGTTGTCTTTAAGACACAAGGAGTTGCACAAGTAGGAGTTATAACAAATATTAGAGGTGTAGACTCAAAGGTATACTATGACTTAAGAAGTGAGAAAGGTCAAGGATTCCTATTAGTACCAGTAGATAAAGCTAAAAATAAGTATTCCGAATCATATGCAATTATAGATTCTAATCTAACTGATATATGGAATGCGGCGGTCGATACTGGAGATGTTGCGCCTACTAAATTATTTGCTAAAGATGGTGTAGGTCATACGAGAGCAAATTATGCTGAGAATATTGAATTATGGTTTGATGGAGAAAATGTTTCACCAAATGTTTCAGTTCAGCAAATTGAAAAAAGAAATGATTTTGTATTTCCAACGCAAGGACCTAGATCATATTAATATGAATAAATTTCAAAAGAAAGTACTTAAACAATATCCAAATGCATATGTTGAACATAGCATGGATGGCGCGAGAGTAATGAATGGAGATAAATTCTTAGCAGCAGAGTTCTATATGCCGAATACCAATGATGATGATGTAGCATGGGAACATGCTGCAATGTCATGCAGGTTAACGCAGAACTTTAATAGAGCACATCCTGCAAGAATGGATCTCTCAGATGTTGAGAGTAAATTACATAGAATACATAAACGTAAAAGAAGAGGACGTCGTGTTAAATAAATTAAAAAAAATGCTTATGAAAAAGAATCCAGAACCGATATTGGATAATCAAGATCTAGAGGGTACAGACCTCGAATGGACAAATAATAATCCAGAGCCAGACCAAGTAGATGGTATGGTAGAGATCGAACCTACCCAAGAAGAGGTAGATGAAATGAATAATCAAGCAGATACAGATCCAGAATATTTAGAATATTCATCTGAAGCTGTAGGTTATGAGAATAGAGAACAACAATGGGATACTTATCGTATCATTGCTAATTATATTAACGAAGGAGATAGTGTATTAGACTTTGGTTGTGCTCGAGGAGATTTTGAACGATTCTTTGAACAAGAATTTAACGAAACTCTAGACTATATAGGAGTTGATATGAATCAACAACTAATCGATGCCGGTAAAAAGGTATATGAAAACGAAGTAGAACTAATTAATAAGGATTGGTTTAGTTTAGATGATGGCATTAAACAAGATTGGTCTATTAATATAGGTTCGAATAATTTAAGATATGATGCAGATACAGTACGTGATGATATGACATATCTTCAAGATACAATTAAATCGATGATTAAACATTCTGAAAAAGGTAGTATATTATTACTTGCATCAGATGTTACATCAATTGATGATGGCCTTACTAATTATAATGCCGGCGAGGTATTTAATTGGGCACAAAAAGAATTTGGAAATGTAGCATTAGACCATACATTTTCAAATGATATATTTACATTAATAATTTATAAAAACTAAAAACATGGGATACGTAAACAATACAGCTCAGTATGATCAAAAGAAAGTTAGAAAATTTGGAAAACTATATGGTTCAATTGATTTTGAAATCAATGATAACTTATCGGCACATAATTTCGATACTCAGGAAACTCCTGTAGTAGGCAAGTTACATATAGGTAACAGATCATTTGAAGTAACATATCAAGAATTAGATATGATCGCTAGAACAATGAACCTAGCAAAAGATACTGTTAACAGAAAGTATAAGATGGGTATGATGCGCTAATGGGATTTCATAAGCGCTATATCGACGATGATCAGGTTATCAGTCTCTATCAAAATGGTGGAGTTGATGCCGTGATCGTCTGGTATACAGGTAAAGTAGATGCATTAATTTTATCAGGCAAGTTATCGGAAGAAGTAGGATTGTTGATGAATATTCTACCATTTGATCGACAAGGAGCAAAAAATAAAATTGAATCAAAAATTCATAATGCATCGATAAAAAAAGGTTCGTAATTACGATATTTATATAAAAGGATAAGATATGGCAAAATTTGGAATGTATATAAAAGGAACTAATGAGGGTGGACATTATATTAATGTAATTGAAGTGCCATCAAAAGAACAAGCAACTGCTTACTTTGCAGGTGTTAAAAAGTTATCATTATCACAATTCAGTAACTTATTTGTAGTAAAAGAAATTGATTCCTTAAACGAAAACAAGAATTTATTATTAGGCTAATGAAGTTAAACGAACTTGAAATATTAGAAGATGATTTTGATTTATTTGTAGCGTTAGATGACTCTGATAAAATAGAGTTTTTATTTGATGCAACACAAATAGGCATTGAAGCAGCTATAATAAAACAAGTTACGAGGCTATCAGAAAAGTGGCTTCCGGCTGCACCTGCAGTAAAAGTTACAGACTATGAAGTAGGACCATATAGATTATCTGTAACAGAATTTCCAGACAAGTTACATATTAATTCTAATAGTTTGAGAGCAATAAAAAGGTTCGTTGAGAAACTATGGAATGATGGTACGTTATTGCGAAGAGTAAAAGAAAAGAAAACAGAGTTTGATATATATAAATACTTAAGGGTATATGATGTTATAGGTAAGGTACCACCTATTTGTAGCAACTAGATATATATTAATATAATTGGACTTCACTGCGGGTTGGACAGTTATTTATTTTATTTATTAATTATTTAAGGAGATTAAATTATGACACAATTAACACATTTCGGCACATCGCCGTTCGACATCCTATTTAAGGATTTTTTCAAATCAGAAGAACAGTTTTCACCGTTCAATCAAATCAAAGTAAATCATCCAGTAGATATATATGAGTTCAATGAAGGACTTAATATTGATATTGCATGTGTAGGTCTATCTAAAAAAGATATCAATCTTTCAATTGAAGGAGATATACTTAAGGTAGAATATAAGAAACCGACTATCAAAGCAAATTCATCAGATAAGCCAGCACCTGAATATATTCAAAGAGGTATTGCAAGAAGAGCATTTGACTTTGGTTGGAGAATTAGTAGAAGATTTGACTTAGGCAAATTAGAAGCTAAATTAGAGAAAGGTTTGCTTCACCTTCATGCTCCGTTAGCAGAAGAAGCAAAAACAAAATCAGTTACAATTAAATAATCAATCCGACCCGCAGTGTACAATTATCAATATATAGATTATAACGGAAAGAAATATATAGTTAAACGTATTGTAAAAGAATCGAGTCTTAAGCCTGATTTTGATCAACGAACTCTTAAGGAATGGTCTATGTCAGATACTTTATTAAGAAAGGATGGTAGGTTCTATTGTTGTGAAACTATTGAAGATGCTGAAATCATCTCATGGGATAATCAAACAGCCAATGTCCAATACAAATCTTAGATTGCTAATGCAAATACTATGATCATTATAGTAATGTAAAGGATACTAGATATGTCTCTTTTCTTTTTCATATTCATATATAAATAGATTATCACATATTCAAACATATTATGTAAGAATTAAGTAAAGATTAAGTAAAGATTAATTCAACATTTCTGGTAAATTATTTGCCTATTTGAATTATTTTTCTTATCTTTATATTATAAATAAAAAAGAAGATATGGATAAAAACCTAGAAAAACTCCAAAATTTTGTAGATCAAATGAAAAATACTAGTTCTCTTAATGAGAAAAAGGTTATTATTGGGTCTATTCAGAACGATAAGTTCATTAAAAAGGCTTTAAATTATGCCTTAGACCCATATAAGAAGTATTATTTAACCAGTAAAAATTGTAAAAAGAATGCCGATCTATGTGATATGAATTCAATTTATGATGATATATTTGGTTTATTAGATGATCTGAATGGTAGATTATATACCGGCCATGATGCAATTGCCTTAGTTAATGCATTTATTACAGAACATAATGAATATGAAGATTTAATTTTCTCTATTATAGATAGAAACTTAGAAATTAGAGCTTCTGAATCAGTTATTAATAAAGTTATTCCAAACTTGATTCCAACTTTTGATGTTGCATTGGCAAATAAATTTGATCCTAAACGAGTTGATTGGAATGATATATGGTTAGCATCTAGAAAGTTAGATGGCGTAAGATGTTTAACAATTGTTGATTATCAAGGTAATGTAAAATCTTATTCTAGAGTAGGTAATGAGTTTGAAACATTACAAGTAGTTAAAGATGCCATTAAGAAATTAGGAGTAATAGGAGTTGTATTTGATGGTGAGATTTGTTTGATGGATGAAAATGGCAATGAAGATTTTCAAGGTATCATGAAACAAATTAAAAGAAAGAATCATACAATTACTAAT
>Ga0208793_1001909_pt1 | contig 11369 bp, 15 predicted proteins | sample 17_taG_FD_184092 | JGI IMG/M metagenome (GOLD analysis project Ga0208793, IMG submission 184092) | Marine viral communities from the Subarctic Pacific Ocean - 17_ETSP_OMZ_AT15314 metaG (SPAdes) (version 2) | ecosystem: Environmental > Aquatic > Marine > Oceanic | place: Pacific Ocean | collected...
CATTCTCATCAAGACTTCCCATAACAAATTCTGTTGGCATTGTGAAAAACTTGATAGCATCTAAATCTTTAGATGGTATTTCATCAAACATCAAGTTACCAATCAGAGACATTGTATCGAATTGAAGATTCAAAGGAGATAGTATCTCTCTCAATTTAGGATAGTATTTCAATGATAATCTAAACCTTAATTCTTCCTCCTTATCAGATTCAGTAGGTTTATCAAATGCATTGATACCTTCTTTGTACTCATTTCTGTACTCGCTTACAAGAGATAATACTCTTGCTTTCATTCCTATTGTCATTGTAGTAAATATTGGTTTGTAACTGACTACCGATGTCTCTCGACATTGGTAATGGATTATTGAGTTAATTCAGCATTTATCTCTCGTATATCAAACAAGGTATTTTTAGCTTGATACATAATTGCTTTGTTGTAAGCAATCGCTTCCTTATTACCTTCTTGTAAGAATGCTTCGTATCTTACTTTAGCTTGTTGATACTCTTGTTCTAATCTCCTGATTAACTCATCTTGAAAATTGTTCATAGTAGTAAATATAAAATTGTTTGTAACTGACAGAGAGCAAATGCTCTCTCATTTTAATACAATTCAGATTTCTCAATCTGTGCTTGTTCTCTCTTGGGTAATTCACTCATATAATCCAAGTATTTATCGAATGCATTCTCACATTTTCTGTTGATTGATTTCCATTCTTTAGATTCGTACTCTTCGCATTCTAAATTATCAGAGATGAAATCTCTCTGAGTATTAAATTCATTGTACTTGATTAACCAATTTACTGCTTTGTTTACCATAGATTGATTCTTCTTTGTAATGCTTGTAATCTTCATAATATCGTAGTTTAAAATTGTTTGTAACTGACACAGATACATTCTCAAGTGTATCTGTCAATCTTTGTGTTTCGACTATTTAAAGTAGATGCTTGAGCATCCTCCATCGTTTATACTCGATGGCATCATCAGAGTTACCTAAGCTACTTAAGGTAGCTAATCTGTACTACATTTCCCATTAACATCCTCACTACATTTTCCCTATTAAGATGATTCGCAATTCCATCAGATACTATCTTAAATCCTTTCCTGTCAATATCACATCGAGGGTAATCAGATTGAACATATGCAGAGTGAGATACCTAAAATAAATTTAGACATAGGTATCCCTGCGTTTGTAGGTAGTGAATCAGTATGTCAAAGAACTCGTTTATTAATGAAGCAAATATAGTTCATATTTTGTTCATACGCAAATAAATATTAAACAAATATCAAATAAAGTTTACTTTATGTTTATATCTCTCATTGTCAGTCAGTTACGATGAGTTTTTAGGGATAAAATGTATGGAATGTAAGCGATGGATGTGGTATTAAAGGGAAGGTCATTCCTTCTAAATCGTCAGATTTTGTTCACATATTGTGTGAATCTTTCTTTTCTTTGTCTATATCTGTGGGTAGATTGTGTATGCAGTGAGCATTGAATCGTACAACAGCTAACACAACAGATGCGTTCCAGTATCGCATTAGTTACTAAAGGTAACCGAGTCATTACTGCCTATGCAAAAAGCTAAAAAAGTCAGACAAAAATTTTTAAACGGCAATCCCCCCCTCAAAAAAAAAATCGTTTTCGATATGGGGGTATGTCGTGTGTGCGCTATAATAACCCTCAACCCCTATGTATCTGAATATTTTTATTATCTTTGTTAAATGAGAAAGATAAAAGATATGAGCGGTTTAACCATAGAGGGCGGACGCTTGATAAACGAAAGACCAGACGGTATGACTGGTATCCAGATGATGGCTAATGTAAAGAGCGCCAGAAAGAGAATGGAAAAGATAGACATGATTGCTCAGGGTAACGAGATGGCTCGAAACCAAAGAGACATGCGAAATATGTTTAAGAAATAATGTAACAATTTTCCCGATTGTTCTGTTTTGATTGTTGATTGAAATTAGAGGATTCTTTATGAGTCCTCTTTTTTTTTCTTTACTATGTTAATTTTTTAACATTTGATGTTATAAAAAAATAATATTAACATCTTCTAACTTACTGATTATTAATACTTTATATTCTTTTATGTTAAAATGTTAAAAATATATATAAAAAAATAGAAGAGGGAGTATAGTATATAGTAGTAATATATATATATATAATAGAGAGCAAGTAGTTCGTCATATCAACAGAGCTTGTAGTTTGAATATATTTATTATATTTGCCAAGAACAATTAAATTAAATTACAATGGAAACACAAGGAGGATACATTCCTAAAGACCTCTCGTTCGATGATGAGGCAAGAGCTAAGTTAATTAGCGGAATCAAAAAAATTTCTAAAGCAGTTAAGAGTACGCTGGGCCCAAGGGGTAACACGGTTATAGTTGAGTCACCTGAACATGTAGGAGGTATGACAATTACTAAGGACGGTGTGACGGTTGCACGATCTATATACCTGATGGATTCAATTGAGAACCTTGCGGTTCGTATGATGAAGCAGGCTTCTGAGGAAACAGCGATGCATGCTGGTGATGGAACGACTACAGCTATTGTGCTTACTGAAGCTTTGGTAGAGGCTGGTATGAAATGGATTAAGCCAAGACACAATACCGCTGAGGTGTTGAAGCATATCAATGAGTTGGCTGTATTAGTTGTTGAGCATCTTAAGAAAGGCTCTAAGCGATTAAACAAGTCAAGGCTACTTGATGTTGCTACCATCTCTGCTAACAACGACAGGGAGATAGGAAAGATTATAGCTGACGCTTACAACAAGGTTGGTCGTGATGGTATTGTTACAGTTGAGCGTTCTCAAAGCGAGAAGACATATGCTGAGGTAACCCATGGTATCAAGATAGACAGAGGCTACTCCTCTAACTTATTTATCAATAACCACAAGAAGGATGAGTGTGTGATGGACAATGTTAAGGTCCTGGTCTGCGACCAAGACATTAATAACATTATGCAGATTGAGTCTATACTTAAACCAATCATCAACTCACAAGACAAGCTTTTAATCATCGGCTCACTAACTGAGAATGTGGTAAACACATTAGCAGCTAATGTGGTCCGCAACGGATTACAGTTCTGCCACATCCCTGTGCCGTCATTTGGGTATAGGTCACATGAGCTGATGCAGGACATAGCTCTGGCAGTAGGCGGTAAGTGTTTCTCTGAAAAGTTCGGTGACGATTTATCTGTCGTTAGGATGGAGGATCTTGGAACGGCTGATAAGATTATTGTTGGTAAAGACTCTACTGTTGTGATTAAGGACAACCAAGTTACTGATGAGATTGCTAAAAGAGTTGAGGAGCTTCGTGAGCAGCAGATGAACAAATCATTCACTAAGGCTGAGCGTGACTTTGTCAACGAGCGTATAGCTTCACTGGTCGGTGGTATAGCTTGTATCTATGTAGGTGCTAACTCTGACATTGAGCAAAAAGAAAAATTCGACAGAGTCGATGACTCTGTCTGTGCAGTGCGTTCCGCCCTGCAAGAAGGAATAATCCCAGGTGGCGGATTACCCCTTTACACATTGAGTAAGGCTATGGGCTGCGGTTGTGACTCACCAGACAATGATATGCTTACTGATAAGGATATTGCTGGGGAAATACTTAGAGAGGCTATGGCTGCGCCTATGACTCAGATACTATCAAACGCTGGCAAGGATGTTAAGAGTATTATGCATGATGACTTAATACTTAACGAAGGGTTCAATGTAAAGACTGAGAAGTATGGTGACATGTTTAAGATGGGGGTTATAGATCCGCTGAAGGTTACTAAGAACGCATTGCTTAATGCTGTCAGTGTAGCCACCACTATTCTTTCTACTAACGCAATAGTAACACACGCAAGAAAATGAAACCAATAGGAAAGTATATTGTCATTCAACCAATAGAGGAACAGCTTAAGTCTGACTCTGGTTTAATATTAACCTCAGAAGATTCTTCTAACTTTAGGTACAAGAAGGGTGAGATAGTTGAGGCGGGTACTGATGTGTCTGTCATCAACAAGGGGGATTTAATATATTACGATGGTGCTGCAGGCCACACCATGTTTATCAAGAACACTGTCTACACAGTTATTCTTGAGAGAGATGTCGTTGTTGTTTTATAAACTTATTCATCTCTATTATCATATTCCTATATTGTTTATCCATATAGGATGCGTCTAACTTAAAAAGGGGATTGATGTTAGGAGACTCTCCTATCTCGTCCCCATTTAGTTTTCTATACACTGTCCTTATCATACTCTTGCCCTTATGAGATAGTTCATACAGTGTTGTATTCTTACCAGCTCTCTTACGCCAGACATGAATCCATCCATCTCTAAGTAAGTTGTTAAACCTTTTCTCATCCCACGACATTATCTTATCAAACTCTAAGAACTTAGACTTGTTGAATATTTCTTCGCTGTATAGGAATAGCATCATATCTAACTCTGGTGTACCTAAACCATACTTAGCCTTGACCCAATACCTAATAACTCTCCAGTATTTTAATTGATTATTCATTTGATTTTATTTGTATCTTTGTATTTCACAAATATAATAATTATGGCTTACAATAATAAAAAATCAAAGGTAGTTCCTACAGACAAGCAGGCTAAGAATGCTCGTAAGAAACAAGTTTCTAAAATGAAAATCAGAGTTAAAAAGAAAAAATAGTTATGGCTTATAGTATGAAAGGATGCTCTTACAATGACGGTAAAGGTGGTAAGGGTAAAAAGAAAACCAAAGCAAAGAAGAAGAACGAGTTTGGCGCTTACAACTATCCAGGAGGACCTAAGAATCCATTTGTAGATGAGATGGCTACTAAGCCTAAGTCCCCAAAGAAACCTAAGAAGTGATTAAGCACAGTAAATATTATTACGATTATACAAGAAACATGAGTAACGAACAAACAAGAATACACTGCGGAAGACCAACATGCGAGAAAGAAATTTGTAGCTGCGTGCCTGGCTTTACTACAGAGAAGTGGAAAGAAAGCGTAGCAATGGCTAAGAAGAAAGAAGAGATAGGTTTTGACGCTTGGATTGATGATCTTGAAGAATCAGAGCAGCCAGCTTGCGATATGGATAACCCTGAAGACTGTGAGAACTGTGGAAGCTAAAGAACCTAAATACATACACCCTGCTATAATATATTTTATTGTATTGGGTTTATTTTTATTATACGGATTATATGGCGGGTAGAACTAAAAAGAAAGGAAACACAATTTGTGCTGCGGGCAAAGCTTGGGCTAAGAGAACTTTTGATAAGTGGCCATCAGCTTACGCAAGTCTTGCAGCGTCTAAGTATTGTAAAGACCCTAACTACGCAAAGAAATCAAAGAAGTAATGGGAGAACTTAACAAGTGGCTAAAACAAAAGTGGGTACGCATAGGTACAGATGGTTCTATCAAAGGTGAGTGCGGAACAAGTAAAGATAAAAAGAACCCAGATAGATGCTTACCTTTGGCTAAAGCCAAAAGATTAAGTAAAGCTAAAAGAGCTGCAACAGCTAAGAAGAAAAAGAAAGAGGGATCTAAGGGGAAACAGTTTGTTAAAAATGTAAAAGGAGTATAGTATGGCAACACCAAGACAAGGAAAAGCAAAAGTAAAAATTACCGCAAGCGGAAAGAAGGTGAGTTACGGACAGGCTGGACAAGCTTCAGACGGAGGACCAAGAGTAAAACCTGGAACCTCTAAAGGTGATTCTTATTGTGCAAGAAGCTACGGAATAAAAATTCGTTTACCTAAAAAGAAAAGAAACGATCCCAACACACCTAACAACTTATCTCGTAAGAGGTGGAAGTGCGTAGGTAAAAAGTCAAAAAAATAATTAGTATCTTTGTAAAAAATTAATTATGAAAAAGCAAGGTTATAACTCAAGACTTGACGAGTCATTAGGAGCTCGTAACGGAAAGAAGTCTCAGTCTATGAAAGACCGTAGAGATGAATCTAAAGCGATGTCTAAGAAGATGTATGGTCACTCTTATGGTGCAGACAAAGGAATGTCTTACAGACACTCTTCTTCTTGGAAGAAGCACGACCATTTAAAGTAAAATGAAAAGAACTAAGGTGTCAAAAGGATTAGGAGATACGGTAGAGAAATTTACCAAGGCAACAGGAATAAAAACTGTTGTAGATAAAGTTTCCAAAGCAACAGGAACTGATTGCGGTTGCGGAGCGAGAAAGGATTCTCTTAATAGAATGTTCCCTTATAAAAAATAATTATGGCAAGTATACCAGTAACACAAAAATTTCACACTGTAGCAGCTGATGTTGATACAGAAAACAAAGGATCTGCCTTAGCTAATGCTGACAGAGAATCTTACACTATGCAGGATATTATTGATACAGTCTCAACAGAGGGCGGTATTGATGGATCAGGTACTGCGGGAAAGATTTCTTTATTTTCAGATGCTAATACTATTGATGACAGTTCTATTGAAGAGGGCAGCGGTGATATTCAAGTTATTCAAAAAAGCTTTTTGGTTACACCTCCAGCTTCAGGAGTAAATAGAGTGGGCATTTCAGATGGCTCTCGATATGCACGATTAACTGTTGGAGGAATACAAGACTTTCAGGCTCCTACTAACGCAACAGATGCGGGCACGAGAGGGGATATATTGTTTACAGAAGATTATATATACTTTTGTGTGAACACTGATACATGGAAAAGAGTAGCATTGGCAACTTGGTAATAAAAAAATAAAAAGAAATGGCATATCAAAAATTACAAGTATCCTCAGTAGCAGTTGTTACACCAGGTACTCTTACACAGAGAATAAGTCAACCAGGAGTAACTGATCCATCTTCTCAAGGAGAGAACAATGGTTGTATATTGTACATTGGCACAACGGGTGATGTTGAGGTTGTTACGGCATCTGGAGATAATGTCACTTTCGTTGGTGTAGCTGGTGGTACATTCTTACCAGTACAGGTGTTGCAGGTAGTTGCTACAAGCACTACAGCTACTAACATTTTAGCATGTTGGTAAATGAGCACAGCGATAGGAGCAGGAATAAGTGGAGTCTTTGGTGAGAAGCCAGGTAGCGGAGTAAGTGCGTATGATAATATATACTCAGTACACTTTGACTCTCCAGCGCATCGTATAAATTGCGGAGATAGCTCTTCGTTTTCTTTCCCAGGTACAGTCGCTTCAGATCGTGCCTTTTCTATTTCAACATGGGTTTACTTTGTCGACACTGCTGAAAGTGTAAGGATATGCGGTAAGGGTGATGTTGGAACTGCTGATGCTGAGTATAATTTAGAGACAGATCCAGATGGCAGGGTTCGTATTAGACTTTACGACAGTACTGTTTCATCCACCAGCACATCTTACTGGCAAGGTAGAAATAATGCCTACTTAGAAACTAACAAGTGGTATCACATTGTTGCCACTTTTGATGGTACTACTCCAAACGCACAATCTAATTCCATACGAATTTACGTTAACAATCAGTTAAATAATGTTGTAAATAGAATCAATACTGGTGGTGATTTTGTTCAGATGCATGACAATGGGGGTAAGTTTATTTTAGGAACTACTGATGGCGTAAATAGTAAGAACATATATATGGATGAGGCTGCTATTTTCAATAGAGCTCTCACGCAGGCTGATATAAATTATCTATACAGCATTCCTTTCACACCCAACCTTACAGTAAACGGTAACTTCACAGAGCTTGGAAGCGAGCTAATACTCAACGGTGATTTTGATGAGTTGGGTGATAATGTTTTAATAGGTAACAATTCTACGTTTGATAGTGGTATTGGTGATTGGCAAGCTTATAATGGAGCGGCTGGAGCGAGTGTAGCTCATAGTACAGACAAGTTAGAAGTAACTTTGTCATCAAGCGAAGGTGGAGCGAGAATAAATACGAACTCTCTTTTTACAGGTGGTCAAGCAGGGAAAATACTTAAAATAAGAGCGAGAATTTGGAAAGGCACTTCAACAGCTCCCACAATTGCTATTTACGTTGGTGGTGTTCAAAAATTTGTAACTATATCTTCTACACCTACGTATTTTGAAGTATATTTAAAACCAACAGGTACAGGTTATTTAACAATATATAGAGCAGGTACAGGTAGTACAGGCACGTATTTTATTGATGATGTATCAGTACAACAAGTTGACCCTAATGATAGGTGGGAAACATTAGGTGGTTCTGAAATAACATATGGAACATATGCTGGCAGAGATAATGTTTCAAAAATCAATATAACCAATACATCAACATCTTCAAAAATTAGTCAAGATTTCAACTATGTAGAAGGAAATGCTTACAAGGTTGTGTCAGATGTTTATGTTCAAAGTGGTAATTTTAGATCAGACGCTGCTGATTTTGCTGCACCTGGCAATTTTATTTCCACATCTGGCTTGGGTAGTTGGCAAACATTGACAGGTTACTTTAGAGCTGCTCAAACCGCAAGTAGCCAAATATGGCTTAGATCATCAGACACTGTGTCTGAGTTTTATGTAGATTCTTATTCAGTAAAACAAATTTCTGACTGGACATTTGGCGATGGATGGAGTGTCAACTCTTCTAATCAGGCTGAATATGATGGGACAGGAACAACAGCATCTGCTTTAGAACAGACTGTTGCTACCTATGAAGATGGTAAAAAATACCAAGTACAATTCCAACTTGACGGTTCACTCAACGGTGTGTCTGTTAGTATCAATGGAGGTACTGCTGTCAATTCACTAAGAAGTACAACTGATAACTCATCACGTTCTGTTACAGTTATCGCTGGCTCTGGAAGTAACTCTTTGAAGATTACTCCATTAGACGCTACTGATACTTTTACAATATATGATATTACATCAAAGCTTGTTACCAGCCTTGCAGCACCTAACACAGATAAGGATGATGCCAGGGCTATTGACCTAACAGGTATGAGTGACTTGGATCACTGGTGGAGAATGGGTGACATTCAAGGCCCAGCTACCTACCCTGTTATACATGATGTTGTGTATAATCCATTCGGAGACCAACTTGTTGAGAATGGAAACTTTGACGAGCTTGGACCACAACTAATTCAGAATCCATACTTTAATCTTGGACCAGAGGAAGTTACTAATGGAGATTTTGATGCTGATAGTGATTGGACTAATACGGGTAGTAATGGTATTAGTATATCAGGCGGTAAGTTAAATTTTAACAATACTCCATACGCTTCAAATTCTTCACAATTCGGTGTAACAGAAGTTGACAAGACATATAAGGTTGTTTTTACTGTATCTGATTATGTTAAAGGTAATGCAAGAATATTTTTAGGTGGTGCTGCTACTCCTCAAGCATATGGTAATGGAACATACACCAGCTATGTGACTGCATCATCTAATACTGCGATAGGTGTACAACTTTTAAATGGTGGAGGTACTACTTTATCGGTAGACAACGTATCAGTCAAAGAAATTCCTCATTGGAGTTTACAAGAGGGTTGGAGTATTGAGAATGGGTTTGCGGTTCAGGACGGAACAAATACATCGTACTCATCAATACAGTCAGATGATCCAACTACACCTACAAAGACATACAAAGTTTCTATTGATATAGATGAAGTTTCAGGACCAGTAGAACTTAAGGGTTCTGGTGTTTATACAAGACTTGACACTTTAGGTGTGGGAAGTCATGTTGTATACATAACTGCAGATGCATCTTACATAAGAGTTTTAGCATTCGCAGGCTCTAAGATTAAATTCAAAGACTTTTTTGTAGAACAAGTAGACCCTGAAGGGGAATGGACTAAAGCAACAGGTTGGTCTATTAGTGGAGGTCTTGCAAATGCAAATACGACTGCATATCGTACTTTGGCACAAAACATACCTATTACATTAGGTGAAAAATATAAAGTAGTTTTCGATGTAGTATCTATAACATCTGGTAGTGTTTCTATGACATTAGGTGCAGATAGCGGTATTTTAAGAGATGAAGTTGGTACATATTCAGAAATAATCGAGTATAATAATTTTTATTCCTCAAGTGGTGTTAGGTCTGGTGCGTTTGGATTTGTAGGTTCAATAGACAATGTATCAGTACAACAAGTATCTGACACATCAGGTATTATGGAGAATATGAAACCTGATAATATTGTGGCGTTCTCTCCACCAGACCCAGATCCTTTGGTAGGTGATGAATTTATATTCAGTGTGAACACAGCTTATACAGGAACAGGAGTTAGTAATGCTGATCAATTCCAGCTACCTTTGATTTCAGCAGGAACACTGGACTTTACAGTGATGTGGGGCGATGGTACACAAGATATTATTACATCATACAATCAAGCTGAAACGCTTCACACCTACCCATCATCAGGAACATACACCATAGGTATTCGTGCTAACACACAGCCTTTAAAAGGTTTTAAGTTTGATAATGCTGGTGATAAATTAAAAATGTCTAACATTGTTAACTGGGGCGGCTCTAACTTTAGGCTTGATCAACAAGAAGCTTTTTATGGATGCAGCAATATGACTTGTACAGCAACTGATACTCCTCTTATTACAGCAACTGTGTTTTATAGAATGTTTAGAGGGTGCTCTAACTTTAATGGAGATTTATCAAATTGGGATGTAAGCGGGGTAAACTCCTTCGCTCAAATGTTTTGGGACTGTACTCCCTTTACAGGGAAGGGTCTTGAAAACTGGGATATATCTTCAGCTAATAGAATAGATTACATGTTTACAAACTGTCCTAATTTTAACGGACAGATTGGAGGATGGGATACTTCAGGTGTAACCAATATGTCGTTTACACTCAAAACTTGTAATATATTTAATCAAGACATTAGTTCTTGGGATACTTCTTTGGTTACACAAATGAACAGTATATTCGAAGAGGCCTCTGAGTTTAATCAGCCTTTAAATAGTTGGGATGTTAGCTCTTGTGTTAGTTTTGCCAGCATGTTTAAAAACGCTATTAAATTCAATCAGCCACTAAACAATTGGACTATAAAGAATGACGCTGATGTAAATATGAACGCTATGTTCTTTAATGCTAATGCATTCAATCAAGATGTTAGCATGTGGGATGTAAGTAGGGTTCGCTATATGCAGTATATGTTTTATAGCTGTAGAGATATGTCTTTTGGCTTTGATGGTTGGGACACTTCAAGTGTAGATAATTTCTATAGGTTCGCTGGTGATACAAATTTTTTAGACACTTCTTTTGGTTACTTTGATATGTCTTCAGCAATTAATGTTGGATCATTTAAAAACGGTGGTCAGACTATCTCTACAGAGAACTATAACAACACTCTAATAGGCTGGGCTGCTCAGACTGTCAACCCTGATTTAAACACATCATTTGGCAGTGCTACTTATTCTTACAGCGCCTTTGATGCCAGGAACACACTTACCTCAGCGCCTAACAACTGG
>Ga0208793_1001913_pt1 | contig 11356 bp, 18 predicted proteins | sample 17_taG_FD_184092 | JGI IMG/M metagenome (GOLD analysis project Ga0208793, IMG submission 184092) | Marine viral communities from the Subarctic Pacific Ocean - 17_ETSP_OMZ_AT15314 metaG (SPAdes) (version 2) | ecosystem: Environmental > Aquatic > Marine > Oceanic | place: Pacific Ocean | collected...
ATTTGGTGGCAGTGATATATGAGGGTGCGAGTGCCTGATTAGTTGCAGCTAACAAGCAGACGGGCCTCACCACACTGGTGGACTAAACGTCAGAATTCTTGGGAATAGGCAGAACTAGAGGTAGACCGTGTGGTGGCTCTATTCTGTGATTTGAGAGATCAACTCTCAGAAGATATGTCTCATGGAAACGTATCATCAAAGAGATAAGAGCAGTTGATACATCACATACTCAGGTGACTCCTTGACCCCCATCATTCAGTAGGGATCAAGACATAATTCAACTAGATAAACACCCAACTGTCTCTAACTGAATACCTTTATTATAGCAGTTAACTATTTACTTTGCAAGCTATCTAGCTGCGCCTGTTCGATCATAGGTAAAACTACCATTCCGAACTGCTTCTTTGATAGCTTCTTCGTTTTTAGAAAACTCTGAGTCAGTCATAGCTTCGATCTGACTTTCAGAAAACGTACCACGTTGTTGCGTACTAGGTGCGGAACTAGAGGTACGTCCTACTGCCTGTGCAGCCGACTTGCTCCTAGTCTTACGCTTGCCTGTATCGGCCTTATACAAATCAATGGCACGGGCTGCTTCATTTGCATTCGTATTATTCTTATACAAAGCATCTTGAATGTACTGAGGCTGCATAGCCACCCATTCGTGAAAAGACGGGTCTTGCCTAATCTGATTAAAGTCAGGATGAAGCTGTACAAGCTGTTGCTCTGCTTCTTTTCGGGTAAGTTTAGTTTCAAGCTGTCGTAATCCAGCCATCCGCTTCTCACCTTCAGCCAACGCTTCATTAGCACGTTTTCGGGCTATGCTATCCACGATCTTTGCAACATCAGGATACTTCTTAGACCACTGATCAATCTCTTCATCCGTCTTAGGAAATCGGATTTGGCCCTTTGCAGCCTGTTCCAGTTGCGCCTTCATCTGTGCAACTTCTTGATCTTTCTGTTGCAGTAGTTGATGAGAGTGCCGACGAAGATCTCCGTACCGTTTTTTGTACGTTGCATCTTCAGCATCAGTTGGCTCTGGGCCACCTGCTTGTGCCTGTTGCTGTTGTGCCAATTCTTCCGAATATGTAAGACCGTTATCGTCTTCTTCTACACGTTTATATTTTGCCATTTTTGCCTCATTGGGGGCCGCTTGATAGCGGGTAGCCCTTTAAGACATGATCACCATTTTTTGTTTTTTGATCATGCCTGGTAGTTTGGATGTAGTGGGGTAGACCTCCTCGACTTCCTCATCATCATCCATCATGTCATCCACCTCTACGGCGGCGACTTCGATATCGACATCCTCTTCAGGAATATCGTCTTCTGCCTCAGTAACCTCTTCAGGTTCTTCAGCTTCCTCTTCACCTGCGTATTGAATAAGACCCATATCAAACATACCCATAAGGCCCATTTCAGCCTCTGCTTGCATATCCATGATATGTTTAAGACCATGCCATTTGACCACGTTAGCGGGTAGAACGTATTCACCTTCGCTAATCATTGCCTCAATATCATCTCGCACATTCTCTGCACTGGAACCAATTGGAATAGGGTTTCCTGATACGGGGTCGGACATCATGCCACCGCAGGAACCATCACAGTCACCGCCGCAATCGCACGGCATACCACCGTGATACATCTGCATCTTTTCATCATTCTCTGGATCATCTGCGTTAGCTTTTTGAATAGCCTCTCCACGGGCTTCTTCGTAATCACTAAGCTTACCGTCTTTATCTAAGTCGGCTTTCTTTTGATCTAGTTGAAATCTGTTATTAGCCATATCTAAGCCTTCCTGAGTGGTGATGCCTTTTTGAGAGGCGGCAAGACCACCCAATGCAAAAGTAGGGGAGTTTTCATCTTTTTGATTTATTCTAAATGCGGGGTCATCGGGGGATGCTTTTTTAACATTTTTTGCAAGCACAAGCGGCCCAACCTGTACTACCTCTGTAGCAGCAACCACGGGTTCACCTGTAACTTTGTCGTAAAAATAAGAATGCCTAAATGGGTTCATACCTACCTGAGTCCACTCAGGATCATCCATTAGAGAAACAGCACGGGCATACACTTCTTGTGGATCTTGGTTTTCCCAATTACCAAATATACGGGCTATTGTTGTTTTATTTTTACCTGACGCAATATTAGCTGCGGCTTTTGGAACTGAATTAAAAGTAACGTCTTTTAATACCGCAGTCTGGGCATACCCAACGGATTCTCCATTTAGTTTGCCCCCTGCACCATCGTGAACAGATACTACCCAAGTGTCATATTGTTCGTAGGCTGGAATATCCAAGCGAGAAGCTACATACGTTCCGTCCTCAATTCCCTTATTTACCCCTACAATACCTTTTCTAACTTTGTCTGAATTAAGGGCAGAAGCTATATCCTCTACTGTAGGCAGCGTGGGAACTTCTTCTAGTAAAGAAATAGGCTGAAAGCCTTCTACTAACTCACGGTACTCCGCAGAAGTAATTTCTTTTTCCATCAGACCTTTTGCAGCCTGTTGAACTTGTGGAACTCTAGTTTGTTTTTGATTTACTTTATTTACTTTGCGCCATTCTTCACGGGCTCCTTCCGTTAAACCTATATCGTCTATGGCATTAGTAGGTGCATCCTTAACAAGGACACTCATATCAGAAGTTTTATCTATGGAATTGGCTTTTAAACCTTTTCTTATGAGGCTTTGTGCTGCGTCACCTACAACGGGAACCGCTCCTAATACCTCTGCCCCCATAAGACCTGCAATTTTTAATTTACTAGGGTCTTCTTTATCTAATTCATCAGATATATCGGCGGCAGTATAAATAGATCCTGTAATAGGTGCGTTCTCAGCAACCACTTCAGCCGCCTTAACACTCAAGGGCTTGTTCTTACGATAAGATCCTGTGAGGGGATTAAACTTATCCCAGAAAGATTCTTCTTCTTCCATTATTCTGCACCCTTAATCATTTCATCCCGCAACGTCTTAAATCGACGTAATTCAGCAATAGCGCCCTGTATTTCTAAGACACGCTGGTGATCCTTCGTGTTTTCTAATTGCTGGTGGTAAGCTGCTATCCGTACAGAGACATACTCATGCAACAGATCCATATAGGTGGGAGTGTTCACCAACAGGAGCATTGATTTACAGAACTGCTTATCCATTACTGTACAGGCCCCTGTGGCGCTGCGTTAGGCGGTGCGTTAGGCGGTGCTGCTTGTTGACCACCATTTGCCCCACCACCTTCGCCTGTGAAGCCTTCTGCTCCTGGCTCTGGGGCTGCTCCTGGGGCTATATTACCGCCGCCTGTACCTGTCGGGTCTTCTGGGTTAGGTGGGCCACCTTCTGCGGGTGCTGGCGGGCCTTCAGGCTGTGGCATCATCGCTTGGATCTCTGCCATCATCTTAGCCTGTATAATCGCCTCACGTTGATCGTTCAGGATCTTGTCTTCGTCCAAGTCCATAGACGCTGCTAACTCACGCAAGACGTAATCGTATTTAACAAATGGAGCCATCTGTTGGTTCTGCGTCATCTGCATAAACTGTAGTAAACGCTGGCTGCGGATCTCATTGCGCATCAGGCTTTCCGTACCTTTTGCGATAACTTCCAGATCTCCGACAAATTCCTTACTAAAATTAAATTGCATGTTAAAACTGAATAACGCCTTACCTAACGGAGCAAGTAAGTAGTCATCGATGTTTCGCACCACTGCTTTAATGTTAGCCTGTGCTGCACCCATCAGCATACTCATACCAGACGCTGTACGGCCTACACCCATAACGCCCGTAGTACCGTGAGAGTAGCTAGGGATGCCTGTAGCCTCATCAGCAAGCTGACGTGACTTATCAAACATCATCATCAATTCTTGGCTGACGTTGGGGAACTTGGTTCCAAAAATGGCCTGTCCAGGTGCGCCCGCTTGGCGTCTAAACACCTTGCCTGGGTATACACTTAGATCCTGCCCAGGAACCAAATTTGTCTCATCGATTTCAATCAGAAGGTTACCTGATAACGCACCGTTATCTATCGCCATCCTGTAAAAACCGTTCATTAACAATTGGGTATCTTCCATATTCTCTGCAACACCAATTCCGAAGAATGAGTATGGATTCAACTCATACGGTACTGCATGGTAGGGAATACGGCTTGGTGTGAACGGATTTAGCACTAAACGCAGGATTTGACCGTTACAGACCCATATATTGACCTGTATTTCGTCCTGATCCTCATATTCTTCTGGAATATCTAAATCGGCCTCTTCAGCCAGTTCAGCGTCAATAACGCCCCAATATTCTAATACTTCGTATCTATCTACCTGATCTGAACTAGCATTATCCTCTAATGCGTCTTCCCAATACTCTCTGGTGTAGCTGGGGCCGTAATCTATGGCTAATTCAATGCTTTCATCCCGAAAATGTGGGCGTTTCTTTAATCCACGCATCTGTGAACGGTTTAAACGATGACGTTGTACCGTATATTCAGCTTCTGCCATGTTTCGAGCGTCTGGATCAGGAAAGAAATCCCAAATACTAACAAATTCTACTTTTGGGATGGTTTCAAACAGAGGATCGTATTCACCCTCTTCAGTCCACCGTGGATATTCCTTATCAAAGGCAAACGGGCCTTTAATCAGACCATGACCCAGCAATGCACACTCAAATGCCATAGAACGTAGATGTTTTGACGCCTGAGATTCCTCAAGCTGGTCATGCATACGCTTTTCCATCTTCTGAGCGGCAACTTTAGCAGGTTCAAACGTAATAGAACCAGGATTTGTACCTGCACCCGCCTCAAGTTCGTCTTCGATGGGTTTTAGCTTGTCTGTATATACGCCTAACTCTTTAGCAATCTCTGGGCGCACGATATTACGGGGTACAGTGTAATCTACACCCGTTTTTTCCTTAACTTTTTCCGTTGTTAGGGAATTAGGATCATAATGTACCGCATCTGCTACGTTATTTGGGTATTTACGCTGTTCAATGCCTAGCGGATACTTACCGCCAGCAAAAAGTACGTCCACAACCTGTGCATATGCAGCCAGTACCTTAGTTTTCGTGATTTTAATGAATGCCTGAGACTTTTCAGTGTCCGTAAATTGTACGTCAGACCCATATATACCACGATAATTACGATATGCGGTTAGCCAACGGTCTTCGTCGGTACGTCTATGTTCTTTAGACCGCCGAAACTGCCCATCGATGAACGAAACAACACCAGAATACTCTGTATTCTCCTGTTCTACGTCACCATCTTCTTCTAAAGCCACCACACGATCAGTTTCGGTAGCCTCTTCAGGGTTAGAATCTTCTGGTCTGTCCATTAAAGCCATATTTTAATATCCAAATGCTGAATCTGCGGGTCGGTAGGGGGTTTGCGGTACGCCTCTACCCATGTCGAAAGGTGAAAACGCCCGTGGTCTGCTCATTAATCCGTACCGAACACTGTCGTAGGCGTGATCTTGTGCATATCTGGGGTCAATATCATCAGAACCTTTGGGGTCAGACGGTATAGACGGGAGATCTGCGATAATTTGTCTGCAAGTATTGAAGAAAACTAATCCTGGTTGCTCTGTAACGTCATCCACCTTTAGCCGTTGGTGGAATTGGTTCTTGCCAGCTACCCTTGCTCCTGCGGATCGATCACTAGGACGCCATCTGCACCCCATGTTAATCATTTCTTCTGCAATAGATGGGCCTATCTGCCCCCTGTTGTGCCAGCATGAACTGTCTAGAATCCCGTAGCTGATCCTGTCGCCCATTTCGGCTTCCATTACAGCCGCTGCTAGATCCTTACCTGTGTGCTTACTGAGATATAATTCACGATAAACGATCAGAGTTTCATAGGCTGGGTCTATTGCGAACCAGTGTACTGCACTCCACGAACTATATCCGTAATCCGCTGATCTAAAACGTACCCACTCAGAGGGTATATCGAAGGGTTCTACGACATGAACTGACTGTTTAAACTCAGGGAACGCAGCGCCATCTGATACTGCCCAATCGCCTTCAAGTAATTGCCGCCTTTGGTTCTCTGGTAGAGATAAAAGGTTGGCTTCATACGCACCATCTTCTGTAAGGTACGGATTGTCGTATAGGCTTGCAGGAATAAACTTACGATAAAATAACGGCTCACCCGCCTTTTCGTGTGTATCAGGGTACACAAGGGGTTTGCCTGTTTCGAGATCTTGCGCCACAAACTTTTTGTTCGCAGGGGCAGGATCAATAAACATCTTCTTGACCCATTGATGCCCAGGGCCACCTGGGTTTGTAGTTGCCCGCATGTAAGTGGGCAGGTCAGGGTCTGTTGTCCGTAAGCGAGATCTTAGATAATTGAACGAATATGGTGTGGAATATTGGGTTAGTTCGTCCACCGCAATGTAAGAGAAAGACTGACCTTGGTAACGCATGACATCTTCGTCACGCTCAAGATATGTCATCCATAGTCTTGCTCCTGAAGGGAACGTCCACTGGCTTTTCTTTTCCTGCCATTTCGCTCCTGGGTACGCTTTCGGGTAGAGTTCTTGTGACTTGAAAACCAACTCACGCAGTTCGTCGTTTGTGCGGCGAAGGATGAGTCCTGAGAATGCAGGATTTGAAAAATAGCGCATGGGATCTGCGAGTAGAGCGTAGCTTTTGCCACCGCCTGCCGCTCCCCCAAACAAGACTTCTCTCTCTGGCGCTGCAAGGAAGTCTGTCTGTGGCCCAGGATTTGGGGAGAATACAACTTCCTGTTTCTTTGCCTGTTCTTCAACGCTTGAGAAATCCAGTGTGTTACTTATGGTTTCTGGCCTGTCTTCGTGTTCAGCCAGCTTCTTAGTCATTAAGGTTGCTACACGTTTGGCGTCTGACCGTTTGCGCTTAACTGCAGCAATCTTTTTATCTTTGCTAGTTTTAGGCCTACGCTTCTTGGTAGCCTTATCTAGATCTTTTATTCGTTTACTGTCTGGCCTGTGCCTTCTCCAAATCAGGATAATTCCCTGATGTGAAATCTTACGACCACCCTTTTCAGTAAGCCACTCTGCTACCTTACGGGTAGCGTGTCCGTTCTCCAGATAATCGAGTGCCTCTTCTACAAGTTTTACAAGAGTTTCATCTGGAAACAGTAGTAGGGGGTTGTCTGGGTCAGCTACATAACCAAAAGGTATTCGTGCCGACTTGTTAGGCCTAGCCTTATTATCCCATGTCATCAGTAGTTTTCGGGGGTAGAATAAATACACCGCCGCCTTGGCTGGTGACCTCTACCTGTTCCTTCTTAACCAAACCTGTACGGTCTAGTATCTCACGGGCGGCAGAGATCGAATTTCGTGCGCCCATAGCACTAGGATCATCTAGAACCCCAATAATACCAAAGGCTGCTTTAGGTGCATTCATAGCCAACATCAGGCTTGCACGTTCAATAACTTCTTCCCGTAAGTTCTTAACTACTTCACCACTTTTAGTGGATTTAGAATAACCAGCTATATCCATAGCTTTGCGGATGTTTCCCCCTGCTTCTCCCATCAGGGCATCCAAAAACGCTAACTGCTTATCCGTATATTTCTTTTCTACTTCCATCATCCTAACGTCCTCATGTACACGAAGCAGGCTCCTATGGACGCCGTAAATACAATCCACCAGATACGCTCAAAGAATTGTAACTTGTGGCCTCTGGATGCAGTAAGCTGGTCTAACTTAACGATCCTATCCCACATCGCTTTTTGCTGATCATCAATGTGATCCATACGCTTAAAAACAGTGATCATACGCTCTTCCATTCTGGCGAGGGTTACGACTGCGTTTGAAAGCTTGTCCAATTTGTCCTCAATTCTTGTGAGGCGTTCATCCGTCATTTCTTCTTCCCTTTCGGTTTCCAATTAACCTTCTTAGAAGAAGTTTTCTTCTTAGTAGCAGCTTTGCCTGCTTTGGTTTTGCACTGAGCCATAGTAGGTCTACAGGCAGGATAAGAGCCACCGCTCTTCTTTGACTTGCGCCCACAAGGGCCACCTGTCTTACAATTTACCCAACCCTTACCATTGTTCTGCCCGAACCACTTCTTCAGGCCACCACTGGTACTACTTTTTTTTGCTGCCACTTTTCTTGCCGCCTATGTTGTAGTTCTTTGCCCCAACCTTGCGGCACTTAACCATGTGACCGCTTCGATAAGCAGAGTTCTGTGGCATTGCCCTCGCTACCTTCTTGTAACAGGCATCCTTCTTAGTTTTCTTCTTAGCAGCCATCAGATCACCAATTCTTACAAGACCAGTAACGGGCCGTTAGTTTAGATTTAGCCGTGCTGCACTTATGTCTGGCACGAAAGGATTTGCGGCGTTTAGGGTTGCTCTTCTTGATCTTCATATTCGGGTCGCCATAGCGAATTATCTTCTCTTTGCCGCCCTCACACGCCTTAACAACAAACTTCTTAGGCCCGTCTGGTGTGCGGCGGGGCTTGTTGCATTTCATCTTAGACTTATCAATCTTCGCCATCACGCCACCACAAAATCTACTATCTGACCATCGGGCATCCGCAGCTTGTTTGGATCAGGATGGTATGCATATCTTTGATCAACTAACTTCAAGTTCTCGACAGGGGTATTCTCATCTATCGGTTCAACTGAACCAGCTTCACCCGACCTAGCTTTCTTCTCGACCTGCTCACCTGTGCCGCTCTCAAAGATAACATTCACATGAGTCTGAAACGGCATCGAAGGCAGGGGGAAATGACTTATAAGAGTTTCACCTGCCACTGGTAATCCAAGCCCACCATATTAGCCCAGCGCATCCACCAAGCACGATTACTATGACTATGAACCACTGAAAGATCTCCATCAGGAAGGCCCGTGCCTTGGCTTGCTCTTCAGCTTCTTGCCGCTTACGAACTCGCTCTTGGGCCTGAAATTTTACCCAATCATCATAAAGCCCAGGACGCCCGTATAAGCGCATATGGCTTTCGATTTCCTTGCGGGCTTGCTTCAGCTTGTCGAGTTCTAAAAACTCCTCAAAGCTGTTTTCATCTTTGCCCATAGCGGCAGAGAATAAACTCTTCTTCTTACGTTCGCCCTGTGCCTTTAGGGTTTCTTCCGCAGTTAGGATTGCACCTAGCTGTCGGCCCATAGCAGAGATCTCTTGTCCATGCCCGATCAGTGTCTTCACCTGACCTATAGCGGCATTGGCAGCACCAATGACCGCCAGCGTTTCTGCTATCATTTCTCCCCCCCGAAGAAATAACTAAGTGTGGTTTTGTCCTATCGGAAAGCAGTAGGGCCTAGCGTTTAACTCCAGCATGTCTAAGACATACTTTGCTACGCCTCTCATTTCCTGTACGCATTCCTGCTTAGTGTCGTACAGGTTTTGAGTATTCATCTTAACGTCACAAGTCTTCACATCCGACATGGATGCACAAACAAGTAGTACGCCGATAAACATTATTTCTTTTTCTTCGCCATGCCGCCGTAGCTATAGCCAAGCTTCTTTTTCTTCATAGCCATACCGCCACCCATCATCTTAACTTTGGCTGACTTACCCGCAGGAGGATTAGATGCACCGCATTTTGACTTACTCATCTTCATGTTTAATTTCCCTGATAATAAATGGATTAGGATCTTCTACACGGGCAGCGGCTTCTTCAGTTTCAAAGTATTCCGCATAACCCCTGAAGATTAGATCTCTATTCTGAGCCTGCTTCTTGGTGATCAGTCCTTCCTCTAAAAGAAGGTCACGCACAGCTTCCAGAGATAACTCCTTGCCTGTACGCTCACGAATAGCTGCACGAATATATATGAGATTTATCATAGGGCCATTTCTGCCCTGATATCTTTTATTATAACATCAGGGCTATGATTAGGTCAACCACTTAATTCAGTGGCATTATTAGGATTGACTTTTCTGACAAATGCTGTATAATTTACTTGTAAGCCGGGGGTTAATACTACTAGCTAGTCATAAATACGGCTATGAATCTCACCTCTAGAGATCCCCATATCCTTTAACTGTTTGTCAGACATATTCTGTAAGATCCAATAATCAGCACGTCTTTGCTGGTTCTTCTGAATAGACTTCCAGAATCCGTTCAAGCTGTTAAACACATAATCCATATCAACTCTCCTAAGTTTGTGTTGCTAAGTATATTATAGCAGCACTCTACTAAGGGGAGTTTTGTTATTTAGTAATACCCGATATGCTATTTCTATGCTGACGCTGAATACGGTTAATCCAATGCGTATCTCCAATACCAAGTATTCTAGACAGGGTACTTGTCCATACTCCCTTGGCTTTCATTTCAGCAACCAGATCCATGTTATCCTTAACCCAAGAACGATTAAGCTTTAAGGTTTCTTCAGTAGTAGGAAACAAGTATTCATTATCTGCAGAACCACTGAAGGCCTTAATCCTGCTTAAATGCCTATTGGTATTGTATTCTGAAAAATCATATCCGCTTATCTCACAGTTAGTATTTAATGATCCCATTTCAGAACGAGTTTTAATAACCACAAAGTTGCTAGATCTTTCAAAGAACATAAACAAGTCAGCGGCTGCTTTCTTACTAATACCGTTAAACCTGTGAACCTTTGTTGTTCTTGCGCTTCTACCTTTGCAGGCAGCATTGATCCTGCCAATAGATGACTTAACCTCTACCTTAAAGAACTTACCGTCAGGACATTCACATAATATATCATAACCAGCCGCATCCTTAATCTCAGCCTTAAATCCCACAGACGATAAGTAATAACAGGCTAGATGCTCATATATCCTGCCAATAGAAGACCAATCAGACGCAGGTATATTTTCCTCATCATGTTCAGATACAGGCGGTATAGCTACCTGGCGCTCTGTAGACCAATCAATCATCAGGAATGTTGAAGAGATCATCTACAGCTTCAGTGCTGTCCTCTATGCGCCCTGCCGTAGCCCGCAGCCTCTCAGCTAACCGGGTAAACTCATGGGCAATACTATACAGCTTCTGGTAACCATTAATGTCACCATAAAACTCACTTAATTCTTCAGTAACGCCTTCAAGATCTACCTTAGTCTCAGTAGCCTCATCGCCATCACCCACATAGATAAACGTAGTAAGATAACAAATGCCATCAGCATCTATATCAAAGTCGTGATCTACATGAATTGGGATATCCAGCGTAATATCAGAGCCAAACTCACTCATAATATACTCTCAGTTAATAACAGCCTGCAATACAGCCTGTAAGTGATATATAACTAAGTGGCATAACTGAGTCAATAGCATTTTACATAATACAGGAACAATTTCCCAAAACCATTATACTGCGTTGACGAAAACAGAACGAAAGTCCTGCAGGGGGCCTATTATCGGGCAGGTTTACTATTACGATTTCCCAAAAATAGGTAGAAGTTGTATACGGTACGGGTACACCCCCCCCATCCACTC
>Ga0208793_1001914_pt1 | contig 11350 bp, 7 predicted proteins | sample 17_taG_FD_184092 | JGI IMG/M metagenome (GOLD analysis project Ga0208793, IMG submission 184092) | Marine viral communities from the Subarctic Pacific Ocean - 17_ETSP_OMZ_AT15314 metaG (SPAdes) (version 2) | ecosystem: Environmental > Aquatic > Marine > Oceanic | place: Pacific Ocean | collected...
TGTAGAGTTTGGTGTGGATGACATTATACGTAGTGACATCTGTGCACAATGGGTAAAGGTCTTTATGAAGGAAGGTATATGACACTAGAGAAAGAGGCAGAAGCGTTTATCTCTGGGAGACAGAAACAGTTTAGGGCAGGGTTACATGAAGGTGTTAAGAATCTACGACAGTACATAGTAGATAACTTACACAGCACAGAAGAGAAACACGAAGCACTGAAGAACTTAATAGAGGTGCAGATGTGGTCAGAACGAAGTGCAGATATACATGGTATTAAAAAGTAAAGGGGCCGCTTGGCCCCTCTTCTTATTGTGTTATGTCTCTAACAAAACTTCCGTAGTTCTTACCTAAGTCTATATACAACTTCCTTATGTTGGTCTTGTATATCTCTTTCTCTTTAGGTTCAAGATCAGTACTGCTATCCACTGCATCGAACACCTCATTGATATTCATACCAGCGTAGCCATACTTATCACCTATCTGATCCCATGCTAGCTCAGCGTTAGTGCTTTGCTGTTTACTCATGGCATTGAACTCACCACGTATATACGACTCATAGTCACGTGCAGCTTCAGGCATAGTAGCCATACGTTCCAGTGTATCTTTAGCGTCATCACGTGCAGCACGTATCTGCCCTTTAAGGAACTCACCTAAACGTGTACGCTTATCTGCATCATTAGCAGCGCTAGTATAGTTAGGTGACTGCATAAACACTTCAGCAAACGCAGCTAAGTTACCTTGTAGTTTCTGCTGTGTGAACAACTCCAGTGCTTGGTTCTGTTCACGATAAGGATTGTATAACTTGAATGGGTCAATCTGTAGGCGAGACATCTCACGCTGCAATGCATTCTTTGGTGGTCTACCTACAAAGCCAGTGATCTGCTTAACGATAGGGTCTTGCATCTTGATAGGTCCATCACCAAAGATGTCAAACCTGATAGCATCCTGACGCATGTTATTACCATCAGCATCTTTAGTGTACTGCGTTTGGTAGTATGTACGTGTAGAGGAGTTAGCAAACTCTAAGAAGTTAGCAAGTGTATCAGGTGCAATGCTAATACCTAGTGAGTCTTCTAGTTGTTTGCTGATCTTGTCACTATCAAAGTCTGGCAGGTGACGTGTCACACGTTGTATAGATGACACAGGAATATCGTAGCCAAACATCTCAACAGTAGAGACTGATGCATCACGTGTCTCAGGTAAGTAAGAAGAACGTGGATCAAACTGCCCGTAGAAGTCTTTTACGACTGCTGCAGGATAGGTAAATGAACCGAAGTAATCACCTACCTGATTCAAGAAAGGCTCCCAGCTACCAGCCTCAAAGCCTCTCACAGCGTTGTCTATAAAACCAGTACCAGGACGGAACTCTGTACCACCAAGTATCTTAGTTAAGTCTTTGCTGATCTCTGCTGTAGGTTTAATAGGCTGTCCTTCAGTAACACGTGCAAACAAGTTAGCTAAATATACTTGTGCAGCCATAGGGCCAAACGCTGATTGACCGTCATAAGTCTTACCGTCATCACCCTCAATCTCAAACCACTCTAAGCCTTTAGCGATATTCTCTTTCTGTGTCATATATAGACCGCCAAACATCAAAGCACCAGTCATAGCTTTAGCTGACTCTTCAGTAGTAGCTCCTGTAATACCACGGCGTAGAATAGTTAGACCTGTGTAGTCACTGATGAACTTAGCCTGTGATGCAAGATAACGAGGGAATGGAATAACAGTAGTCAGGCCATAGTTGTGAATAAACTTAATTGTATCTGCTGCAGCACGGTTCATACCACTAGCATCTTTACCACCAAACCTACGCTGGAATGTAAACGCTAGCGATTCATCTAATGCATCGTTAAGTACATCATCAGGTAACTGACTTACTGTACCCTTACGCAGCATGTCCATGACACTAGTGCCTAGCTCTTCGTTACCCATCTGCTTAAGTTGACGGTCAATATTACCAGCAATGATAGCACGTTTAACTAGGAAGTCAGACATAGTGTTAAGTGTGTTAGCTGCAGCACCTGCTTTAGATAACAGACTATCTTTAACTACGTGTGATTCAACTAGTGCAGCATCAAAGAAAACTTTCTGGAACTTCTCTGGTGCTTCAGACTGTAGCATAGTAACTAGTGCATCAGCTACATAGTTATCACGTGTAAGGTACTTCAAGTTATCTAGTGATCCACGGAAAGTAGCGCCACCAGACTTACGTCCTTTAGTTACTGTATCAAGTACAGATTGGTTAAGCTGATCTACAATGTCGATACCTGTCATAGCTACAGAGAATATGTTGTTACGCATAGTTGTAGCTGGCTGAGAAGTCATGAACATACGTCTAGCATTCTCAATCTCTTTGAAGTTTTTCCAGATAACACTCTGTGTATCCTTAGTAGCCTTAGCTATTTCTGTTAAGTCTTCGGCTTTAGCAGGAGCCATACCTGCTTCAAACAAGTCATCGACTTTCTTAGACAATGCTTCTAGCTGTGAACGTCTAGCTGTCTTAGAAATAGCGCTTTGTGTAGCAAGTATTTTAGCAGCCTGTGATACTTCAGCAGCATACGCAGCGGATAGTTGACGTGGTGTCAAGCCATACTGTTTAGCTACATCAGTAAACACTTCTTTGTTCTTACCAATGTTCTCAGCTAACACTTCAGTGATACGTACATTAGGCTTACTGATGTCTGCACCAATACGCTCAGCTAACTCATAGGATGCAGCAGACAAACGTTGTATTGTTTCTTGGCTAAGGCCACCAGTAACACCTTCAGGTAGATCATTGCTTAGTAGGTAGCGCTTAACTAGGTTACCTTCACTTACAAGTTTTTCATCTATAGCTTGTAAGACTGTCTTTGTTGCAGCTTCCATCTTAGCCGCTTTAGCGGGGTCTTTAGCAGCATCTTTTACTTTTTGTTTAGCTATAGCTTGTGCTTCTTTAACACGATCAGCGTTAGCTACACGTCCTTGATCAACAGTCTCAGCTAGCTTCTTAGCTCCACGGTGTTGTAAGGCTGCACCTGCTCCGTATGTCCCTGCGCCTACAGCAAAGCCCAGCGCTCCACTAAGAGCTACTGCGCCTTTGTCTACTTCATAGTCCATATCCATGTCTTCAGCAGCAGATTCACGTATCTTCTGGTTTCCGTACTCAAACGCTGCACCTACTGCACCATCTGCCATACCAGCCACAAGGCTACGCTTAATAATGTGCTTACCTGCTGTACGTAGAGCAGCAAGAGAACCTGCTTTAGTAGCTTGGATAGCAGCAGCACCAGTACCTGCACTACCTATCCCTGCTATAGCAGATGCATAAGTAGAGGGTGCTGATAGTGTACCGCCTAAGTAGTCACCTATCTTCTCAGCACCTCTGTCAAACAGACCCTCACCTTTAGCATTATCAAAAGCAAACATGAGCCTACCAAAAGACTCACGCTGTTTAACATCCACTGAATCATCGTTCATAAAGTAGATGTCTTTAGCTACAGTCATCTCATTTGTAGTTTGATAACGGAAGTGTTCTAACACCTCTGATACTACATCATCAGCAGACATACCTTTAATGTCTTCATCTGTGTAGCCTTTACGTCCTGACTTTAAGAAGGTAATACCATCCTGAAGAAAAGCTTTATTTGTCTTCAGATCAGACAGCTTCTTGTCCTGCATAAACTCAGGAGTAAAGTAAGAGTATTGATCAGCCATAGTTAACCTTTACTGGTTTAATGCTTCATGGATAATGTTTGTAAGGTTTTCTGTACTAACAGTACTTGAAATATCAAGCTTCTCTGCGTTATCACTAAACCATGCAGCTAGTGTGCTTTTAATATCCTCTTTATCTGTAGTATCTGTCTCGTTCTCTTCAAGAAAATCAAGTATATCTTTCATATAAGTTTCAATAAAAGAAGATGTACTTAATATCTCATCTGGTTTTTGAACAGGAGCAACAGCAGCTTCTTTTTCTTCTGCTTCCTCTGCGGCTTCACGTGCCATACGTTCTGCTTCTGTTTCTTCTCCAGAGCTTTTAATTACTGGTGATGCTGCCTGTAAATCATCTCTCTCACGGAAACCTGGCGCACCTGTCATGTCTAAACTATCTACACCATCCCCTTTTTTAACAGGCTGTCCTGCAATAATAGCATCAATGTCTTCGTCTGTTAGCTTACCACCCTTAGCTTCTACGATAGAAATAGCATTACCGTTCTTAATGCTTTCTGCTAGTGTAGCTAGTTCAGCTTCATCATCTACACGTTCAGTAATATCATCTAGCACAGATTTACGGAAAGCATTCATAGCCATATCACTACCACGGAATGCTAATACAATCTCACGTTCTAGGCGAGACATTGCATTACCTGCATCTGTCACACTAGCTTTAAGAGCAGCTTTGTCTTGCCCTTGTGCAGCAGTATATGACGAGAAACTAAGATCGTTAGTAAGATCAGCATCGAATATCTTATCGGAAAGTAGACGTGAGTATTCATTACGTGTAGTCTTAGCTGTTGTGGTTGTGTAGTCATAAGTAACTCCACCTGCACGTGTTACATCACCATATACATCTTCAGGTGCAAACCCAGCTTCCTGCATCTCAAGTAGCTGTGCATATGACAAACCACCTGGGCCTTTGATGTCTTGCATCTTCTCAGCCGCCTGTAGTTGTGGATCATACGCTAGTGCTGCACGGATGAAACTACGTGTTTTAGCACCTTCACTTTTAGGATTACTCTCTTTAGCTAATTCCGCTGCATTCAAACCCATTAAACGTTGTACGCCTTTCTCTAGCGTCATATCTTTAGGTAAGCTTAGCTCCTTTGCTGTATTAGTAAAAGACATAACATCTTCTGCAGTATAACCAACACCAAGACTGCTTTTTAGTTTATCACTCTCAGCATCTAATGTGGCCTGTAGCTTAGGTAGGTCTGTGCTATAAGCCTCTACTAATGCTAACGACTGTGCGTCATTTAAGTCAAATTTATCACGTATAGCTTGTGCTGATTTGAGAACCTGATCAGCTACACTTGTACGTTTAGAATAGTCACGTTTAGCAGTACGAGCATTAGCTAAGTTCTCATCAATAAGAGAAGCTAAAGTCTTTTGCCTTTGTTTAACTTTACTGGAAAACTCTTCACCAAAACCTGCCCAAAATCCTGCTGCCATCTGATTAACCTCGTGCCATTAGGCCACGTTGCATTGGTGGCTCTTCTGTTGTCATTTCTTCTTGTGGTTGTTGTTCTTCCATGTCAGGCATAGTGTCTTCCATGTCTTCCTGCATAGTTTCATACTCTGACTCAGGTTTATCTAATACACCCAGCGCTTCCATAGCCATCTCATAACCTTCGTCACGCTCTGCTTTAGGTGTGTCTTTTAGCATAGCAGAAGCTTTAGCAAGAATAAGCTGACGCTCTTTCTCTTGTTTAGCCTCTTCGTCTTCCTCAAAACCTTCTACATAATTAATACCTGCTTCAGTAGCGATAGTCTTAATGTGTTCGTGCATAAAAGGTGCAATGATAAGACTTACATCTGGGCTATGCCAACCAGCAGCTACACTAGCTGTAAGGATACTCTCAGCCATAGCACGTACTGGAAAACCTACGTCTAACAAGTCTAGCATATTATCTATAACTTCAGGATCGTTAAACTTATCCAAGTGCATAGCAATAGCTTCCTCAGGGTCCACAATCTCAGGAGGGTTTTCCCACGGGTAATTCTTAGGTTCGTCTGTCAAAGACTGACCTGGAATTGGAGCTTTAAGTAATTCCATTGTGTTATACCTTTTGTCTCATAAGCATCTGTAAGAAACTCTCAGCGCTGTGTTTGGCTTCGTTAGGTGCGCTTGTTTTACCTTTGTAATAGCTATCACCTCTTTTAAGACCACGTTTAGGTAGATCATAAGGGATAGGAATAGAAGCAAATTCTTTAGCTAAGTTAAGCTGGAATGTTTCTGCAGCTTTACGTTTCTCTTCTTGTGTCGTAGCTGATGCTAATCCTTCTTTAAACTTAACATATCCACGTTTATTTAGCAAGTGCTCAAATGCTTTATCTTGAGTTTCTACATCAAACACATCATCTTTTGAAATAGCACCTTCTTTAATAAGCTGTTTCATAGTAGGACTAATTATCTGGAACTGACCTAATGCTGTAGACTTAGAGCCAGAAGCTTTCATGCTATCTTGAAACTCTACAATCTCAGCTACAGTCATCTCAGTGATAGGCTTAGGAGGTTCTACCTTAGATAAAAGAGAGACAGTATCATAGCTTTCTGCTTCACCGCCAGTAATGTACTTAAACAGTGGAGCTTCTTTTGCATCAGTAGGATAAGCAAACGTAGCTTCAGCAGAGTCTATCATACGCTTAGCTTCTAAGTCAGTCATCTCTTCTGCAGCATCTAAGCTTTCTAGTGCAGTAGTCTCTTCTGCTTCAAAGAGATAATCCATAGTAGCTGTTTCTTCTTCTGCAGTTTCTCTTTGCTTCTCAGCTTGCTTTTCTGCCTCTTCACGTAGAGACATAGTTTTATTCATGAGAGAACCTACAGATTCCATAGCTTGTGCTGCAGTAGATTGCATAGCCTCTTCTACATCACGTGTTATCTTAGAACTATCACCTGACATAATACCTGAGCCACCACGTCTAGCTCCTTCAGCTATATCCTCTGAAGTAGTACCATAAAAGTTACGTAGTTTTTCTAGTACTCTTTTGTTTAACATTTCAGTCATAGTTTTATCCTAACCACTTTCCTAGAATAGCATCAAATGCGATAGCTGTAAGCTTCCCTTTACCAATATTATCCTGTAGCTTAGTTTGTTCATCTGCTGTAAGTTTAGCTAGAGCAATGTTAGATGCACGATCTGCTGCACTCTCTGCTGAACTAAATGCGAAGCTCATAATGTCACGCTCACGTTGCCAGTACGCATCTAGGTTAGTACTTGTAAAAGCATTCATAGTCTTAGCAAAAGTAAGGTTACTCTCGTTCTGTGCAGCAGTGTTCATAGTAGCAATGTTCTGCCTCCACTGTGCATTAGCTTGAGCGATTACAAGACCGTTCTGTGCATTGAACATATCACGTTGCTGCTGTATCTCAGAGTTAAACTCACGTAGAGCATTGACGCTGTTTACGTTGAACTGGTCCATAGCGTTCTGCTGTGCTGCGTTGAACTGAGATGTCTGTGCAGACAAGTTAGCAAAGAACTGGTTAGTCTGGTTCTCACTAGAAGCGTTGAACTGTGCAGCAGCATTCTCAGCAGCTTGATCTGTGAACAGAGCTTGAATGTTTTGCTGTGCCTTAAACATAGCTGTCTGTTGTTCATTAGACAGGTTAGCCATATCCATCTGCAAGAAGTTCTGAGCATTCTGTACTGCAGCTTGCTGACGGTTACTTAGGTTAGCCATATCTAAGTTAGCTAGTGCAGCAGCCTCTGCCATCACCATAGCTTGACGGTTAGACAGATTGTTTAAGTTAATTGTGTTAGCTGCACGAGAGTTCTCTAACGCAATGTTCTGTTCTGCAGTAAAGTTCATATTAGCAACGTCACCAATACGTGCAGAGTTTTGTACACGAGCTTGGAATGCTTGATCGAACTCTTGACCTAAGAATGTAGCACGTTGTTGTGCAGCAAGCATAGCACGTTGCTGACGGTTTGACAAGTTCTGTGCTTCAAACTGTGCCTGTGTCTGTGCATCCATCTGAGCAATCGGTAGCGCAGCTTCCATAGCAGCTTGAATAACTGCTTGTCCTGCTAAACTAGAAGCGCCTAGACCACGAGCAGATAGATTAGCCATAGCTGCTCTCATAGAACCAGCAGCCCAAGCGGGTGTCTCCCCTCCCTCAAACTGCTGCATAAGTCCTTCTAATTGACCAGCAACAGTAGCTTGTTTAGTTGGTGTAGCTGTAGCAGCTTGTATCTCTTCAGCATACTGTGAAGCTTTCTCTGCATTAGCTGCACCAGAGATAAGTTCACCTTCCTGTATCTCACGTTGTACAGGATTGTCCATCATAATGGCTGTACCCTGAGCAGCTTCCATACCTGACACAGATGTTTGTTCTTGTTGTTGAGCAGTTACTTGTGCTTGATCAGATACAGTACCAGTAACAGGTTGCATACCAGTAGTTACAGCTTGTACGCCAGGAGTAACCATAGTAGGCTGCATTGTAGCTGCACCTGTTACAGTAGGCATACCCGCTTGTTGTACTGTACCTACTGTAGCAGCTTCAGCAAAAGGTGCCTCACCAGGTACTTGACCTGCCCCTGTAGGGATAAAGTCTTCTGCAGTAGGTTGAATCTGTGCAACAGTACCTTGCTGCGGTGTCATAGTCTGACCAAGAAGATCACTATATTGTCCTGCTAGCTGTTCTGTAACGCTACCACCTTCTTGATATGCTTTACGCATGTAACCACCTTTGTTAGCCATTACTGTGCCAATAGCATTAAACTTACGCTTCATACCTTCGCTAGCATTAGCAAAAGCATCTAGTGAAGCATTAGTCTTTGGACCTTTATAGCCATTCATAGATGCAATACGATACTTAGCTTCTAGCATAGTATCTTCTGACATACCACCTTCAGCATAACCGTTACGCATCATACCACCTTGTGCAGCACCAGTAGTTTTACTATATCCTGGTGGTACAAAAGTGATAGGCTGACCGTTAGACTCTGTGACAGGAATACTCTGCCCATACTGGTTTGAGTATTGCACTGTTTGTACTCCTACATTAGATGCACCACCCATACCTGGCATAGTTGAGGTAAGTTGCTGTGGAGTGAACCCTGCTTGTTGTTGTACAGGTTGTTGTTGCTGGAATGTAGGTACAGCAGATAGTCCTGCAGTTTGTAGAGGTGTGCCGAAAGTACCTGTAATAGGTTGCATACCATAAGTAGTACCACCACCCATAGTAGTACCTGTATCTGTGCCTGTTGTAGTATCTGTTGGATCAGTAGCTACAGGTGTACCACCTTCATCAGTAGGAGCACCAACGTAAGTAGTATCACCCCCTGTAGTCGTATCAGTAGTAGTAGTGCCAGTGTCTACACCTGTATCTGTTGGTGTAGTTACAGTAGGAGCCATAGTTTGTTGTGTCTGCTCTAGGGTACGTCTAAACTCACGGTACTCCTCAACTCCACCAAACTGCTGTGCCTCTACAAACATAGCACCTTGTCGTCCTGTAGTAGGCGTAATGCCAATCATAGCACCTAATGCATTTAAGTTATTAAGTTGTTGACCCCAAGCCGCACTTGTACCATCAGCAAATGTGTACTGCAAACCTCCCTGACCAAAACTAATGTTGTTGTTAGGTGTGTTGTATGCTTGGTTTAACGTTTGTAGGTATGACTCTTGTGTCCAGCTAGGACGGTAGTCTTGTGTATCTGTAATTACACCATAAGCTAAAGCACCTGCTAATGAATTATTGATGCTCTTATACTTAGACTGTAAAAACTGTTCTTCCGAAGTAAAAGTGTCTGGCATTCCTGTGTAGAAACCAAAACCTTTATAACGTCCCGTCTTTTCTTGAGTAATAGTTCTTTCAGGTCCACCATTTGTAGAGATAGTACCACCACCAGGAATCATAGACTGCTCTTGTAATCGTCTTAAAAAGTCACTACCTGAATAGTTATTATTTAAAGCCTCGTGCAGTATGTGTGCATTACCTGGAAGACTACCATCAGGCTTTAACTGCTTGTACTGATCCATTGCGTTTTTGACTTTGTTTTTATCTAAGCCAAAACCAATTAAGTCTTTAGGGTCCAGTGTTGTTTGAGTTAGTTTTACACCCTCTGGTGATATAAGCATAAACCTATAATCGTCTGTACCTGAGTAACGCTCAAGTACAATATCAATATCTTTACCGTAAGAAGTAAATACTCTACCTTTATTAATACTTATAGCAGGACGAATGCTACCAGCTAAATTAAAAGCTTCATTACGTCCAGCTTCAGGCATAGCTTTTTCAACTATGTCTGTTAGCATCCGCATATTAACTGAACTTCCACCAAAGTGTTTAGCTTTAGTAGCAAGAGCTAGTAGTGCAGCACGTTGCTCTGCTGTTTCGGCTACCTTTTGACCTATTTGAAAGCTGTCTTCAGCACTAGCAATAGCCTCTTCTCGTGTTTTTCTACGAGCACCCATTTGACCATTTTTAGTTACAGCACGATAACCATCATCATAAATAACATTAGTAACTTCATCTGAGTTAGTAGTAGTACTATCAGCAAGAATACGATCTGTTTCAGCTTGGATGTACTCTTCTACAGAGTTGTATTGCTGCTGTTGTGTGTCAGCGGTAGTACCTGAGTTTGCAGGTTGCTGCCTAGCTTCAAAAGCGTTAGCTAGAAGACGAGCATCATTAGCTGCACTCAGAGGGTTACGTACAGTGGTATTAGCAGTAGTACCATCTGACCATGTAATAGTCCAATTACCTGAACCACCACTTATCTCGTAATCATCTGGATCAGCAGGAACATTACCCTCAGACGTTACTCTTTCCAAGTCATCTTGAATGTACGAAGGTAGATTACCTTGTGCATCGTAGAACTTCTCGTCACCCTCTGGTATAATAACGTTATCTTCTGCCATTTTACTTTACCTTTACTTACCCATTGTCATCCATACCGCACCTGCAATAAATGTCAGGACTCCAACGGTAGCTAATTTTACTATTGTAGACCAGATAGACTTACGTGTGTCACGCCAAGCTTCCAACAAGCTACGCATCTCTGTAATGTCTTTATGTGCATCGTCATCAAGTAAGCCAATAGAACGTAGGGCTTCTTTAGCCCCACGTCTAGCTGCACGATCTAGCATATCTTCTATTTCATCAGGAGAAAGTTTGATGTCACTCATAGTTTAACTCATAAATGCTTATTTGTCAAGACTTAACAGGCCAATCATCATCGGCAATATTAGGCCACGTATCTAAGTCTGACATGTCACGCAACTCTTGGCGGTAGGTAGCCCAAGCTGTCTTGACCTCATTGCTGAGAGGACTGTCATTCATCTGCGTCCAATCGCTGTCAGCTAATAGCTTGTTGCGTGTGGTGCGATGACCTTCGGCAGTGTTTGCATCCAACCCCGCCTGATAAGCTGCTTCATGCTCTGCCTTAGTTGTCGTAACGCCATCCTCATCTGTGGTGTCTGCGAACATGTCACGGGCAACGTAGTTTTCCACCCAGTTACCGTTGGCATCTTGGACAACACCATCACGCACTGACGTTTGGTATGCGCCTACGGTAGCCGCAGGTGACTTTAGCACAGGGTCTAGGTCTAGTGCGTCTAGGGTTGCCGCTTTCCATACACGAGGTAGGGACATGTTGGCGAACTCATTGCGCCACTGCCCTTGGGTCTTTACGACACCTGTTGTTCTGTTTC
>Ga0208793_1001915_pt1 | contig 11350 bp, 12 predicted proteins | sample 17_taG_FD_184092 | JGI IMG/M metagenome (GOLD analysis project Ga0208793, IMG submission 184092) | Marine viral communities from the Subarctic Pacific Ocean - 17_ETSP_OMZ_AT15314 metaG (SPAdes) (version 2) | ecosystem: Environmental > Aquatic > Marine > Oceanic | place: Pacific Ocean | collected...
AGGAGATCCATCTGCAACAATAAAGCTACTAGCATCTACGATACCTACGTCTGTAACCTTCTTAACAGCAAAGGCTGAGGGTGAGAAGACACCATCAATACCTTCTATACGCCACACACCATTATCAGCAAAGACGTAAAGAGAAGCATCAATAACGTAGAGAACCTTAATACCTACTGCACCAGCAATCCTGATAGTACCACCGTCTGTGTCTAAGAGATCACTGATCTGCTCAGAGGTAGGGTCATTCTGTTGTAGGCACTCACCTAGTTTATTGAAGTCAGTTATCAGTTGGCTAAACAGAATGATGTCTGTGTTCTTAGCACTGTTCAAGCCTGCATAGAAAGCACGGCCTGCGAAGTTAGCTATAGTAGAGAACCTGCTAGTCTCTACTTCAGTTGTAAGACCTGAGATACCCGAAGCACTTGTACGGTTCTTATTAAAGAAGTCTAGTATGTAGTGTCCGTTACCAGTTAGTGTCGTACCAGTGTAGATCTTATTCCACTCAGCAGCATCGTAGGTTCCCGTAGCATCTTTACCTGAGTACCAAGGATGTGTCAGACGCTTTGTAAGGTCCGTAGGAGCACCGTTACCTGTGTTCCACCCTGTGTTCTGTGCATCGTACTTACGTTCATTAGAGGGGCTTGAATCGTCTGTGAGGTATGTTGAGGTGTCACCCTGCCAATCGAAGTCACGAGTACGGAAGTCGATCTGTGTGACTGTTAAGGTCTCTGCTACATTGTCTCGTTCTATGTAGATGGGGTTGATAGCAGATGATACAACAAGCAAGGCACCCTTGAGGGATGTGAATGTACACTTAGCTTCCGAAGCACCTACACCACCTGAGGTCTCGTATGTAGCAAGGTTAACTGTATGTGTCTCTTGGTTAGCTGAGAAGGGAGCTTCGGCTTTGTTGTAGAAGTAAAGTGTAGCACCGTTCTGAAAGACTAGGAACTCTAGACCTGACTGACCGCCTACGTTAGACCATGTACCTGTAGTTGTGATAGCTGCATCTGATACAGTAAAGGTAGACAGTACTGCGTTAGTTTCCTTAGCAATACCCTTACGTCTACGGCGAGAGCCATCACGACGAAGGTCACAGTTCAGTTCGTCTACAGAAGCATCTGGTGGAAACGTAAGTTCCCCTGCCTCAGTAACCAGACCTTTAATGAAAGTATTAACTACCCTTTGAGTTAGATTCTGTGGCATTTCGTTTCTTCCGCTCCTCAAAGTCCTTACCGAAAGCCTCTCGTTTGACAGCTTTAGTAGGGCTTAATGTATTAAAGTATCTCTGGATAGCATCCTTAGCCCTCAGTATGGAAGTGTACTTACCACTTAGCTCTTTAGGTATCTTGCCTTTCTCGACATGAACTTCGAAGAACTTATAACCACCGGGGGTCTTCTTGACATGAATAGCTGTAGTAGACTTCTCAGGACATCTTGCGGTTAAGATCTGTTTGTCGTTGTTAACAGTAAATTCAACGTCTACCATATGTGGGCCTTTTGTTTGCTTGCTTGAGTCGGTGCATGTCGTTCTGTACATAGGACTTCTGCCTACGAGCAGCCTGTTCGATCTTCTGGTCTACACCATTCTTGAACAAAGAGAAGCAGGTTGACTTAGACTCAGCAATAAGGTAAGGAAACAATACTTCATCTACGTCTGGTGTGAAGTCATCACTGATTGTGAAGCTAGGTATCTTGTGTCCGTAGCATCGTGTCTTAGAGGAAGTAAGTGTCTGGCTGATAGAACTATCGTATGAGTCCATAACAACATGCTCGTCATCAAACAGTGTGAAGTAAGAAGGAGCCTTGTCGTTGCGGATCAAGACAGGTACGTTACCGTTAACGGAGTTAACTGAGATAGTTGTAGTACCCTCAGCATTCAAGCTAAGAAACTCAATAGGCTCCAAGTACTTTAGAGTACGGAAGTCAGTACCAGTAGCTGAGATGTTATACTGTACAGTCTCAATCTTCTTTACATCCTCAGGAATAATGAAGTGTGTAGGACGAGCAATAGAAGAGAGACTTGTCAGTGTAAGAAGTTCTTGGTGTTCTGGTATCATTCGTGTAGATACCATGTTAAAGTAGACATCACGAACCACAGAAGCAATCTGTTCAGCTTCAATGGAATCACTAATGCTATTCACATCCTCAGAGTCCATATCGGACAGGATGTTCTGGACTATCTGTAGGAGTGTTCTTTTCATTAGGTGTGCTCCACTACAATAGATAGGATGCAGTCAACGTGTGAGCTAGGCCCACCATCGCCTTGAACAAGAATGTAATCATTATCTGTGACTGTGTTGTTAGAGGATGGGTTAACGGAGTCAACATCACCAGCAGCTGAACCCGATTGAGTTACAGTAACTGTCCCCATCGTAGCTGAAGAGGAGTTCTTAATTGTAAACACAAGATCTGAACCAGAGATAGCAGCCCCTATAGAGGAGGTTATCCGACTTACTGTACCTCCGAATGGAATAGGAAGATATGCGTCCGAAGCAGAAGAGATGTCATGAATATGAATATTAAAGACAGATCGTCTATGGTCTTCCCATGTACCTGAACCTGCACCGTCTGCTACATACACATCACCTGCAGCAGCTGTGGAAGCACCTTTAGGCTCGTGGAGATAGGGGTCAGATAGTGCTGAGTGATTTACGTTTGCCATTTAATGTATTCTCCTAGAGCAAGGGTAGGGTGACCCCGAAGGATCACCCTTGTAGTATTATACAGCTGGGTTCGAAATGATCGAAACGATACCCTCTGGACGGTACTTCTTAACACCGTAACGAGCAGTAGTTACATACTCGTGACGTTGGTAATCTTTGTTGTACTCATAATCCACCTCAGGCATTTGACGCCATGCACCAACAAACGGGTTAGCACCTGCATCAGAGGAGAAGAACAAGTTAGCAACACCGTTGTTAGAGGAGAAGTCTTGTGCTGTTGTGCCATCTGCTTCCAAGAGTGCTGCGTCTGCAACAGTGTTCTTGAGGTAGTTAGATGTATATACATCGAAACCGTAGACGTTAGCAACAAAGCGCATACCTGTTGCGATACCATCACGAACAATACCTTCCCACATTGGGTTGTTGGACACGTTAACCAAGTTAGTCAAGGTGTTCAGTTGGTACTCAACGGATGGGTCAACGATAGCAACCATACCACGATCAGGTACATTGGACTTCTTAAGTGCATAACGAGCAAATGCAAAGTCTGCAAGCTCAATACGACCAGAGTTACCACCAGCGATACGGTGTGCAACACCATCAGTTGTTTCTGCAGAGTTAGCAGTAACACCGACTTCAGGAGAAGCGAAGGTTGTTGTTTCGAAGTGCTCCATGATTGCACGTTCTTGCTCAGGAACAAACCGTGCTTCAAGCTGTGCGCTGTAGAACGAGTCCTGTGCAGCTTTCTTAGTCATGTAAGAAGCAGACTGCAGGTACTTATCTACAGTGAACTGGAACTCTGCAGTGTCCATTGGGACATACGATACAGCAGCATCTTCAGTGTAATCGGCTACAGTTGTTTCACCGATTGTTGGGATTGTGAATGTGTCACCATCTGGGAAACCGTCAAGCATACGTACATAACGCTGTGCTTGCATTTCGTCCCGAAGGATCTCTTTGAGTTCTGAGGAGTAAACCTCTGAACGAATCAGACGTTGCATGTCTGTGTTTGAGGAAATCATACCTGCCATTTGACTAGGCCTTTCTTAAAGTTAATTGCCGAATTTATCACCCATCCGCATCTTATCTTCCATAAGCTGTTGTTGGACTTTAGGTGAGTAGTATTCGTTTCGGTTTTCTCTGCGTAGCTTCTGGTAATAAGACCAGTCACGCTGCGAAGAGGATTGCATTGCGACACCATCAGTACGAACTGAACCTTGCGTCATTGGCTTGAAAGTCTCTTGCTTCTCACCTAGTAAGGTAAAGAAAGCGGAGGGAGATTCAGAGGCTAAGTTCTGCATACGTTCAAGACTGATACCAAGTTCTTTAGACTTGTTCACCAGTACATTGCTTGCCTCAGTACCGTACATCTCTTGTAGTTTACTATCTACAGAAGATATGTTCTGGTTAGCTGTGGCTTGCTGTTCTCGTTCTGTTAGTGTCTTTTCGACAAGGCTCTTTAAATCATTTTCACTGACTGCAAGGTTGGTATGTCCCTCAGTAACTGTGCCACTTGTGTTATCGTTATTGGACTCTAGAGGTTTATCGGTAGTGGGGGCCGATGCCTTTCCCTCTAGTTGTTGTAAGAGCTTGGCAGCATAGTCCTGTTTGCCTAGATCATCTCGCATCTGAGAGAGCTGATCTTCAAGGTTCTTAATGTAAGCATCAGCTTCCATCTTCCCCTTAGCTAGAACTTCTGGGTCTTTCCAATTCTCACCACGTGTCTCTACGAGCTTCTGCAAGTAAGATGCCTGTGGTTGGGTTTCTTGTTGCGTAGTCTCTGTTGTCTGCGTTTCCTGTGGTTGGGATTCTGCAGACTGTGCTTCATCAAAGATTGACATTATTGTTTTCGATCCTTACGGTTGAGGTCTATAAGATTTAAGATGTCATCAAGAGCAGCATTGTACTCATTGACAGCTATTTGTTTTTCAGCCCATCCGGGGCCGTAGTCTCGAACAGCATGTTTTCTTTGTAGTGTCTGTTCGATAACATCTGTGAGGTCTTCAAAGGCGTTGCGATAGTTCATCACTTCTTTGATGCGTTTGTCCTTAGCATCACCTCTGAATCCCTTGATCCATATTGAGTGCATTAAATACCCATCTCTCCGGCTTCCATCAGGCGTTCTTCGTTAGCAGCTTGCATGTCCTGTACTTTAGACTGCGTTTCCATCTGCTCTGTTACGGAGATGTTATCTGCGAAGAGTGTAGGTTCACCAAGTTCATATGCAATGATACGAGCTAGTTCCTTACCTGACAGGTGTGGTGCTACAGTAGGATCTTGAGCCTTAACTGCAGCCATCTGAATTAAGTTCTGTACCCTACGAGCACGTTCAGCGAAGTGTCTAGCACCTACTGGTACGATCATACCGCTGGATGTAATGTCCTCACGAGTAATGTCCATGAACTTAGTGAAGCCTCTAGCATCGTCTAAGATACGGATAGTGTCAGAACGGTTCATGTAACGACGAGCCATCTCAAGCATACTATTCAAGATAGGCTCTAGGAAGGTACGTTCAAAGTGTGCAGCCTTGTGTTCAAAGATACGAGAGGCTGAGTTCTGTAGTGTCTGGACTTCGAAGGCAGTCTTCTCACCGGGGGTACGGATACCCATAGCTTGACGAGGAGCACCTGCCATCTCTTCCATCTTGTTCTCTAGGACTTGGATCTGCATGTCAGCATTGAGTGCTGTAGCATCAGGAGCCATGTAACCTACATCACCCTCTTCACCAAGGTAGATACGAGCACCGGGTTCGAAGTCGAAGTCTTCTACATCACCCTTGACCTTAAGGATTGGGTAAGCAATCTGGTCAAACACATCAGCCTTGAGGTTCTCTAGGTGGTCAATGCGGTACTGCATACCTACAAGATTGTCTAGTGGCCCCATTGCGTAGAGGTTATCAGGACGGTTTCTCCATCCGCTGTGGAATATAGGAGACTTACCTAACCATGAAGGGTTCTCTTGGTTGTCAATAACGTAGGCACGATCAACAATAGTAATGATACGGTCAGACATGAACTCATTAGAGCTTTGATCGTAGATGTCACCATAGAAGGTGAGGATCTCTACATAGTCTGATTCGTAGTACTGTTGGATATTAGAGAACCCATCAGCTGTAAAACCATCACCCTTATCAATGTGTCCCTCAGAGGATCGGACTGCCTTACGAGCATCCATCATCTTATCTAGGACTTCCTTCAAGTAATCATTAGAAGGATCAGCATCTATCATACGTTTGATCTCACCAAGGGACTTGATGCTACGAATGATCTTAGGGGAGTTCTCAAAGGAGGTTGCTGTAGGATTAAAACAAATGTCGTAGGGAGATACTCGTGTTAGTCGTGGGCCTGTGTACTTCTGAATGAACTCACCAGACTCTTTATTAACGAACCCGTCTTCCCACTCTACCATAGCGAAACAGTTACCATACAGAATCCAGTCCTGTACAATGTTAGAGACTGTATTAACAAAACCAGACTGGTTAACTTTATTCTCCATGTAGGCTTGGATCACATCACGTTTCTCACGCTTGGCTGAGTCCCGTGTACTAGCTTCCCAGCGCATCCACTTCTGTTGAGGGAACAAGGTAGCGAAGTAGTTAGCATGTAAGTTGTCAGAAATCTGTGTGATCTTAGGAGTAGTAGTTGTGTTAGACCAAGGTAGGATTGCATTAGCTGTTGTAGTTGTATCTGTAGCATATACGTAGTTACGAAGTTGTTTGGTGCTCTCGACCCAAGGACTACGAAGTGAATGCCACAGACGCCACTTATCTGCAATCTCTACAGCAAGTTGATCTGGATTAATCAAGTGTTCAATATCAATGGTGTCCATTATCTACTCCCTGCTCTGAAACGACTATTCGCCCAGACAATATTGCTTTCTCGCTTCCTGTTAAGGTTGCGTGTCGGACGTACAGCCATATCAACTGCAGATGCTAAGGCATCAATTACGTCATCATGTGGTGGATTACGTGTTGATAGCTCGTCTTCCAAGTACTGAGTGTTACCACCCCGGTAGTGCCACATCTGTAAGTTGTCATACCTAGGCTCTAAGACAGAAGCTATACGTTCCTGTTTGTTACCTTGGCTCTTGTTAGGTCTGAACTCCTCAATGCTTAGAGCAAGTCCATGTTCCTTGATTAGTTCTTTTAACTGTTTAACGATAGCCATCTGAGCTACAGTAACCTCAGCCCTTAGCTTCCTGAAGGACCACTTAGTGTGCATGTCAAAGATGTGATCGAAGTATTCAGTAATACGGTCAGTCTTGAACCTGTCGATGTCTAGGACATATACATTGTTGTCAGCATCTACCCCTACAAGAACCAGTGCTGTGTAGTCAGCCTTAGATCTTAAACTAAAAGCAAAGTCAATAGCAGCAAAGAGGTTTAGTTTACTATCTTTGTAGTACCAGAAACCATTATCTAACTTCAGGTGCTTCCTGTCGAAGTACTGAATCTTATCTCTACCTACAGGCACGTTGTCTGGGTCACTAGGATCGTTGTAGTACTGAGCCTTGAACTGGCCCTTGTCTAGATACTTACCACGTTTCTTAGCTAAGGTCTGTATGTCGAACCCGAACCACTTACCATCTTTACGTTGCTGTCGAGGCCAGAGGAACTCACCAGTACCATCACCTAGGTTCTCTACTGGCTTCTCCATTATCTCATAGATGTTGTCTTCACCAGTCTGCTCACCCTTGCTATCATAGAGAACTTCTTTCATCTCCATCAGATCGTTGTACAAGTCCTTACTGTGGTATCTAGTACCTACTACCCACTCCTGTGCATCAGCACCTTCGATGGATGATAGTAGTGAGTACTGACTAGCAACCTTGTTTCTACCCTCAGAGGTTAGAGCATTCTCAGCTACAACAACGTCATCAAGTACAGCAATGTCACAGTGTAGACCAGTCAAGGATGTAGTAAGACCACCAGTGAATACACTAGGGTCACGTACATTCTCTTTCTTACGGAGGGGGTGGTCTAAGCTAATCTCTGAGTTAGTCCACCGGGTACGTTTACCTTCCTCTTGGTGGAGGTGCTCAGGCCAGTAACGTCTAAAGATCTCTGAAGTAAAGATACCCTTAATGAAAGTAAGTTGCTTCTCAGCTAAGTTAGCAGTAGCAGATATGTAGAGGACACGTAGGGTAGGGTTCTTAGTTAGTTCCCATGCTACACGATATGCTACAAGTCTAGACTTACCGTGATCTCGTGGGAACAAGAGAAGTTGAAAGTCTTTAGCATCTTCCCTTGTCCACCATTCGATTACTTCCTTATGGCAATCCCCTAAGACCTGTTGTGGTGCGACTAGCTGTATGAAGAACTCTAGGTCATTCTCAGCTGCAAGTCGTATCTGGTCTAGTGTATCTTTAGTTGCCATAATGTTTCCTTGCGGTTAAGGTTTTACAGGCCAGTCATCGTCTGCTAGGTTAGGCCATGCGTCTGAGTCTGTGATGCCTCGTAGCTCTTGACGGTAGGTAGCCCATGCAGTCTTTGCTTCGTTACTGAGAGGACTGTCATTCATCTGGGTCCAGTCTGACTGAGCTAACAAGCCATCACGTTCTGCACGAACATTTAAAGCTGCATCAGCATCATACTCTGCTATCTCTTCAGCAGTCTTAGCAGTTGTTGTCCAACCTATAGTCCAAGCCCCAGAGACCAAAGATGGTGCAGCTTCTTGCTCAACCGTCTGAGTGCGATCATCAATGTCAGGCATATCCGTATAAGTAACCGGAAGTATACCATAGCTCTCAAGCATCTCATCAGGGATTTTCTTGGGAAATGATGTATTCGGATTGTCACGGCGTAGTTGCCCTATGGAATAGGGGTATGTATCTACACTACCGCTTGTAATTTTAACGTACATTTAGGTTATCCTTTTTCTAGGTTTGTAGAGCTAGGGGTAAACGTGGCTGTTGTTAATGACGGTGTACCTAAGCTAAGTGGTGCGGCTATTCTTGTAGATATATTTGTTCTATTAGTTCTGCTTGTGCCACCTATGTTTTGAAAGACATCCTCATATACAAAGTCACCATAGGTTCCTGTAAGTGAGCCATCCGTTGGAAACTTAAATATAAACCCAGAAAAAGAACCACCTAACGAAACAGCTTCGGCCCCGCAAACGTACAAGTATTGATCGTCATTCGATATTGCTATTCTTGCTGGTACTACGTTATATGTTGTTGTAACTCCACGCAGTTTTCTACTCCACAACTTATTAAAGCTGTCATCAAATTTGTTAATATAAGTGTGGCGATAACCAGATGGTGATGTAACGTAAGATAGGAAGTAAACATTCCCTAAGCTGTCAGTAACCACACCGTAAGCACGACCGTTGCTGGTGTTGTTAATTCTATCATCATTTATTGTTGTGTTGGTCATGTTAAAATACCAACTACGGTTCCCAGAAACTGCTGCCCAAGTTTTATTGTTTGGGCCGTGAGCTACGTCAGCAACATATGCAGATTGTTGCCCGCCGAAAGGGAATACTTCTGTCGTAGACCCTATGTTACTTTGTGACGCCCGCAAGAAAAAATCCATATTTCCTGTGCTTGTGTAGCCAGCAATACCACCGAACACAACTGAGCCATCATCATCTGTAGCGACACAACGGCATTGTTGGCTGTAAGTAAATCCCTCTATATAATCTACAAGTGATGAGCCATCTGAGGTATTTACCTTTCCCCAATAAAAGCCATCCGCAGATGTATTAATTCCAGAATTATGCTGGGCCGATGATCCGCCAAAGAACAGGGTGTTTTCATCTGTGCTAATATCGCAATCATATAGACGGGACTTTCTAGCAGAGGAAATTGTTTTCTCCCATGCAATAGTTCCACTTGCTGAAACCTTTTGAATATAACTCTTTGTGACGCCATCAGTTATATAGCCTGCCGCATAAATATTATCAGAGCTATCTGTTGTTACACCATTAAAAACGTCAGTCCCCGTTAAGCCAGAAGTTTTTGACCAAAGAATACTACCGCTTGCGTCTACTTTTAGTATCAAGGCATCAGAACCACCCGCACCCGATGGATTATTAACAACACCAACAGTCACAATATCACCACTGCTATCAACATCTATATCGGTAAATACTGGATAGGATGTTGTTGAACGAACAGATGAAATAAATAAGTCAGGCTCACTACCAGCACCAGCAGCAGCAATAGTTGTAAGTTTACTTGTTAAGCTCATGCCATTGCCGCCCCACCTTGGAAGCCGTACCATGTAGTACCGCCATCGTGAGTGATAAACACAAGCACGTTAGTCTCTCCACTAGCAGGCGCATCAGGCGCACTACCCCCAGCCCAATCAACCGTACCGGGCCATGTCAATGTGTGTGTACCGCCAGCAGTTACCTTGAGAGTAAAGCCATAAGCTGTTCCAGACGCAGGGGGATTGCTGAACGTAAATGTAGTGTTCTGATCTGTCGTAAGAGCAAAGACGTTGCCTGTCTCACAGTTCACATCAACAGTCGCAGCAGCAGTAAGGGATACATATGTCTCGTTGTAAGAGGTAGCCTTAAGTTCAGCTGCGAGGGTAACGTCACCGTTAGCATCTGCAGTAACTGCCTTACTAGCCTCAGATGTACCCAAGGTAGTAATGTCTGTGTAGTTGATCTCAGCTGCACTAGATGTAATACCTAAGTCAGCGAGTGTTAGCTCACCATTAACGTATGCTGCAATCTGAGCACCCGTTACTTTCTTAGTTGTACCACCATCGTTTACTTCGTACTCCTGAGTACCAGAAGCAGAAGCGGCTGCGGTCATTTGTGAAATCTTAATATTAGCCATTTTAGTAAGCCCTCTTCCAGTTCTGACTGTCTATCTTTTTGTATATAGCAAGTGGGTCTTCCCACGTTCCGTTGTTATTTACTGTAGGTGTAAACTGTGCCCACTCACCATTAAACTTAACGTAGGCAGTAGAACTAAACGCAATGTAGGTGTAAGTAGAACTAAGAACACCCTCTGCAGCATTAGGTAAAACTTCGCCTACAATACGTACATCACCGTTCTCTGCAACCCTTGTGTCCCCTGCCTCTGTTTCTCTTCCGTAAACATCCTCAGGATCAGCAGTAAACAAACCACCAAAGACAAAAGAGAAATCAGATTCAATAGAGCTACTCGATGTAAGTACTACAGAAGAATACCGAGTAACGTCTGGATCTGCTACAACAACCCCCGTAGCTGACCCACTGATGGAATCAAGGAAAGATGCGGCAGCCTGTGCAGTCAAGGAGCCTGTAGATACTAGATCTGCATGACCATCTTGGAAGGCCTCACCTACACTGAGTACTCCACCACCACCTGAGAGGCTAGTAGCTCCCTGTAGGACTAGAGAACCAGTGAACTCAGCTAGGTTAGATTCGTAGTTCTCTGAGGCACGAGGTGTGCCTTCTTCATCTACACGGTCATCACCAGCTTCTGTGAGTATGAGACCACCAGTTGTAGTGCTCAGTGAGCAAGAAGCAAAGATTAATTCTTCAGTGATACGGGAGTCTCCTAACTCAGAAACTCGACTATCACCAGATTCTGATATTCTGAAACCACCCGTCATTGGATTATGCCATTGTCAGGTCAATGTTACCTGCAGTAAAGGTAATTGTGTCACCATCTTCTACTGTCTTAGAGGCAGTCAAGACTCCATGCCATAGCAAGTTACCTGAGCTAGAAGCATCGAAGAT
>Ga0208793_1001916_pt1 | contig 11349 bp, 10 predicted proteins | sample 17_taG_FD_184092 | JGI IMG/M metagenome (GOLD analysis project Ga0208793, IMG submission 184092) | Marine viral communities from the Subarctic Pacific Ocean - 17_ETSP_OMZ_AT15314 metaG (SPAdes) (version 2) | ecosystem: Environmental > Aquatic > Marine > Oceanic | place: Pacific Ocean | collected...
TCAGACTCATAACAATTCTAAGTTCGAAATTTTAAAATAGGTACATTATAAGGTACACTTGGTGATTCATGTTGAGACAAACAGAATTGATGTTAATTAACCCTTTAATTAGTTTTGGCTGAACCAGCCAAAAACAAGTTCATCAAACGCCATTCAATCATTTTGATTCTGGTGGTCATGGCATTGTTGCTGTTGTCTTCTCTGTTCAGTCCCTTGCAATGGAACTCAAGGTGGGATCTGATCAAAAAACGCGGCGAATTACTATATGGCACGCGCACTTCATTGTTGACGTATTTTGCAACCACGGACGGCATCATTGGTTATGAATACAAACTACTTAAAGCATTCGCTGATCAGCATGACCTCGAACTGAAGGCCACGGTCTATGAAAGTAATAAGGCCCTGTTTGATGATTTGCGTTCCGGCCAGTTGGATATCGCCGGTGGACACCTCTCGGTCACGCCCAACCGCCAGAAGGAGTTCAGTTTTTCCCAGGCTTTCAACCAGACAGAAGTCCAATTGGTAACCCACATTGAACACCGAAATTTTGATGACATCAAAAGTTTTGAACCCCTTCGAGGCGTGGTCATTCATAACAGCAGCTATGAAGAGTTAATCCAGAGTATGCCTGACTTTGAGCCTCAAAACCTGGAAACCACCGATGACTTTTCATTGTTTGAACTGGTCAGAAACATCAACAGCAAAGAAATCGATTACACCCTGGGTGATTCTGAAATACTCAATATATACCAGTACTTTGTGCCAGGCATTTACCCCATCATGAACCTCTCAGAGCCAAAGGACACGGCGTTTATGATGAACCCAGACAGAACAGGAGAACTTAAGCAGGAGTTGGATGAGTTCATCGTCAGTGCCCGTGAATCTGGTTTATTGACAGAGCTGATGCAAGAAGTGTTTTTGCACATCCCGGACATTGACCCAGCCAATACCGTCACCTTTTTTGACAAATTACAAACCAACTGGCCATTGATCAGTGACTTGGTCTTTGAAGTGGCTGCTGATTACGAATTTGATCCAGCCTTGCTGGCAGCCATCAGCTACCAAGAATCACACTGGGATGTTGATGCCGTGTCCTTCTCCGGTGTCAGGGGCTTAATGATGTTAACCGAGATCACTGCGACAGAAATGGCTGTCGAAGACCGCACTGACCCGAGACAAAGCCTTGAAGGTGGAATCAGGTACTTTCGCTACATGAAAAGCCGCATCCCAGACAGAATCACAGAGCCTGATCGCTCATTGTTTGCACTGGCGGCCTACAACGTTGGTTTTGGACACTTGGAGGATGCTCGAATCCTTACCCAAAGGGCGGGTAAAAACCCCGATGACTGGTTTGATGTGGCAGCTCACCTGTCCAAGCTAAACAACCCCAAGATGAAAACTCAGCTTAAATATGGCAATGCCGATGGAAAAACCGCAGTGACCTACGTCAATAACATCATGACCTACAAACAACTGATGACATGGAAGTTCAACAAAGAGCAAAGAACAGTCGCTGATTCAAAAATCAATTTGTGAGCGACATCACAAAATAAATTTATGAATTTTTTGAAGTTCAAATGCTACAATGAAGTTAAATTCGACAGTGTTATAATCGAAAAAAATCCTGAGCTTGATGAATATAAATATCGGACACACCTCCCATTCTGGGATCAAAAGAGACCACAATGAAGACACTTATGGCATTGATCTTCAAAGTGGCCTGTTCCTGGTTGCAGATGGTATGGGTGGCCATGATCATGGTGAAATAGCCAGTGCCTTGGCTCGCGATCACATCCTCAATGCCGTTAAAAATGGTACTTCATTGAAGCATGCCATTCTTGAAGCCAACCAGGAAATCATCAGCAGTTCTTCAGAAAAACCGGGTGATTTACCCATGGGGACCACCATCGCGATGATGCGGGTAAAAGACAACCAATACGACTGTGCTTGGGTTGGAGATTCCAGAATATACCGCTATTCAGACAAAACCCTAACCTCCATCAGCTCCGATCATTCTTATGTACAGGAGTTGGTAGACCAGGATCTGATTACGGCTGCTCAGGCCAGGTCTCACCCTCACCGCAATGTGGTGACCCAAGCACTGGGTGTCACCGACAATTCTGAAATCAAAATTTCATTGGCTTCAGGCGAAATTCATGCCGGCGACAAATTTCTGCTCTGTTCGGATGGTTTGACTGAAGAGGTTGATGACAGTCACATAGCTGAAATCATTCAGAAAGACCTTTCGGCCAAAGAAATTGGAGACCAGCTGTTAATCAAAGCACTTGAAAACGGCGGTTCTGATAACATCACCACCATAGTCATAGAATTTCAAAACTGAATCAGGCGCGGTTGAACACCCGTTAAGCTGGTTCATATCGAACGCCATACAATAATGGCTTGTCGGCCCCAGTAATCGACCTCAAATCCAATCGTTGATCGGCCATGTGGCGCTCTGCCATCCAAGCCATCAAAGTGGCCTCGACAAAATCAGGATCCACTCCAAAAGCTGCACTTGATTGACAAGGCACTTCAAGCGCTTCGGCCAGGGTCAACATTAACTGCCGGTTGTGTGTTCCACCACCACATACCACCACCTGATCAACGGTTTGACCGACTTGTTTGAATCCCAGCTTGATGCACGCAACGGTGAATTGCAGCAAGGTTCGCTGGATGTCTTCAGGGAGGTAATTGGTGCCAGCTAAATGTTCATCCAACCACTGCAGGTTAAACAACTCGCGGCCGGTACTTTTGGGGCCCGGTAAATGCAAAAACGGTTCCTGCAGCAATTCAGCCAGCAAAGGTTCAACCACCTGTCCACTGGCTGCCCATTGGCCTTGGTCGTCGTAAGGCTGCGATTGGTGTCGCATCACCCAACCATCCATCAAACAACTGGCTGGACCCACATCATAACCAATCACCGAATCTTCAGACAGCCAAGTGATGTTGGCAATACCACCCAAATTGATAACCGCTACAGTTTGATTGGCGCTCAAAAACAATTCTCTGTGCAAGGCGGGTGCCAGCGGCGCACCCTGACCGCCATGAGCCATGTCCAATTGTCTGAAGTTGGCCACCGTGGTGATGCCAGAATATGCGGCAGTGGCAGCGGCTGAACCCAGTTGCCAGGTATTGGCTAAGGCTTGACTGGGGTGATGCCAAATGGTCTGGCCATGTAAACCCACAGCGGTGATGTCTTGCGGGGACAAACCTGCTGTTTGTAGTAGTTTGTCGATGGCATCGGCATAACAGCGCGCCAGCTCCACATCCAACTGACACACATCTGCAGTGGGTACGGGCTGGTTTTGAATCAACTGCAACAGTTTGTTTTTAAGTGCGTCTGGATAACAAGTGTGTAGCGCTTGGGTGACCTTGATGTCACCATTGATTTCAACCAAAGCCACATCCACGCCATCGCATGATGTACCGGACATCACGCCAATGAATTGCATTATTTTTGCGCAACCAACCTGTCTTTGAGGTCATTCAGTCGTGCCAATAACGGCTGCGAGTAACTCAAAAAGTCAGGCATGAGGTTGTCAGGTAGCGGCTCCGATTTAGGCAGCTGAACAGTACGTGGGTTGCGGTGCACGCCATTGTAGATAAACTCATAATGCAAGTGAGGGGCCGTGGAAAGACCTGTAGAACCCACATAACCAATGGTTTGGCCTTGTTTGACCCGCTCACCATTTTTGACTGCTTTTTTTGAAAAATGAAGGTATTTGGTGACGATGCCATTGGGATGCTGAATGAAGACATGGTTGCCGTTGTATTTATCATAAGATGCCCTGATCACCCGTCCATTACCAGCGGCATAAACAGGCGTGCCTTTGGGCGCACTGTAATCAATCCCACGATGGGCTTTAACCCGCTTGGTGATGGGGTGTAAGCGTTTGGGATTGAAACTTGAACTGATGTATGAAAAATTCAAGGGCGCACGCAGAAACGCTTTCTTCATCGCCCGACCGTCGGCTGCATAGTAACTGCCCTCGCCTGGTTCGGCTTCAAAATAAGCGGCATCATAAGTGGTACCCTGATTGGTGAAACTGGCAGCCAATATCTTGCCATCAGTCAGGTATTCACCGTCTTTGTAGATTTGTTCATAAATCAAACTGAAAGAATCACCCGACCTGATTTCTAGGACGAAGTCGATATCCCAACTGAATATGTTAGCCAACTGCATCACCATGGTATCGGTCAGGCCTGCTGCTTTTCCGGCACCAAACAGGGAATTGTTGATGGTTCCCTCGGCACTGACTAACCTGATCTGCTGGTCGTGGGTGATGATTTCTGTCGACAGTTGGTCCATGTCATGGTGAATGACCAGTTCCTCAAACACAGAAGTTTGGTAACGCAAACGCACCAACTGGCCTTCTGCATCAAAGGTGAAATGCAAGGCATTGCCTGGCATGACTTTAATCAGCTTTTTACTGTCATCATTGAAGTGAGCGATTTTCAATAACAAAGCCTGAGACAACCCCAAATCGGTGAAAATGCCTGACAGGGTTTGGCCTTTTTGAACGATCACAGTCTGTTCTCTGGTTTGCTCAGAACCCATCAGGCCGCCTTCTGAATAACTCAACAGCGGTATCGCCGGGATGTCGATGGCTTTGATTTGATCAGTGACTATCGGTTGGGTGCTGGCATCGGCTTCAATTGAAGCCATGTCAGTAACGGCATAGAAGACAAACGCCACCAACAAAACCACCGCCACTTTTTTGGTAGAGGTCAGAGATTTGATCATTGGAATGATGGATTGGAAGTGCTCAGACAGTTGATTGGCCTGTTTATGTTTTCTTACAGCTTGTGCTTTGATAGGTCAATTTCCAGTATCTTTCGTTGATTGTTCGAAATTATAGATGATTTTTCTCAGGATTGTAGATTTGCGGTTCTAAAAATGACCATATTTCTGTAGAATTAACCTCTTTTTAACGAAATTGAAGCCATGTCAGTAACAGCCGCAATGGATTTGATCTGTAGAGGTACAGATGAAGTCATCAAAATGGAAGAATTGGAAGCCAAACTCAAGCGTGGCAAACCCCTGAGGGTTAAAGCTGGCTTCGATCCAACCGCCCCCGATATTCATGTTGGACACACCGTTTTGATCAATAAAATGAAACAGTTTCAGGACCTCGGTCATGAAGTGATTTTTTTGATTGGTGATTTCACTGGCATGATTGGTGACCCCACCGGAAAAAGTGCCACGCGAAAAGCGCTGACTCGTGAAGAAGTCTTAGAAAATGCCAAGACTTACCAACAACAAATATTCAAAATTCTGGACCCAGAAAAAACCATCATCGAATTCAATTCCAATTGGTTCAAGGACATGACCGCGGCTGACATGATTCAGTTATCTGCCAAATACAATGTGGCCCGCATGCTGGAACGCGATGACTTTAATAAGCGTTACAAATCAGGACAATCCATTGCCATCCATGAATTCATGTACCCGCTGGTTCAGGGTTATGATTCGGTGGCACTCAAATGTGACATCGAACTGGGTGGCACCGACCAAAAGTTCAACCTCCTGGTGGGCAGGCATTTACAAGGCCAAGTGGGTCAAGATCCGCAGATTGTCATTACCATGCCCCTGCTGGAAGGTTTGGATGGGGTAAACAAAATGTCTAAATCACTGAACAACTACATCGGCATCGATGACAGTCCGGCTGACATGTTCGGTAAAGTCATGTCCATCTCTGATGATTTGATGTGGCGCTATTTTGATTTGTTGAGTTTTGAATCCAATGAAACCATAGCCCAACACAAAAACGACGTAGAGGGCGGTAAAAATCCCCGGGACGTGAAGTTTGCACTGGCGATGGAATTGATTGAGCGGTTTCATGACCAAGCAGCCGCTGAGGCTGCCCTGGCTGGGTTCAAAGCACAGTTTCAAAAAGGTGCCATTCCCGACGACATCGATGAAATGAGCATCCAAACTGAAGGTGGTTCGATGGGCATTGCGCACATCTTGAAACAGGCGGGCTTGTGTCCAAGTACGTCCGAAGCCATCAGAATGGTGAAACAAGGAGCGGTTAAAATCAACGGTGAAAAAGTGGCAGATCCTAAATCGACTTACCCAGCAGGTACTGAAGCAGTTTATCAAGTGGGGAAACGCAAGTTTGCCAAAATCAAACTCACTTAAAAACCACAAGCTTTAAACCCAAAAAAGCCCGTATCAAACGGGCTTTTTTGTTGCTGTGTGACAGACTTTAGAAATCGTAAGTTAAATTGGCAGCCACCAAAGTATCGGTAGAATCACGTCCAGCGGGAGCATCGGTGTTGTGACGGTACTGGTGAGCCAGCTTGACGCCAAATTTATCACTGACTCTGAATTGGAAACCGGCATCATTTTGAATAAAAGTGTTGTCTTCTGCCGCTTCAACCAGAAATACATCAATGAATTTGGTTGTTTCAGTCAATTGAATCATGTAGTCCATTTTGCCAACCAACACAGCGCCTGTGTTTTCAGTTCTGTCGGCATCAAGGGCTTCAATCTTATAACCGGCACCAATTTCAGTAACGAACTTGTGCTCATCGGTGTCGAAAAATTGGTGACCCCAGCCGAATGAGGTGGTTACGGTGTAATCAAAGCCTGAAAAATTGTCTTTCTCATAACGGGTGTTGTTATAGATGTAGTCGTTGTGATCAAACTTGTAACCATTTCGAGCACTCAGGGTATAACGTTCAGCGGTGTCTTCATCATCAGCCGATGCACGCAGCACGTCCAACGAAAATTTATTCACCCACTGCTCGCTTTCACGTTCCATCGAAAGACCCGCGACAAAGTTTTCTGTGTCAGAGTTGCCTGAAGTCATGGAAAAACCCAGTTGTCCGGTTCCTTCCCATTCACCTGTGCTCTCGTCATCAGCCATAACCGATGTAGAGGCCATGCTGGCTGCTGCCATTGCCATCAATAAATATTTCTTGCTCATGTTTTTCCTGAAGTTTGATAAAGCCCTTGATTTATGGATGGTAGCAAAAATATCAATAAACTGAGGTGAAAAAACACATTATTAAACGCGAAAATAATGAAAAATGTTAAAATATCAGCACACCAAACCAAAACAATAAGCATGCGCACTACCCACCAAAACATCAGTGACCGGCTGTTAACAGAATTTGATCGAATGTTAAAGGTTTTGAATCACCAAGCCAAAATCACTGCCGATGCCCCGGACCATGGCATCCCAGAACCTGAACTTTCTGAAAAACAAGTACAGCACATTGGTGGACTGATGCGGATCAACCACACGGGTGAAGTCTGCGCCCAGGCATTGTACAATGGACAAGCCATGATGGCGCGTGACCAAGACACCAGAAAGCACCTGTTGCAAGCGGCCAGTGAAGAACAAGCGCACTTGAACTGGTGCCAAGCCAGATTAGACGAATTGGGCGAGGAAACCAGTAAAACCAATGCCTTTTGGTACCTGCACTCTTTTGCAGTTGGTTCACTGGCAGCCTTGTTTGGAGACCCAGTCAGTTATGGGTTCGTCATCGAAACGGAGCGACAGGTTGAATCACACCTGCAAGATCACATGGATGACATTGGTGGTGAAGACCCCAAATCACTGAGTATATTAAAACAAATGCAGGCCGATGAAATCAAACACGGTCAAGCCGCTCATGAAGCGGGTGGCACAGAATTACCCATGCCAGTCAAAAAGGTGATGACTGCCATGTCTCAATTGATGAAATTTGTGAGTTACAGAATATGAACAGAGAATCTATGGAATTTGATGTCGTCATTGTTGGCGGCGGACCTGCAGGATTGGCAACCGCCTGCCGACTGGCCCAATTGTCTCAAGAGCACAACCAAGACTGGCAGATAGCCTTGGTAGAAAAAGGCTCTGAAATTGGCGCCCATATCATGTCGGGTGCGGTCATTGAAACCGAGGCATTAACCGAGTTATTTCCTGACTGGAAAACCCAGGGAGCGCCGGTTAAAACCGAAGTTACTGTCGATGAGTTTCATTATTTCAGAGGCATGAACAAAAGTACCAAAGTGCCTGGCATGTTCATTCCGCGTACCATGAACAACCACGGTAACTACATCATTTCCTTAGGTCAGTTGTGTCGTTGGTTGGGAGAACAAGCCGAAAATCTGGGGGTTAATATATTTCCAGGATTCCCTGCTCAAGAAGTTATTTATGGAGAAGATGGTGCAGTCAAAGGCATCATCACCGGTGACATGGGCATAGATGCCGAAGGCAACGAAAAAGGCAGTTTTGAACCCGGCTACGAGCTGTTGGCCAAGCAGACCGTGTTTGCTGAAGGCTGCCGCGGCTCATTGGGCAAGCGATTGATGGCAAAATTTGATTTACAAAAAGATGCAGACCCACAACATTACGGCATCGGCTTGAAAGAAATCTGGCAAATCGACGATGAGCTATCAGATCCAGGCAAAGTGGTTCACACCCTGGGATGGCCATTGGATAACCACACCGAAGGCGGTGGATTCTTGTACCACTCGGAAAAAGGCAAGGTCTCACTGGGCTTCGTGGTTGCCCTCAATTATGAAAATCCCTACCTGAGTCCTTTTGAAGTTTTTCAACAATGGAAACTGAATCCAGTGATCAAAGACCTCCTCAAAGGGGGTAAACGCATTTCCTATGGTGCCCGTGCCTTGAACAAAGGCGGCTTCCAATCACTGCCCAAGTTAACTTTCCCAGGGGGATTGTTGGTGGGTTGTGAGGCTGGCTTCTTGAACCCTGCCAAAATCAAAGGCACCCATACGGCACTGAAATCAGGTTTGGTGGCTGCCGAGTCTCTGGCCAATGCCCTGCGCAATGACCAAGCAACTGGTGAGCTCACAGATTATGCCACCGCCATTGAAAACTCATCGATCTACAAAGAACTGCATCAAAGTCGAAACTTCGAGCCGGCATTAAATAAATTCGGCACATTTTTTGGTGCGGCCTTTGCCTTCATAGATCAAAACATTTTTCGGGGCAAGTTACCCTTCACATGGCACAACAAAAAACCAGATTACCTCAGCATAAAACCTGCAGCTGAGGTGAAACCCATAGAGTATCCAAGACCTGATAATGAAATCACCTTCGATCGTTTGTCCTCGGTCTTTCTTTCCAGCACCAACCATGAAGAAGACCAGCCCTGTCACCTAAAACTTGAGGACCCCAAAATCCCGATTGCCGTCAATTGGCCTAAATGGGCTGAACCTGCGCAGCGTTACTGTCCTGCGGCCGTTTATGAAGTGGTAGAAGAAAATAATCAGCTGACCTTCCGCATCAATGCGCAAAACTGCGTTCATTGTAAAACCTGTGACATCAAGGACCCTTCGCAGAACATCAATTGGGTAACCCCCGAAGGCGGTGGTGGGCCCAATTATTCCAACATGTGACAGGGCCAAACGTTTAGAATCCTTTATCAATTGATTAAATGGCGGTGTTTTTCATGATAAACACCGCTATCTGCCTCAATATGGACTTAATTTTATTGACTTCATTAATCCATATCTATAGACTTCGTGCTGCTTGAATTCACGCCAGAATAATTTCCCTTTTCAAAGCTTTATTCTCGATGAATTGACCCTCGGTCATGACGTGAACCAAGTGATTTTTATTTTATAATTTTAGGTATATTTATGTCAGATAAAGTAACAGGTACCGTCAAATGGTTTGACGAGTCAAAAGGTTTTGGTTTCATTCAACAAGCATCAGGTTCTGATGTCTTTGCTCACTACAGTGCCATTGTCACTGACGGTGATGGGTTCAGAACTTTGCAAGAAGGCCAACAAGTTGAATTCAACATCACCGAAGGTCAAAAAGGTCCACAGGCTGAAAACATTGTAGCCCTGTAAACCAACTGCAAAACTACAGAGAAAAGCGGAGCCTTGGGTTCCGTTTTTTTTTGCTATAAAACAATCATGTCATACAGAAACACTGACTCTGGACACAGAGGGTGCTAAAATAATTGAAAGGTGAGTATATATGGGAAATCATTTGATGCGTTTTGCTGTGTTTATTTGGCTGGGTTTTACCAACCAAGTATTGGCGCAACCAGCTGATTATACCCAGGAATTCAGCCCTTATTTTCTTGCCGCCATCAAAACCGCAGAATCAACGCCCCAAAATGCGTTGAAATCACTACAGACGTATCAACCCACCACCGCCATTGAACAAGCCATGCAGGCCTATGCCTTTGCGACCGCCTATGCCGCTTTAGACTACCCTGAGAAAATGCACGAACATTGTCTTGAGGGATTACAACTGTTGAACCCAAACCAAGAACCCTGGTTATATCATTTCTTGAATGTCCTGATGGTGGATGCACAAGACCGTTTGGGGCGGGGTTATCAGGAAGTCGGTTCCTTACAAAACAGCATTGACTGGGCCATCGACAATGACCACGGAGAATTAGCTGCTGCAGCATTGGTGCAAATGAGTTTTTTACACATTGGCGTTGAAAACTACAGCAAAGCCCTTGAACTCATTCAACAAGCTGAAAAATTAGCTCCTGAACAGGGGCAACTATTTGACAAAACAGATGTCATTGCAGAAATGGCCGCCATTTATGTTTACCGCAATGAGTTTGATCTGGCTTTACCTTATTTTGAAAAATCATTCCAAAAACAAAAAGCAGAAAATAACATCCTGGGCATGTCCATTGACCTGTTTGAAATGGGCCGTGCTAACCTGGAAATCAATAAGACAGAACTGGGTATCAAACAACTCAATGATGCACTGGCGCTTTCCAAACAAATTGATGACATTCAAGGCATGGCCTATGCCAACTTGGAACTGGGTATTCATTACATAGAAGAAACACAATATGACCAGGCCGAAAAACTGTTACTGACAGCCAAGTCACATTTCAATGATGCCGAAAACAAAACCATGCTGTTCAACACTTTGGTTGAACTCAGTAACGTATACATCAAAACTTCACAAAATGACGCAGCAGAAAATGTGCTGACGGCAGCCAAAGACATCCTGGATGCGGCCGATATTCGTTATGGTGAGGTCACTTTGAAAAAGCAACAGGCCAGCCTAAGTGCAGCAACCGGTCGGCACCAAGAAGCCTATGAGCTGCATCTGGAAGCAGATACCATTGAAGACCAAATTGAAAGCAAAGTCAGTGCAGAAAAACTTCACGAAATCAGGGCACGTTATGAGATAGAGGCCAAGGAAATCAAAAACCAATTATTGGCCAAACAAAACGACATGCAAGCCCTGCAAATAGTTAAACAAAAAAGTTTTCAGAAGTTCTTGGTGTTGGGCCTTTCTGCCATGTTGTTGGTTATCCTGTTGATATTTTACCTTTACCTCAAAGCCAAAAGAAATCGCAACCAGTTACATTACTTGGCAAACTTTGATGGCTTAACTGGGTTAA
>Ga0208793_1001917_pt1 | contig 11338 bp, 18 predicted proteins | sample 17_taG_FD_184092 | JGI IMG/M metagenome (GOLD analysis project Ga0208793, IMG submission 184092) | Marine viral communities from the Subarctic Pacific Ocean - 17_ETSP_OMZ_AT15314 metaG (SPAdes) (version 2) | ecosystem: Environmental > Aquatic > Marine > Oceanic | place: Pacific Ocean | collected...
AGTAGTAGCGACTCCATACAATATTAGCACCTCGTTTAATCTCGATTGAGTGACAGTCTGCAGTAGCGTTCCTTGCTTCTGCTTCTAATACTTTGATGTAACAAGATTGTACACTAGGACATTTCCAAGTACCACCTCCAGTTCCATTAGGACCTATCTTAACTACAGTCATTGTTACTGGTGCATCTAAATTAAACTGTTGACTGTGTGCTTTACTCTCCTCTCCAAAGAGTAGTATTAATGCTATAAGACCTCCTAACAGAAACCACTTGTAATTAATCTTAAACTCTTTATTCCATTCGCTTATATTTCTATTCATCTTACTTGTCTCCTTTTGTTATTTTAAATTCTACCTTCTTTAATGTGCACCATATACATAAGTCTAACCATTTAACCCACATCTTATTGATAGCTCTTGTAATCTTACTGTTCATAAATCCTCCATATTGAACTCTTCATCTTTACTTAAGTCAATAGCTGCTACATAATTAACAGACTCAATCTCTTGAGGTGCTGACTTAACATTCGTACTATCAAGGTAGTTGTCTACCCAAGGAAGAGGGTTCTCACCTAACTCCAATCCTAATCTCTTAGGGTCTAGTCCTATGTTAGTCAGACGTACTGCAAATATATAATCCATATACTGCTTAAGTATTTCTTCATTCATACCTATCAGTGGTGAACCCTTAGAGAACAGGTATTCAATCCACTCCATCTCTTCCTTGTAGCCAGTAGCATACATCTCGTACACTTCATCTTCCAAGTCTTTAGCCACCTCAACAAACCCCTCAGACTTATCAGTGTTCAACATCTTGATAACTCTTTGGAATACATCTAGGTGTACCATCTCATCTCTAGCTATTAGTTTAAATACATTACTACTACCTGCCATTAACTTCTCAGGTTGCTCAGAGAATGACCAGTTAGTTACGAAGGTACAGAAGAACCTTATACCCTCAAACATATTTAATATTACTGCACTTTTGTATATGGCTTCTTTGACCATACGCTCATTAACTTCTGGGAAAGGCTTACGAGCACCCAAGCTATACCCCAACACAGTAGCATTAGCATCCATCCTATCAAAAACAGAGGTAGCCCAATCAAAACCACTAAGGATACTTGAAGCTCTTCTTTGAACATATTCATCATCTATAATCCCCTCAATAAATTCATCGACATTATTAAATAAAGCTCTCACCATCTCAGTGTATGACTCTGAATGTAGTAGCTCGTTGTTTTGGTGGTTAGTAATATACAATTCCCATTCAGGATTGTTACTTATACCTCCGTTATTAAAGAGCTGAAGAGGAGCACGACCAGCACAACTATCAAGAGTAATAGCGAACTTAAGACCTGACTCATATATGTGCTTACCTGCTTCATCCAACGATTCAAAGTCTCTCTTCTCTTTGCTGAGGTCAATTTCATTCTTACTCCAGTTACCAATAGTTCTCATCTCTTCAGCGAAGTCCAATATCCAAGGGTACTTAGGGTCGTGATAAGTCTGAATGTTTCTATTACAACTATCTTCACCTAAGAACAATCGTGTGTTCTTACTTACTACTGTCTCACCTAAATTAAATACCTTACAACTCATCTTCTTCTCCTTCTGTTAAGTGACCTACCATATCAATAGTAGATGCTAAACACCATTCACATAAGGTGACAGGCATAATACCGAAATACCCCTGTAACCCTCCGCATTCCTCATTATATTCGCCTTCGCAAATACTGCATATATCTTTAGGTGTCATCATATCGCACACGCTCCACTCTCACATCCCATTACAATATCCTCACTCCTATTCTCTCTGTCCTTACTACGGATGTAGTATAAAGATTTTAGTCCATACTTATAAGCAGTCAGTATATCTCTCTTAACTCTGTTACTATCTAACACCTTACCTTCAATCTTAGTTAGGTCATACCACTGGTTGACTGACATACCTTGGTCGATGAACTTCTGTAGTACAGCCATCAACTTAATGTACTCAGCACTATTATTATTAGGCATATCCCAAGCCTTCATATAGTAGTTAGACTTATCTACATCAGGTACTAATGATTTGACAGTATAAGCTGCAGACTCATATGTATCTGTTAGAGATTGTATAGGGTCAATACCTTGTGTACTATTACTGACTAAAGAACTAGAGGCTGTTGGAGGTACCGCAGATAGAGCTGTGTTTCTCATACCCCATATCTGTACCTGCTCTCTCAACCATTCCCAATCACAGTGTAAATCATTATCGACAATACTATCTACATTCTTATTGTATGTATCAATAGGTAGTACACCTTCTTGATAGTGTGACTTGTCAAAGTATTTACATCTTCCTTTCTCTTTAGCTAACTCCATACTAGCTTTGATTAGACCAAACTGAAACCTCTCAGCCCAAGTATGTGTTAACTCATAAGCCTTCTTTGTACCTAACCTAGCTTCATTCTTTGCTAAGAAGTGAGCGAAGTCTGATACACCTATACCTAAGAATCTATAACCTTTAGTAGCCCATTCAGCTGCATCCATAGGATACTCTTGCTTATCTATTAAGTTATCTAAGAACCTGACCATAAGACCAGTCAGCTTATCCATCCTAGATATGTTATCTAACTTACCGAAGTTAATACAACCTAAGATACATAAGCTAATCATACCATCATCTAAGTCATACGTATCCTCAGTAGCTACCTTCTTAAGACCATCGAACTTCATAGGTTTAGTAGGTAAGAATATCTCACTACATAAGTTAGTCTGTGTTACTGGTTCTTTGAACATTCCTTGTCTATTGACGTTATCAATGAAGTGCAGATATATCCGTCCAGTCCCAACACGTTCCTTGATGAGCTTGTTGAAGACTTCGGTTGCAGGAACTCGTTGCTTTCGAATGAAGGGTTGAGATTCATAGTGTTCATACACTTCGTCAAATCCTTCTTGTCCATAGTTTTCAAATAACTTCGGCACATCTTCTGAGCTGAAGAGAGTCCACTCTCCTTTTGTGAGTACACGCTTAATGAAAATAGCAGGAATACCCACAGCATAGTCAATAAACCTAGCCCTAGTAGTGTTACTCCCTTGGTTATTTTTGTATTCAAGTACATCCATTATCTCCCAATTAAAAATAGGATAGTTAACTACAGTAGCACCACTACGTAATGCATTCTGTGTGAACTGTTTACTCGCACTCTCCACTGTCTTAAGTAGAGGTAATGCACCTGTATGTTTAACAGTATTGTTCTTGACTGGTGCTAGGATACCTCTGACTAGACCCATATCAATACCGATACCTGCTCTCTGTGCTGTCATTAAAGACAAAGCATATTCAGTAGATAAGATACTCTCACTACTATCACCCATCTTAATCTTACAACAAGAACTAAACATCTTAAGTCTAGTACGTACACCTGAGATAACAGGAGTAGGTAAACTAATCTCATCATTCTTTAATGCCTGATAGAAGTCCAACACATAGTCCATACGCCCTTCTTTCTCATCAGCAAAGATAACCATAGGGATAATCATAAACGTCTCTTGAATCATCTCTAAGGCTTTATCAGTCTTAACATCCTTGATTAGATACTTACTCTCTAGTTGAGTGATACTAGAGTGTACTCTATTCATATCATTCTCATAGTCTAGGTAGGTACCGAGGTATTCAATCTCTTCCTCTGTGTACTTCTCCAGTATCTCAGGACTATATAGTTTAGACTTTACATTCTTCTTAATGTAATCTAAGAACTCAATAGGCTCGTGCTGTCCATACACTTCCTTACGCATATTAGTTACCAGTAATCTACCTGCCAGTATAGCGTAGTCAGGATGCTTAGGTGTTAGCTTCTCACTCGCACTCTTAATAAGTGTCTGTTGAATAGCAACACTCGACATCTTATTAGCTATCTTTAGATGTGCATTAAGTGCCACATCAGATACAGATACGTTTAAACCTTCAGCACATTGGGTTAACATAAGGTGAATCTTATCGTAGTCTAGAAGTTCTAGCTCACCACTACGTTTCTTTACGTATACTTCTTTACTACTCATCTGTCACCTCAATAGTCAACAACTCAATACCATCTTCCTGAATCACTGAGGTATAAGTTAATCTACCTTCCTTGTGTAGTTGTACTGCATCCATAAACCCATTATCATATTCCAATTCACTGTGCCTCTTAAGGAGATACCAACCTATAACCCACATAACAATGTTATATAAAATAAAATTCTCAATCGTCATCATCAAACTTTCTCCTCTTCTCTATTAATCTATCTTCAAAAGCCTCTAGTAATTCCTCAGCTGTCAGCTCCAGTTCATCACATATAAGACATTCATCATACCCTTCAGCAAGTATTCGTTCTTTAAGTTCTTCAAGTGTTAGCATCTATCAACCTCTCTAAGTACCATCTTGCTTTCTTTAAATCCTCTAGTCCATTCTTAAACTTATATCTACTCACATACTTAATGATGTTACCTTCTACATAATTAAACTTATGGTCTAAGATGTAGTCAATGACCTCAATGTCTCCTTGTTTGTAGTGGTCAGGATTTACTGCTTCTTTATGCGTGTCCATTCTTTTAACTCCTTGATTTCTTTTGTTGAGAAAATCTTAATGTCATACTTAGCACACCATTGTCGATAAGTAATCTTACCTCCCTTCCTGGTTTTCTTATCTGGTTGTGGCATAAGAAATACTAGATGCTTGTTCTCGAACCTTAGTTGTTCTGCGATAGCTCTATATTTCTGTACATCTCCTACCCTAAAGAAGCCTTTGACCTCTATAAAATAGTTACCATTAACAAAATCAGGTGTATAGTTACGTCTAACTGTATAAGCAATTCTATTGGGTTCATATTCCCACTCCTTTCCTAATAACTGATGACATTCTTTCTCTAGTTTACTTCTGTACTTTGGTAAAGAACTCATCTGCTTCCTCATCTTTTTTATTAATTCTAATTCCTTCTGCATCTACTTCCATAACATTAGGTTCTCTAGCTACATAGGTTAAATACTTAGGACCATTAGAGTAGATAAATGTTCTTAAGCTATCCCAACACTCGTGCTTGAAGGAACAGTAACTACAACCTACAGGCAACTTCATATTCCCTGACTTACCATCAGGTACGTGAGCATAACATTTCTTAGGTGGTGCAGTATTAGTCACGACAGCTTTAATCTTTTTAATTCTATCTATGATAGAGAAGAAGTTTAGCTTAGTCCAATACCATTTAGATTCATCAGCCATATCATACTTAAGATATGTTAGATGTCCTGTTGTCTTATCCATCACTAACCAACCTACATCAGTAGTCTTCTCAGCGTGGGCATAACCTTTAATCTGGTCGACATAACCGAAGGGGTCATTATCAATTAGACTACCATCCTTGAACTTCTTAAAGCCATAACTACTGGCTGACTTAACGTCTGTCAATACACCATCAATCTTACAGTCCATTGAACCTTTGATACCTGATACCTCTACCTTCTTCTGTTCATCAGTCACCTCGTGACCTGATAATTTAGTTAAGGCTAGTATCATCTCTTCAATCAAGTGTCCATATAGAAACTTAATATATACGTGAGGCTGTAGTTCCTCTCCTTTATATCCGTTGTAACCATACCACAACTGTCTATCTTTCTTACCTATGTTAGACATACGTAGCTTACGCTTATCGAACTCGTGTGCTGTTATGTTATTAATTAAAATTGACTTCATATTCTCACCGAAGTCTTGTATTACTTTCTCTACATCTACACCCTCAGCTACCACCTTGGTATCCATAAGTTTATAGATGTCATCTACTAGTGTGTCTGTGCCCACGTTTTACCTACCTTATATTCACCATCCAACGGACAGTTTAGTTTAAAATCTAGACCTGCTCTCTGTATACAACTAACAGCTAGTCTCCCAAATTGCTCTGCTTGTTTCTCTTTAACCTCTACTTGAAACTCATCGTGAACATTCAATACAAACTTGTAGTCTATCTTCCATAGCTTTGCATACTCTTCTAATAAAACTAATGCTTGCTTCATAACGATAGCTCCTGCTGATTGTAATAATACATTCAATGCTGAGTGTGATGACCTGATGTGTAGTTTCCTACCATCTAATCCTTTAATCCAACCCTTCGAGCTTCCTCTGTCAACGTCTCCTCGTAGAGTTCTAAGTGCAGGCGTATTATCAAGGAACTTTGCTTTAAGTCTCTTACCATCCGTTGCTTTTCCGCCAACGATTTCTCCGATTTTTCCATCACCTCCTCCATACAAGAAGGCATAGATGAAAGTCTTCGCCTGGTCTCTTGATTGAAGTCCTGCAGCCACTTGATTTGCTGTGTGTATATCTCCATTAAGTATCTCCTCTGTGTACTCTTTATCATTCATATAATGAGCTAACATTCTTAACTCAAGACCACTAGCATCAATACCTACTAGACACTTACCTTCAGGTACAGTCCATAACTCTCTACACTCCTCACCATAGGGTGAATAGATAGCAGGTACTTGTGCTAGGTTAGGTTTACTGTGTGTCATACGTCCAGTAACTGCACCACAACTATTAACTCTACCGTGAATCCTTCCATCATCTCCTACTGCTTCTAGCCAAGCCTTAACCATAGCTACACGCTTAGAGATAGTGAAGTATTCTAGTATTAGTTTAGCTTCAGGAATATCCACATCAGCTAATACTTTTTCATTGACAATAACACTACCTTTCTCCGTCCATTCAGTAGGTGTCCATCCAAAGTGTTGGAGGTAACGAGATACTTGTTGTCTACTACCTAAGTTAAACTCGGGGTAGTCTATATATCCCCAGTCTCCATCGTCATCTATGTGTGCACCTCTATCTAATTGTTTCTGATAGGCTACACTAGGGTTTCCATCTTTCTTTAGAGGGTTCTTTAATACTTGGAGACTCTTCCATACAGGGAGGGGTTTAAATACTTCACGCACTTCCAGTACAATCTCGTGAACTTTTTCTTTAAGCTCTGCCAATAATTCATATCCTTTTCTTTCATCAAATAATACTCCTGTTTGTTCTTGGCGGTGAATAATCTCAGCCACCTTGTGTTCTAATTCTATACTCTCTTCATCGAAGTCTTTAAGTTGCACTCCAAGTCTACGGTATAGGTCTTTCAATAGTCTAACATCCTGTTGACAATACTCTAACATCTCCCAGTTAAACTCTTCCCAACCTCCATCATAGTCACCTTTGAGGTTATGTATTCTCTCACCCCAAGCCTTTAGGGAGTGACCTCCTTCCAAGGAAGGGTTAGCCAATCGGGATAAGATAAGAGTGTCTCGTATATCATAATCCCAAGTGTTCCCACTAAGCCTACGCAGAGTAGGAAGGTCAAAGCCAATGCAGTTGTGAGCAACAAGAACTCGTATATCTTCCAGTATAAGCCAGTCTCTGAAGTCTTCATATGATTTTTCTCCTATAAAATTATTCATTATATCACTATCATCTGTCATAGCACAAATACAGTGTATCTTGGTGGCATCTAAGCCATCAGTTTCAATGTCGAAATAACATCTCTTAGCATCAGAAGAATGATTCATCTCCACCTCCTGCCGATAGCCTACCTGTGTCCTTATCATACAAGAGACTACCCGCTTTACCTGTCAGACCACAGAATCTATTCTTAATTACCCTCAAGGTGGTAGTGTTTCGTTCCTTCTCTTCGTCTGCTTGTTGGTTACGCTCCAAGCCAATAACTATATCACTAAGTTGTGCGATTGCAGCCGAACCTCTAAGCTCTGAGAGGCTCACCTGTCCACCTTCTTCGTGTGCCTTACCTTGTGGTCTCTTCAAATGAGATACTAGGAATAAGCCCACGCCAGTCTCCTGTACTATCTTTCTTAGCTTAGTCATAATGGCATCGATAGCTTTACGCTCATCTTGTATCCCCTCCTGACTACTAACTACGATTGATAGGTGGTCTAAGATAATCCACTTACAGTCAAAGCTCTTAGCATATGTTCTAATCACTGAGAGTAGACTATCCTCTGACATACTACCGAAATGGTCATAGAAGAATACATTTTTATCTGCCACTGCTGTCTTCCATAGGTCATACTTCTCTTCCTTGCTCAACATCTCCTCATATTTAGGGATGTGGATAGGGAGGTTAGCTTCGATAGACATTAAACCTTTTACTGACCTATCAATTGATTCCTCTAGGTGAATGATGGCTAGATTGTCATCTGTTTCATTTAAAATATGTGCTTCTAATTCCTTCACCACACTAGACTTACCCATTCCACTACCCGAAGTGATGGTTACTAACTCTTTCTGTCTGAACCCATAGGTAACTTCATTGAGTTCTTGCCAAGGATATAAGACAGTAACTAAGTCTTCATCTTTCTGTAGATGTTCCCAAGTATCTGCACCTCTAACGATACCTGCAGGTGTGTAGCCTTTAGCATTCCACCAAGCCTCAGTAAAGTCCTTAATCCTACCATTCATAAGCATATCACTAGCATCTTTCTGTGGTAGGGTAACAATCCTCAACTTGTTAGGTGAGATAACATCTCTAACTGCTTTGATTGCTTCCTTACCTGCTTCATCTTGGTCGAAACATAAGACTACATTATCAAACGATTCAATATAATCTAAGTTATCTTTGATGTCGCGTAATGCACCACTAGCACCATTCTTTAATGACACAACAGCCCACTTACCATCGAACATTTCACTGACAGACAGAGCATCTAACTCTCCCTCAGTAATAGTTAAATATTTTCCTCCTTCTTTGAATACATTCTGTCCGAATAATCCTGCACCTTTATTGGTACCGTTAATTCCGAACCCCTTTGTCGCTACATCTCTCTCTTTGTAGCCTACTATATCACTAGTCCTACTGTCGTAGTAAGGATAATAGTGTTTGTTTATTTTACCATTCTCTCCGTGTGAAACTCTTACACCATACTTGGCTGAGATTTTCTTTGAGATGTTTCTTTCGGGTATTGCACCGCTGAAACCTTTGGTCTGTACTGGTTGCATATTATTATAGTCCTCCTTATAGTCTTCATTGTAGTTATCCTCATAGTCTGTAGGTGGCTCCCAATGACCACAGCCAAAGCAATGACCGTGCCCATCAGAATACCTAGCCAGATTGTTCTTAGAACCGCACTCTAGGCACGGCTCGTGTGATACAAATTCTGACATAACAGTGTTATGCTGTTGTTAGGAAGTCTGCGATTTCCTCATTAGCACCCTTGTACCCAGGTTCGTGGTCATCTGCTACCTTGATGGCTGTTAGATATGTTGCCACTCCGTGTGTGGGGTGCTCATTACCTGCTTTCCATAGGATAGACACATCAGAACCTGCACCGAAGTCAGTACCAATAGCTTCACCGCTCACAGTTTGAATCATATCATCATCTAACTTGTACTGGGTAGAGAATTTTCTTATTTTAATCTCCTTACCAGTATCTTTATCTGTGATAGTACGGACCTTTACCCCTGCATCTTCTAATTTTTTAGCTTCACTGGGGTTAAGACCAATAGTAAGAGTGTACTTACCTGTGTCCTCACCGTTGAACTTCTCTGTTGAGTCTAAATATACATACTTTGCTACGCCTTTTGTAATCATCTTTATAGTTTTCCTTTACCCTCTTAAAATAAGACACAAAACAGGCAGGGTTTACCTCTTAAGTGTCGCTTTAGTTTAACCTAAAGTTGTTTACCTAAAGTGATAATCATAATCGTTATCACTTTAAGTCTAAAACCTTAGTTATCTCTTTAATTGTTTATCTATAGTAATATTATATCACATTTCTTTAGGTAAGTCAACGGTTTCTAAATATTTATTTTCCTCTGTAACAAAGTCCACTACATCGGGCTTAGACATAGATATACAATATCCACAGGTGTCTAAATATTCTTTAGTTTCGGGGTCTTTTCTGACTGACTCCCATTCATTTAATAGTTGGTCGCAAATTCTACATCTCATTTTGTTTTAGCTCCTTTCTCTTAATTTTAATGTCATTCTTTAAGCTCTGTATTTCCCATTCTAGGTACGCAATGTCAGCTCTTAAGGCATATACCTTAGGTGTGGCATATTCGTGCCTATAATCGTCATATACTAGCCCTCCTCTATCTTCTTGGTCTAGAATATAGTCTGTAATTCTACTCATTCTTTCTCCCTTTGTTCTGCTTCTAAATCAGCAATCGCCTCATCTACCATATCCTGTACATAATGCATATCAATCATTCCCTCACTGGCACCCTCTATCATACCAACAGCCCAATTCCATTGCTCATCTGTATCTACCGATGCTTGGTACTTGTCTACCCAATCAATCATTAATTCTTCATTAGGTTCGTACATATCCTGCAGTAGTTTAATTATTCTATCTACTCTCATATCATTTCTCCCTTTGTTCTAGTTCGTCTTCCGACATAAAGTTTACTTGTATTGTATCCCCATCATCAGTTGTGAATGACCAGTCAAACGAATCGTTCATATACACTACGTCCTTAAACTCCTCTAAGTCATACTCAGTGATAGGTATGTTAATTTCCTTAATCATATATTACTCCTTTATTAGTAACCAACCAAAGCCATCACGCACTAGTGGTATTTTATTACACTCATTTAAATATAACAGATACTCAGCCATCTTTTTATTTTCATCAGATAACCTCTGTACCTGTACTCGTTCTAACTCAGTCATACGTCCTCCTCTAATGGTTCGCCATCGGCAGTTACTTGTTCACATTCATAGACCTTACAACTACCCCAAGCCATACTAGTGCTCCAAGTATCTTCATAAGCTTCTTGTTCTGCTAGTTCCCGAGCTTCCTCCTCAGTGTTAGCTTCAATCGTAGTTCTGTAGACTGTATCTACATCTATTGCTATATACCAGTATTTCATTTTTCATTCTCCTTTATGTATTTATTCATAGCTTCAAAACACTCATCTTCAGTACGAGGTGCTTTACACATAGCAAATACTCTACCTTGTGCTATCTCATCAATCTCATCATCACTTAATCCTCTCCTATTAAGATAGATATAAAGATTATCAACTTCTTGCTTATAATAATTACGTTGTACTTCTAAATCTTCCACTAACGTGGCTAATGATGGTTTATAGTCCATTTTATATACTCCTTATGTATGTTGTACCTGTGAAATGTCCATCTTCGTCCATATGAAAATAGACAACCTTATTATCTCGCCTTAATTGTTCTACTAGGCAATAATATTTTCTCCTTGTGTTATTTTTATTCATTTATAATTAGCCCTCCTCAGCATATGAGGTATTAACACCTCGGTTTTTTAATTCTTTTATTACCTCTTTTGGTAATTCATATACACCATCATAATCGTATA
>Ga0208793_1001918_pt1 | contig 11336 bp, 17 predicted proteins | sample 17_taG_FD_184092 | JGI IMG/M metagenome (GOLD analysis project Ga0208793, IMG submission 184092) | Marine viral communities from the Subarctic Pacific Ocean - 17_ETSP_OMZ_AT15314 metaG (SPAdes) (version 2) | ecosystem: Environmental > Aquatic > Marine > Oceanic | place: Pacific Ocean | collected...
TTACCTGACCATTGTACTACTAAATTATATTGACTCATCTTATTTTCCCTTGTTTTGCCCAAATACTCATATTTAATAAAGAGGCTTTAAAACCTTTTACTGTTTGTATTACTTCTAATCTTAAAACCTTAGCTGCTCTTGATAAAGAAACTTTATATTCTTTAGGATGAAACGCAGGAGCATACTTAGCACTTCCATACAAAGTTGTACCGCTTGCACTTGGAGCTTCATATTTAAATTCTGTGCCTCCAGCTGTAGGGTCTAAAGTAAAGTTAGAAGAATCAGGAGAAACACTATAATCTCTGTACCAATTTAATGTTACATCCATATTTTTACCACCGGACCAAGTACCTAAAAATCTTTTTAAAAACTTAGATATTCCCGGTTGTTCAAAGTCTAGCCATGTAGTTTTAAAATCTGATTGATAAGTATTGTTAATGTCTTTATAACATTTACTTGTGCTAGATTCCCATACATGACCAGCAGTTGTACATGCTGATTGATTGCCATAACTAGCAGTAACATCTTCTTTTTCTAAATCATAAAAACCTGAATAAGTAGCTACTCTTCCTGCATAATCTAAAGCTCCTAGTCCCACATATAAAGTATCGTCTGTTGATAGAAAAGCTCCAGGATTTCTTTTAGAATCAAAGTTCCAAGTTGTTATTCTTGGACCACCATCAGGAGTCATTGCTTTAAAATCAAACACATAAACAATATTTCTATCACCAAAAGATAATAAATAAGAACCAGTAGATAAGTCGTATTGTGCTTTAACTTTAGTTAAATCAGCAGTAACAATGTGTCCTCTTATTTCGTCTTTAACAGCTAAACTTAAATCCTGTAATGGCATTTTATCTTGTACCATTGTACGACTTAATGAGCGAACACCAGATGAACTTAGGAATACAATGTCATCACCAATTAACTGAACTGAATCTCTAGCTACACAACCTACACCCTCAATAACTTCATCTAATGCAAAGTCTGAACTTTCAGAATTATAAGCAACAGACCAAGGACCATTAAATATAACTATATTATTTTTACCAAAAATAACTAGCTTACCCATGAACCCATTAATTGAAACTATTTCATCTCCTGCCCATACATTTCTTAAATCAAGAGAACCTGAATGACCTCCTTGAAATTTATGTCCAATAAGTAAATCTGAATAATAAACAACATCTTTAGTTTCACCGATATTTCCTGTCCAAATTCTTCCAAACTCTCCAAGAATACAAGAAGGTGTAAAATTAGTAACGCCAGAAGGAGCAGCATAACTTGCTACATCTTCTAAATCTAACCAAGCAGAGCCACTATAATTAATAGGTTTATTACTTGCTTGTACACCATAAAATTGATTATTAAAATTTGTAAATTGCCAGTTACCGTCAGTCTTAGTTGTGCCACCTGCAAAAGTTTGAATGTCTAAAGTGTCAGGAGTATTTGCTGTATTTACTTTATATACATTAGCACCAGCACCAGCAAATAAAGTAGTAGCTCCTGTCGCACTTCTATATTCACCTAATGATTTAATTTGTAGTGTGTTAGTAGCAGGAGTGGCGTTAGCTTGTGTTTCGCCAATGTTATCTGTTATTTGTTTAATTCCTTGTCTAGTAGTAACACGTCCTTTTTCATCTAACATAACATTGTTAGCTGCTGTTAAGTATTGTGGTGATAAACTAGAAGGGGAGGATTGTTTATTTAATCCGTATATTCCAATGTTATCTAATACTAAAGGTTGTATTGGTTTAGACGCCATTCCAAATTACCTCATCTGAGTGTCTGCCTACATCTTGTTGAATTGCATCTGACAATGCTTGTTGATATTGCATCTGTGCCATGTCTGATAGTGTTCCACCATCTTCACCACGTTCAGCTATAGCTCGTGCCCATACCCCCATTATAACAGGAAACTCTGGACATGTCAAGACATCTGTTGAATTTGTTAAATCATCTTGTGGGTCTAGTAAATAAAAATTTATGTTATAAACACCGTTAGGCTTAGGATATATCTGAGCTGTTAATAGACCACTACTGGTTCCATTAATAGAAAAGTAAGAAGGAACACCTGAGCTGTCAGGACTAGGATATTGTGTAGACCTAATCCATGAATCAGGTACACCTTGTAACATTTGTCCTTGTTCTTGTTCTTGTACTGACAATGTTCTAGTACGTTGTGATGTACTAGGTAAATTATAGCTACGTGTATCAGCTACAGTAGCTACTGTTTCTACACGTCTTAGTGATGTCCAGTCCCAAGCATCTTCTACTTCTCTTTTAACTTCATTAACAAAGTCACCAATTAATATTTGATAGTCTGATGCAGTAGTAGAATCTATTAAATCTCCTGACCAGTCACCAGCAATAGTATCTTCTCTTAATCTACGTAACACTGAATTAATAATTTGTCTATATGTCATCTACTTCCCCTTGGCTAATTGTGCACCAAAATAAAATTCTATAATCATTGTTGCCCACCCAAAGATTTCATCCATCTTTAATACTGAACCAGCTTGTATTTGTATGTATTCTACTACATCTGGTGTAAACTGAATACCAAGAAAATTAAAGCCTTCTATAGTATTAGGTATTACTGTAGGCACATTAAAAAATACTGGAGCTACTTGTGTAAATATTATAAGTGCTAATATAACAAATATAATTACTCGTCTATTAAGGGCAGCCATAGGACTTTCTTTGTCTGCTCTGTCCCTTGCTTGGTTAATAGAATCATTGCGTGCTTGCAAATTCTGTATCATTAACTTTTGATTTTCTGCTGCTGCTTGACTCTTTAAAGCAAACAACTTAGCTACAAAACCTAAAGCTATTGGTGCTACGTTTGTTAATAATGCTATCATATTGCTAACCTCATTGCCTCTATAATCCCTACTTGTCCTATAATGTACCAAGCAAATGCACCAAACACACCCCACTTAATTTGAAGTAGTGAAGTGTTAATTTTTTGTATACATAAATTAGTGTCATCAATCTTGCTAAACAGCTTTGCTATTTGTCCAGAGTGTTTGTCTAATTGTAATTGCATTCTACTAAGCTCATCACTCATTTCTTTTTAAATCCTTTCTTCATATTAGCATAGGCTTTCTTGCTGATAGTAGATTTCTTTTTACTTCTACTTGTGCCAGCTTTTTTCCTAGCATTAATGTTTGCGTACAGTCCTCGTTTTGCCATTACCATTTCACCTTGTTTGCCCAGTATGCTGCACTGGTTTTACCTTTAGCTATGTTCTTAGCGTGCCTAGCTTTAAATGATTTACGTTTAGCTTTCATTGCAGCAGACTCACCAGCTTTAGGTTTACCTGCGGTAGAAGCTCCTTTTTCACCAAACCTAATCATACGGTCTTTACCGTTATCTTTGATAAGAACTACATGAGATTTCTTACCTTTAGATGAACGCTTAGGCTTGTTATACCCTGCAAAAGTTTCACCTCTGTATGTTACCGACATTATCTACTCCAAGATGTTTTAGCTTTAGCTTTTGCTTTTTTACTAAGCTCGCCATAATGAAACAATTTTGTACTGGAAGCAGTATGTGTTTTTCCAGAATGTAAAGTACCATCTTTCATTTTGTGCATACCACCTTTATGAACACTACCGTCTTTTTTATAATGTTTTACACCTTTCATATTAGTAACCTTTTCTTCCTTTACCGCCTTTACCTTTACCTTTTTTCTTCTTCATCATAATCTGCTCCTAGTTTGCTAGTGGGTTATCTAAAGACTCTTGTATTCTTTTGTTTAAGTCTTGTTTTGTTTTATCTACTTTGATTTCAAACCTGTCTAGTTTGTCATCATAATTAGTAAGTTTAGTGTCAACTGACTGTAGCTTACCGTCTACCTTTGATTCTAAATTCCATTGACTATTTCTTAAATCAGTCATGTCTTTTTTTAGTTCTATTTTTATAGCGTTAGCATGCTCTTCAATTCTTAATACATCAGAAGAAGTCTTTTTCATTTGTGACTCTATAGCTCCAAGGTCCAAATTTGCGATTCCTTCGACTTTCTGATACATAAGGAACCCACCGTACAGGGTACCAACAATCGTTGAAATAAACGCAAATGCTGCGACTATACTTGTACCACTTACACGCAGACCAAACAGCTTGAGCTTTTTATCTTTTATGCCTTCGCCTTTGCTTACTAATTCTTCTAGGTCTGCCATCAGTTGTCAAAGTCATTATTGTTTTGCATCTGTTTTAAATATTCTATTTCTTGTCTTAGTCTTTCTACTTCTAATCTTCTTCTTTGTAACTCTAACTGATACAATGTATTACAGTTAATTCTTTCACTGGGTCCATCTAAAGGAATAATAATTCTAGCGTATACTCCAATGTCTTTACTTTGTGGGTCTTTACCTTCTTTGCCTATAAGCGGAGTAACTGCGTTGTTAATTACTCCTGTCATTCCAAGTTCAAAGTTTGTTGAACCACCAATACTATTTTTACAATCTAATTCACCAGCTCTTATGCTGTCTGTACCGCTATTTATATTTGCACTAGGTAAAGAAAAGTTTATTGAGGTACTGTCTGCTATAGCTTGTGTACATAACAACAATAAAACATACCGTAACCAACTCACTTAAACCTCGAACATATCTTAGATTCTACAATAGGTTTACTACTATTATTTCCTCTAAGCTTAGATGTTGAGCAAATGTATTCAGCTTTCTTTGAGTTTGATTCGTTTATATAAACATCAAACTTTACATGACTCAAGTAATCTATATTTAATATTTTATACCTAGTTACAAAAGGAATGGATTCCCACTCTTTATCAAATATTCCTATCTGATACCACTGGACATCTGCTCTTTTATTAAACATTTCCATTGTGGTTTTCTTTATTCCTTCTATTTCTGACATTTGCCACTTAGGGTAAGTGGGTGTCATTTCATGTGCTACTACATTACCACATAGTAGTAAGCACAGTATTACTGAGCGACACATTCAGCTACTACTACTGCTGTATATGAACCACCCGGGAATGCTTTTTGCTGTCCACCACCATAGGTAGCTTGTGAAGAAACACTAAACCAAGTTGTTCCTGCTATAGTAAGAGGATAAATTCGCATTGCACCACCATCTGCTGTTGTACTTGCTGCTTGATAACCACTCATATCTGTAGATGATGTCTGTGCTACTGCTACTGCTCCTGTCCATACAACGGTGTCACTTAAACTTGGACTTGAACTAAAAGATGTAGGGTAACTTATTTGAGCTTTGTAAGCATTGGCTAGTGACGAATCAATACGCACAATAGGAACTTGACCAGCACTAGCAGGTAATGTAGTTAGTGTATATGCGTTGGGGTTTCCGTAGTAACCAACTGTATCAGTATTGACTGTACATCTTGATTCTACTGTGCCATTAATATTTGTGTTAGCTTCTACTTTTTTAGGCATAAGTAATGAACAACCGGCTAAGGCAAGTACCAAAGATGTTATTAATAATTTTTTCATTTGTATTGTTCCTCTATCATTTGATTATGTAAGTTGTCTTGAGCTAAACTTCTTAATGCTTTTCTATTATCAACCACCTCTCCTCCGTCCAATGAAATAGATTCCCTGTATATTCCTCCGGGAACTTTCGCTGCATAATAAGTGTTTACATTAGTAGCGTTATTTATTGTTTGTAAAAGAACTGATTGAGATACTGAGTTAGCTATAGTTAAAGCATTTTCGGATGCAGCCATTGCTAGTTCTAAACGGTTCTCATCTTCCTCTTCATCTTCTTCTTTTCTTTCTTCCTCTTCTTCTTTCTCATATAAATCACTATCAGTTTTTTCAGTAGCATCTATAACTGCGTCATCATCTAGTGCGTCATATATTTCTATCTTAGGTATTACAGGCATTGGCTCTACATAACCCGGACAGCTTTTGTCGTTCTGTGGATTACGACAACCATCAAACCTGTACATATAAAGAACACTTGCATCTTCTACGCTACCTGTTCCAGTTGTAGCTATACTTCCATCACCAAATTCTTCTATAGGTGTATAAGGTAGGGGTATGACTTTCTGTATTCGCATACCGTGTTTACCTGACCAATCATCTGTTTCTTGAAATATGTAACCACCATCTACATTTTCATTTTGTATTGTAACTGTAAAGTCATCTTCTACTTCTTTAACAGCTGTGTAATTATATATTACTCCGCTTATGTCTAGTCCTTCTTCAACACTAACTCCTAATATTGGAGTAGTCATTGTCCAAGACAGGCTATCTAAAGCAGCATTGCCTGTATATCCAAAGATATAACTAGAAGAATATGAAGGCTGCTGCAACAGTGCCCATAATGCTAAGAGCCTTATCACGTTTTTCTTGTGCAGTAATTTCATCTTCCTCCGGTGGCATTGGTATTTGGTCTGTCTTAACCGCCCAAGCATCTTTAGCTTGCTGTCCTATGAGCCCATCTATGGGGCACGGAGTCCCAGCTGACATCATTGCTTCCCATACATCTGGGTCTTGACACATCACACTAACTGCTGCTACTTTCATTCCAAACATATACAGCTTCTGTGCTTTCTTTAGTCTTAGGCAGTTTTCTTCTGTGTACGTTGTACCTACTGAGAGTCCAAGTATCTGTGTCTGTACTGAACCACTAGAACTAATCGTACATAAATCACTATTGTTACCACTACCAAACTGAGGCGATATTGCACTTGGCGGTGGACTTTCTACCTTAGTTGTTTGATTACCATTTGTTGTAACTGTTGATGTAGACTCCGTAACTATAGGGTCGTTATCTGCCATTACTGGCAATACAAACACTATCCAAAACGCTGTAACTATTAACCCAGCTATCAGGTTGTTACGAAGTCTGTCAGACATTATGCTGCTTCTACTTCTAGCGATTCGTTTAGTGCGTTTAAAAAAGCTGACTTACCGAACATAAGCTGGTCGAGGTTAAACTGGCTTGTGCCAATCTTTCTATCTAAATCATTAATATGATTAATAATAGTTTTCTGCTCGTCAGTCATATCTTCATAAACATACTCTTTATCGTTAATTGTTACCATAGGCTTTTCTTTTTGTTTTTTAGCCATTATCTTCTCCTGTGTTAAGATGCTATTGCTGCATCAATTGCTGTAAAACTTTCGTCAGTCCAAATAGATGTTGTGCCATCTATCTTCTTCTTTGCTTTCATTAATACTAGGTGTTCTTTATTCCTAGCTTTCCTTGCTGCAAATTCTTCATCAGTTTCAGCAGCATCTTTACTGCTGTTGACTTCATCTACTGAATGACCCATAGCTACATAAGCTGCTGCTACTTCGTCTGCTGTCATATCTACATCCATCATTTACTCCTGTGTTATCCTTCGAGGGCTTCAATTCTAGTCAGCAAAGCCTCGTTCTTTGCTGATAGTTCTTGTATTGCTTTTATAAGTGGGATTACAAACATCTCGTATGAAACACCTTGTAAGTTATCTGCTGAATTATCACTTGCGTGCCAACCACCAAAATCTGTAATGCTATGAGTGTCCATTGCTGTTTTAACTTCTTGAGCAATTAATCCATAAATTTTATGTGTGCAATCGTGTTCAGTTACATCAGCTTTATATCCAACCATTGACTCATCTAATTCAGAAGGTGCTTTCCATTTATATGTAACTGTTCTTAAATCATTTATAAAATTTAATCCAGCGTCAGTATTAGTAGCAATTTCTTTTTTCATTCTTTGGTCAGAAGCGTGAGTCCAAGTAGCATTACTGCTAAAGTTGTTATATATTTGATTTGCTGAACCGTGAGTTCTACCTATAGTTACATAATTATTTCCAACACAATTTACATCGTAACCAATAGCTATTTGATTAGCTGCACCAGCAGCAGAAGTGTCAGTATATGCACCAATTAAAACATTATCTAAACCTGTAGTTGCTACTGTGTTGTTATAACCAGAATCAATACCAATCATAACATTAGATGCACCTGTGGTTATCCCTCGACCAGCTCTTTTACCTATACAAGTATTTCCACCAGCTGTAGTGTTAGCCATTAAAGCTTCTGTTCCAACTGCTGTGTTACTAGAACCTGTAGTGTTATTTAGTAATGCTTCATAGCCAACTGCAACACTACTATGTCCTGTTGTGCCATACCTTAAAGCACTATCTCCAACTGATGTATTGAAACTTGCATTCGTCGCTGAATTTAAAGCGAGTCTACCTAACGCAACATTGTGATTGCCTGTTGTATTAGACTTTAATGCTTCTCTACCAACTGCTGTATTGTAACCGCCTGTAGTTTGTGAAGCCAATGATTGCCTACCAACAGCAGTATTTTGAGCACCAGTAGTATTAGCATATAAACTTCCTTCACCCACACCAGTATTGGAATCACCAGTTGTGTTAGCTGACAATGACTCTGTTCCAATAGCTGTATTTGAATTTGCTGTGGTGTTCGCATCTAAAGCTGCATAACCAACAGCTACATTCCAACCTCCTGTAGTGTTAGCGTTTAATGCTAAACCACCTATAGCTGTATTGTAACTGGCTGTCGTATTAGCTGCTAAAGCACCATAACCCGTTGAAGTATTATAAACTCCAGTTGTATTTGCTTGTAAATTTGCCTTACCTACTGAAACATTTTGAGAACCTGTTGTGTTAGCTAAAAGAGAGCTTAATCCAAGAGCAACATTATTATCACCTGTTGTGTTGCTACCTAAAGAACTTGTACCAACAGCTACATTATCATTACCTGTCGTATTAGCATCCATAGAACCATACCCAACTGCTGTATTATAAGAAGCAGTAGTGTTAGCTTTTAAAGCATCTGTACCTAAAGCTACAAGTCCTTCGCCTGTAGTGTTAGCTGTTAAAGCAATATGACCAACTGCGGTGTTGTAAGAAGCTGTAGTATTAGAAGCTAAAGAAGCGTGTCCAATAGAAATATTTTTATTGCCTGTTGTATTACTACCTAAAGCACTATTACCTACTGCAACTAATGATTCACCTGTAGTGTTTGCATCAGCAGCACTTGCTCCAATAGCAGTATTATTTTCACCTGTTGTGTTAGTTCCTAAAGAGTCTTTACCAACTGCTGTGTTATTAGATGCTGTGGTATTTGCATCCAAAGCACCTTGACCTAAAGCTACATTGCCAGCACCCGTAGTATTGCCCGATAAAGCTTCTCGACCTAATGCTGTGTTATTAGAGCCTGTTGTATTATTAGCCATAGGATTATATCCAATAGCTGTGTTATATTCGCCAGTCGTATTGGATTGTAGCGTGTAATGCCCCATTGCAATATTACCAGTACCAGTTGTGTTAGCATATAAAGAACTTTTACCAACCGCAGTATTGTTACTTGATGTTGTGCTGTTTCTTAATGCTTGGTGTCCAATTGCTGTATTACTAGCTCCTGTTGTATTTTGAAATAAAGCAGTTCTGCCAACTGCTGTGTTATTAGAAGCGGTAGTATTTTTTTCTAAAGTTCTTTCTCCTACTGCTACATTTTCTGCACCTGAAGTATTATTATCTAAAGCACTAGCACCAACTGCAACATTTTCAGAAGATGTAGTGTTATACAACGCTCGTCTACCAACCGCAGTATTACTACCTGCTGTAGTTGCTGTGTATAAAGCACCATATCCTGAAGCAGTATTGTAATTACCCGTAGTATTCGATGCTAAAGAATTCATACCTGAAGCAGTATTTGAATGACCAGTAGTATTTGCTGTTAAAGAAAGACTACCAATTCCGGTGTTGTAATCTGCTGTGGTATTTGAATACAAAGCGTGTTGTCCTACTGCTACATTATAACTTGCTGTTGTATTTGTAATTAATGCAGAAGTTCCTATTGCTGTGTTTCTAGTTCCTGTAGTATTAGTACCTAAAGCGTGTCTGCCAACTGCAACATTATCTGATGCTGTAGTGTTAGCATCTAAAGCATTTTGTCCAATAGCTGTATTACTACCACCAGTAGTGTTGTATCGGAGAGCGTGTATGCCTACTGCAACATTATCACCGCCTGTAGTATTAGTTACAAGAGCCTCATATCCTACAGCTGTACCACTACCTGTAGTGTTAGCATATAAAGCATTAGCACCTACTGCTGTGTTGTTTGATGCTGTAGTGTTACCTCTTAAAGCCTCTAAACCAAGAGCAGTATTATTAGCACCCGTGGTGTTTTCTCCTAAAGAACCACCACCAACAGTAGTATTACCTGCACCCGTAGTATTAGCATCTAAAGCAAAAGTACCAACAGCAGTATTACTACCACCTGAAGTTACAGCTGTTAAAGCATTATCACCAACACCTACATTGTAATCTCCAGTTGTAATTGAGTCTACTGCACCTGAACCTAGTCCAATATTGCTAGTAGCTGTGGTTGTAGCATCACTTAAATCTCCAAGAGAAGAAGCACCACCACCACTTGCTGCTGCCCAAGTTAATCCACCTGTATTGCCAGACTGTGCTGTAAGCACATATCCGTTAGTAGGGCTATTGCTTACCTTAAGGTTTGCTTCATCTACTACATTGTCTGCAATAGTAAGTGCTGTTGCTCCTGTTACTTCGCCAGAGTGTGTAGCGTTAGTTACTTTAGATGTATTAGCTGCAATCTCTGTGTTAATCGAATTAGCTAACTTGTCTGCTGTTACTGCATCATCAGCAATCTTAGCTGTTGTAATATCTCCATTACCTACTACTGCTCCTGCTAGTAAATTTGTGGCTGTTACTTTCTTAGAAGTACCGCCATCATTAATTAATAATTCTTCACTACCTCCTAATGAAGTTTTTGCTGATAGTTCTGATACTTTAGTTGTTGCCATGTTTACTCCGTAATAATGTAGTCAGGATTAGCATCATTAGACGCTTCAGTTATAAAATATAATCCAGTTGATTCTGTTTCTATTTCTGCTTCAGGTGTATAAGGAGGAAAAGTAGTTTCACTTCTCCTTCTAAATAAATAAACAGGTATAAACTTTTTTTGTTTTCTAGTTAACTTATATGCCATTACTCTAACCTGTCTAAAAGTTTTTCACGTCCAATGTTTCTACGCTGTTCTATATCTGCTAACTTATCTGTAAACTGTTCCACTAATGGAGCATATGATACATCTACTGGTATAACTTTTTTTCTAGTAGGAAGCCTTCCTGAATATGCTTCCGGTTCTTTAAATGTTGTTTTTGCTTTTGTATGACTATCTTTAGGTGTAGCCATTAATCCTTTTGGCTCAGGTAAAGATGACATCTCAGGTAAATCTTTTGTTTCTTTATGTGCTTTTATTTCTGCACCTGACTCTACTGTAGGTTTAGAATAACTTCTGTCCTTTACTGGGTCCAGTGTATCTTCTGAAGATAACATCTGGTCTAGTATAT
>Ga0208793_1001928_pt1 | contig 11304 bp, 3 predicted proteins | sample 17_taG_FD_184092 | JGI IMG/M metagenome (GOLD analysis project Ga0208793, IMG submission 184092) | Marine viral communities from the Subarctic Pacific Ocean - 17_ETSP_OMZ_AT15314 metaG (SPAdes) (version 2) | ecosystem: Environmental > Aquatic > Marine > Oceanic | place: Pacific Ocean | collected...
AACCGAAGAAGACAACGTTGTCGAGTTGTTTTCGCCCGAACCAGATGCGGAACCAGAAACTCACGTTATACCAAAGTACCCAAGCCCATTTTTTCGTGGGGCAAACGGTGGTGTGTATATACGTAGCGAGAACGCCGAAGGCGAACCACAAGACGAGTGCATATACCATAACGATTTATACGTTGTGAGACGTGTGCATGACGGAGATGAAGATGCCCTAGTGTTTCGTTTGCACTTGCCAAAAGACGGAATAAGAGAGTTTACTGTACCACAAATAGCAGTCACTTCTAAAGACGAATTTAGAAAGGCAATAGGTGCAAAGGGCGTAACTACATGGGGGCGAAAATTAGAAAGTCTAATGACATATAGCATAAGGTGGATAGAAGAATTGCAACATAATAGTGCAGCAGATATGGCGCACACTCAATTTGGTTGGTCAGATGATAAAGGGAAATCATTCATACTTGGGGATAGAGAAGTATTTCCTGATCGTGTTGACTTTAACCCTGCGTCAACAAAAACGGCTGCTTTGTTCCCCTCGTTTACTCCTAAAGGTACCTTGGATGGATGGAAGAGCAATGCTAACTTCTTTAATAAAAAAGGCATGGAGCTATACCAATTTGTGGTATGCGCAGGATTCGGCAGCGTATTGATGCGTAACTCCCCAATGCACGGGGCACTTCTGCATATGCACAGTAAGGACTCAGGGTTAGGTAAAACTACTGCAATGTATATGGCTATGACTGCATGGGGGCATCCCAAACAGCTTACGCTGAAAGAGCGAGACACGATGAACCATCGTATGAACCGCGCTGAAGTCAACAAAAACATACCCTTTTGCACTGATGAGATTACAAACATGACCGCAAAAGCCGCTTCAGATATGTCTTATGCAATCACCGAAGGGATGCAGCGTGGTCGTATGGCAGGGGGTGCAAACATTGAACGAGCGCGTGGCGGTGAATGGAAGTTTCTTGCTGTATCTACGGGCAACATGAGCCTGATAGAAAAAATATCTTTGTTTAAGAATGCGCCTAAAGCAGAAGCGCAGCGAATTTTAGAAGCGCGGGTGGACACATTTTTCGATACCACAGGCGACAAAGCTATGACAGATACGTTTGCGCAAGAAGTGCAAGAGCACTACGGACATGCAGGTGTGATATTTACACAGCATTGCATGAAACATTGGAACACGATTGTAGCTTATGAAGACAAAGTACGCAAAGCCGTAGATCAAAAATGTGGACTTACTTCTGCAAATCGTTTCTGGTCTGAGTATATTACTAAGACGCTAACTGCCGGATTGATAGCAAGTAAACTTGGACTAATAAGTTATGATATGGATGAGTTGTTTAAGTTTGCTGTCAGGCTTGTAAAGTATAATCAAAGTATGACCGATGATATGACTGCTACATCTAGTCAGATATTGGCAGACTTCTTTGCAGAACATCATGGCAATCTATTAGTTATAAAAAGCACTACAGACATGCGCGGTAAGGTTCCAGAGGGTATGGCGGACTTGGTTATACCCGAAGTTAGCCCACGTACTAAATTAGTTGCGCGGTATGAAACAGATACCAAGAAGGCATTTGTAATATTAAAACCTTTTAAAAGGTGGTGCCTTGAACAACAGATTGATTACTCAGCATGTGTAACTGATTTAACAAAAGAAAAAGGCGCAATAAAACGTAAGATGCGTATTAGTAAAGGCACTAACCTTAACCTACCTGCAACTGACTGCATTGAGGTTAACTTTGAATTAGAGATTGGTTCTGAGGATGAAAGCGATACCTAAAACAGATGATTTGCACCCAGACGGTGTACGTATTGTAGTTGATTGGAGTAAAATGTCTGTAGGAGCTTCAGTTTTTACACCTTGCGTAAACGTAATCGAAGCAAAGAAACAGTTTGAAAAGATAGCAGATACCAAAGGGTGGCAGGTTAAAGTTCACACTAGGATTGAGGATAATAAATTTGGGGTTCGCATGTGGAGAATTTTGTGATAACGTGCAATCATATCATGTTCACACTGTTCTCCAAACTACCCCTGCTTCACGCGGGGGATTTTTTTAGAAGAGTTGCCAACCCTGATCCCATTCACTACGACTTTCCTCTAAGGTTTGACGCATATTCGGGCTAATACTGATGCCATTGTACATGGTTGCTGACGTTTCCATATGCTGTCGCATAGACTTGTGAATTGAATCTATACCGATACGCGCAGTGGGATGGCGTTTGTTAAACTTAAATATCTTCTCCATCAAGGCGCGGCGTCCGTCATAGTCACCTGTGCGAGAAGCCACATAATATTGGCGTAACAACTTGGTACGCATGTTATTTACTGAACGTTCGATACGTTTGGTCTGTTGGTTCATCTCTTGGGTTCGCGTATACTCGGCAGGGGCAAATCCAATTGCTTGCGCTGCAAGCTGCCCCATGGATAGGTCATCCATGATCGGATCTTTTCTACGTGTTAAGATGCCTTCATCACTATAACGGAACACAGTTTTATATACATTACTTACGCCCCCGGGCAGCAGTGACTCAACACCTCTTTGCATCTCACCCTGCATTACATCTTTGTACGCGCGTTCAAATCTAGTGATAGTGCTCCATGCAGGTCCACCAAGATAGTGAAACACAGTCTCTTCCAAAGATGCGTCATGGTTAAATCTATTTGCCTGAAGGATGAGACCCGATAGACCAATACGGCTTGACAAGTCAACACCAAGAGCCGCAGTTAGTGGTCCTTTATAGAAGCCTTCACCTATCGTCTTACGTACAACAGTTTCAATGTCATCTTCTTCATCGTCACGGAATAAATTAAGCAACTGCATAAGCTCACGTGCCAACGGCATACCCACCGCACCTGCTAATAAAAAGGATGCGCCTGTTACCCCTGCAAACTGACGGAAGGCTTGATCTCTTGCTGCTTTATCTCCTGCGTGATGCGCGTCTATTCCGTCACGTACCGTCTTAAACATGGTATAGTACATTTGAATACCATATGTTTTATACATGAGCGCAACTCGACCAATCCCTTGTTGTCCGAAGCGTGGCGCTGTTTCTAATACCGATCCACCGTTAGTCATCTGAGTGTCGTATAAAGCTTGTACCGCAGCTTTTTCTTGGCGTTCGGCTGTAGATAAGGTAGGTTCTGCTTCTTTGAGACGATTTAGTTCAAGCTGATATGCTGTAAGCGCAGTAACTTGGCGGTTGTACACCTCGACATTGTGAAACATAAACGCAGACGCAGCCGAAACTGTTTCCACAACGCTACGTTTGCGCCCCGAACTATCTACACCCAAGTTGTCTGCGAACAACGAACGGTTTAGCTGACCTCGCGCTGCCATCATCTCCATAAGTGGTTTGGCTTCAAGCAATTCTGCGCGGACTGCGTCATCCAAATCTATGTCCTTGCGCACCACATAGTCACCGTTTGCATCAAGCTCAAAATAGTTATCAAGGCTTGGCATTGAACGAACTTTTATGTTCTTTTCATCTCCGTACGGAGCTACCATGTCGCTCTTACGATTGAACCCACTGCTTGTAACAAGTTTAGATGCGTTCTTGATGGCGCGTCCAGTGGCTCCATACCCATACTTACCTGACAACATTGGATATACAAACATGGGTAGCTGAGACAAGTTTACAACAGCAGAAGAAGCGTTAAACCCGATTGTCCATACAAATGCCGCACGGTTGGCTGCTTGAGCTATACTGTCTTTAGGTGGATTACGTGCAAAGTCTGCACGTGCATCTAATTCGTCAATAATATACTTATTTTCATCGGTTATGTTGGGTTTATTATCTTCTATAATTTTATCCATTAAGGATCTAATTTTTGCACTATAACGTAATCGCTCTACTTGGCGTCCAAGATCGTATGCTTTGGTACGTAATGCGTTGATAGCATCTTCCTTATACCCCGGGGTGCCCTTTCGACGTTGTAATGATTTAGCAAATGATGTCTCAGGCAGTGATTCAATAAACAACCGCATTATCTCAGTTTTAGCAGCTTCCGCAGCCTGTCGCTCTTTCGCAGACTTACCTTTTATATTAGCCTCAAGAACCCTCATGGTTTCCCCTACGAAAGAAGTTGGGGGTGCGTTTTTAAACTTAGCTTGGGCGATGTTAACAAATTTATCTATGTTAGTTACTGCTTTATCTTCTTTTAAATCTTTTATAGCGCGATCACGTTCTGCCAGTGTTTCAAACGCTTCAACATTGAACTCACCTTCAGCATCGTAAGACAACCAATAGTTACCCGAACGTGTTAGTGGGAAATACGGTTCAATCGCACCTGTGTCAAACAAACGAGAGTACACTTCACTTTTTAATTTATTGCGATCCGCCTCATCTGTTATGCTCTCGTCGATTTTACCAAAGATAACATCCTTCATCTTTTGATATTGTTTCTTATACGTGTCACGCATTTGTGCGTATATTTTGTCACCGCCAGTGTTCGATAGCGCACGCCAATCGGCACGCATGGACTTCCATGCTTTTATTTTTTCAGGGTTATCTCTGTACGCACTTACTGGTTTGCTTGGATCTACCTGTTCAATAGTGCTTGTGTAAACCACACGATTCAAAGCATCTACTTGGCCTTTATTTTTCTTTTCCCAATCGGTGACGTTTTTCAGGACAGCTTCAACTTCTTGGTCTGACTTGTTAACAGCACCGCGTTGCTCTTCCATCAATTTGTGCAAGTCCATCGCACCCGTAATACCACTTCTTTCCGCCACATCAGCCACAGCTTGTGAGGGGTAAAATCCAATGAGCGCACGAAGTTTCTTATCACTTTTTACGAACTCCATTGTCTTATCTGCAAACTCTTGCGCAAACTTTGGAGTCACAGGTTTGATAGATTTCTGTACCTCACCGATCATATCGGCAACACGCTTACCTGCGGCAGTTGGAGAAAGCATAAAGAACTCTCCGTTACCTGTTTGATTTGGTTGCGGCGCAAGAATGTTATCAATAATGCTTGTAGTTTGATCTAACGCTGACTCTACTGGTGCAGGCTTCTTACCGATTAATGTACGTAAGAAGTTAGATATTGCGGCTTTGAACTTAGCAAAAGGAGTTAGAGGGTCACCCTCAACCTTGAGGCCCGCCAGCATACGTTGGAACTCAGGGTTACTAAATGTTTCTGCTACAAACTCTTCTAATTTGGTAAACCCATACGCAGTGGGCATATGCTCTTTTGTCTCATCGAATATTTTTTGCAACTTGCGAGTAAGAGGGTGGTTCTTTTTCTGTAGCGTAGCGACAGTTGCAGCATGGGTCATTTCATGCAGTAGGGTATGCACGTTGAGACCATTCACTTGGTCTCCGTCTTTAAACCCTGCAAATTCAGCTAACTGAATAGTGTTGTCTGCTTCGGTAAATCTACCTGCAACACCCTCCATAGCGTCAATCAACTTAACGACCTTAATCTTAGTATCACCTACGTTTTTCGCTAGTTTGCTTGCTACGTCACGGACTTCGGGGTCACTTGTTGTGGCTGCTACGGCACGTAATGCACCTTGAAGATCCCCACCGCGCAGTAAAGATTTGACTACGTTTGATAGTGGGGTGGAAGACGGAGATGCCTCTAGGTTAAACATGCTGCCCTTGTACATCATACTACGCAGCATCGGATCACTTTCGGTGATGCCTAGTTTGTCCATAACTTTTTCTAGGGCAAGCGCGTCTGGTTCGTTATTTATATCAAAACCATCCTTAAACAGGGTTTCAAGTTCGCGGCGTTTGGCAACCAGATCAGTAGATTGAAAAGCTGCTACATTAGTATTCATAACCTTTGCGTCACGAATTGCAGTCTGCATCCACCTTTTAGTTTGTGGTGATAGGTTAGCTGCAGCCCAATCTAGTGTAGCTTGTGCTGAGTTCTTACCACGTGCAGGTAGATACCGTGATCCATCCGGTCCAAAGAAGGCAACTTCTGTTGCAGTCATATCTTCTGCGGCACGAAAGTTAGTCGTTCCCGATACTACATCATCAATAGCGTCTTGTAACCCAAGGATCGGATCTTCGTATGCACCAAGGTATTTTTTCGCTGCGCCAACTGTGCTTTTGTTTTGTTTGTTTGATTTAGTGTTAACAAGTTTTAACACGCTCTCTTTGTCTTCTACTGTCATCGGATCAGAGACAGCTTCTACCGACATAGATTTTACAAAACGTTTATGATCTGTGCTTGTATTTGCATCGTACGCGTCGAGCAGTCGGGCTTCTACCCCTGCCTTTGTTACGCCTGCACGAGTAGTAGTTTTAGTTTTTGGACGTTCTGGAGCTAATGCTTTTGTTGTTTTACGTTTCTCTAAAACAGGAAACACAAGGCGTTTTAGTGATGAGGACTTATCGCTTGTTGATGTTGCAGCATCATCAACAGCTTTGTTACGTGCTCCCAATCCTTCATCTTTAGATGTTGTAGTTTTGGTGGTACTCTTACCTCTATCGCGGGGACGCTTGTCTCCCACGCCTTGTCTATCACTTGAAACGCGAGTTCTAATTCTTGCTGCGTCAGTTCCTGTAACATCGGCACCTCCTTCATCTTTGACTTTTACATCCTCTTTTACATCCTCTTTTACATTCTCTTTTATATCCTCCTGCGGTGCAGGTTGTCTTCTTTGCGGTGTAAATAAGTCTGGTTGATCTGTAGGTACGCCCTCAAGTGTGCGACTAATGCCTAGCTCCGCAGCCTGAGATGTTCGCGGTTTGACTGCGAAAGAAGATAAAATCTTACGAGCTATAGGATCATTTAAGTCCTTACCAAGCACACGTTGTCGAATTGGTGACTTAGCCGAAATACCCATCTGGTCTAACATTTCCGTAGTTATAGTATTCGCTTCGGGCGTAGGTTCTGCGTCAGGTGTAGGTGCCTGTCCTAAATTCTGTTTACGCCCAAGCCCCGGCAGTGCTGGCTGAATCGGTACACTCTGTGTGCCTTCTTCTGGTATGCGAGCTTCCATCTCTTCTAGTTGAGTAGCCTCTGGTGGTGCAGGTATTGGCTTTGGCTCTGGTGGCGCAGGTCGTTCAGCACGTTGAATGTTTACCGCACGCTGAATAGTCTGCAACTCTGCGTCAGTTGGTTGGCTGTTTGTTATACCTTGTTTTTGCAGTGCATCACTAAACGCACGGCCTACACGGTTGTAGTTTCGGCTTGGTGTCTTTTCAATTGTGTCTTGTAATATTTTATTTCTTCTAGACTCAGTAGCTTTACGCTGTTTTGTTTTTTGCTGGCCCGCTATAGTTTCTAAATCTGACTCCGCCCGAATAGCTTCTTTTGCAGCATCTGACTCCGCACGAGTAGCTTCTTTTGCAGCATCTTCAGCCTCAATCGCAGCAATTTGGTCTGACAAATCTGTTTCTTCCTGTGCGCGGTCTACAAGGTCACGTTCACGTACAGTTGCAGGTGCTCCTATAGGTTCTTCAACTTTAGGGGGCGTAGGTCCAAGGCGTCTGCGGTCTTGTTCTTGTTGTAGTGCAAACAAGTCAGGCTGCTCAAATGCCTCTACGTCACCAAGTTCGGCAGCGCGTAGCCCCTCTCTTTCACGCGCATCAGCTTGTGCGCGTTGTTCTTCTGCTGCAATTCGTTGTTCTCTTGTAAGAGCCTGCCCTTCAGGAGTAACCGCCATCTCATCACGAGGATCAGGTGTTGGTGCAGGTAAAGCCAAACGCTTCTCAGGTGGGGGTAATGTAGGATCGACAGGCGTGGTATCTCCTTCAGGAGGAGGTGTTCTACCACCACGACGCCCGCCAACAACGGCATCAACAAGTAATTGTATGGTGCCACCTGCAAAACCACCTAGCCCCGCTGCCTCTCCTGATCCTTCAAGTATTGCTTGATCTGCGTTATACCCACGCTCATTGAGATTCTGTAGTATGTTTGCTGCAGCTTCTTGCGCAGCTTCTTCTCCACCAGTCCTAGCAGCGCGTTTAATTCTATCGCCAATACCTTCAACAACTTCTTCACCAAGGTCGTTAGATAGTCGTTTGAAGATACGAGTAAGGGGAAACGCCTCTGTAGAGCCAATTAGGGCACCGTATCGAGTGGCTATATTTCGTTCTTCTTCTGTGGCATCTGCGGCTCGCGCACGCTCACTAGCTTCTCCTGCTCCGGCGGCAGTACCAAGTAAGGCTGCAATACCTGTACCAGCAAGGGCGGGTGCACCTGCGTATACGGCGGCGGCTGCGGGCACAGCAATACCTGCAATAGACCCAAAGGTTTGACCTATTTTATATGATAAGTCGTTAGGGTCACCCCTATCAGGGCGTAGCGTTTCCGCAAAACCTTGTACGCGTTTTCGTGCGGCTAACTCGTTCTCTTCATCTAATACCGAAAGAGCACCAAGTGTGGCTGATTCACCAACATCGACAAACCCTGCACCGAATCCAGTGCGTAAGTTGCCAAGTAAACCAAGTTCTTCAGGTCTATCAAACATAGCTTCATACGCGGCACGCTGCGACGTTGCTCTTTCTCGCGTTGTGTCAGTTCGTTTTTGTCGCTGCTGTTGTGAAGCGGCTTGGGCTATTTCTTCTTTGGATGCACCCTCTGGCGCTTCAACGTCTAGTGTAGAACCATCTCGTAGCGTAAGAGTATATAGCATGTGGCTCTGTTACCTTTTTGGTTCAATCTTCGTGATGTCGTCAACATTTATCCCCGGAATATCTTGTACACCAGTAAGCTCAAAGTATAATCCAAATAGCGTTTTGAGCTGAGTATAAACCTTGTCTTCCTCTAAACGTTGCGCTGCGTACGCATTAGCTTCTGCCACGGCGGTATTACGTGCAGCTTTTGCCGCTTCATACCCTTCGTCATCAGGAGTAAGAAATTGAAGTTGTTCAGTAGCATCTTCTACACCAAAAAGTTTAGCTGCATTTTCGTTTTCTTGTTGAATTATTTCAAGTAGCTTCGCAGTTGCAGTTAGGTTGCCTCTTAAACGTCGATCCAAGTCAAGTTGTTCGTTGCGAGCTTGTTCGATAGCGCTGTTTGCTTCACGAATTTTTAAATCTTTAAGTCTATACTCTTGAGTATTCTCTTCTTTATCTCTTTCAAAATCTAACTTTGCTCTGTCTGTTACAGCTCTTAACTTAGCTGCACCGAGCGTGGCAGCGGCGGACATTACGGTACGTTGATTAGCGTTGTAATCGGCAAACATTTGATTACCAAGCGATAACGCAGACTTACCAAGATCAGTGTCTGAAGTCATAGCATCTTTAGACAAATTAATACGGTCTATCATACGCGCTCTGGAGTTTATTTTTTGCCTTGATTCTTCATTTAGCGCAGCGGCTGCACCTCCTGCTAGGGTTGTCCCAACACTAGTTTTACCTGCTGAACCAATCAAAAATGCTTGAAGTTGCCTACGTCTATCTTCTTCTGGATCATACGTAGCCTCATCAAATGCGGCTAGGTCAGCTTCTAAACCTGCGTACTTAGCGGCTTTGTCATCCCGTCCAAGCACATCTTCGCCAATGCCTACGCCTCGTTTTAAGACATCTTCAGCACCGCCCATGTTACCACCATTTATTGCATTAAGCCCCGCTATTTGATTGTCTACATCTGTTATAGCTGTATCGACAGCGGTATCTGCCACTCTATTATTGTCTGAAGGAGGCACGTTTAGTGCGGTAATACCTGCCTTCATATCAAACCCTGTTGGGTCACCGCCCGACGAATCGGTTGGCATGTTAGCATTTAAAGCTAGTGTGCGATTGGCTCCCGTAATTCCTTTTTCTATATTTGGGTCTATCCCTCGTTGATCGAGAGGTACGGCTGTACGTTCACCTATTTTTGCGTCAGGGTTAAAGTATCCTCTAAGGTCTGGATTACCTGTAGCTACTTTTTCGCTGCTACTGCTTATACGAGGGTTACCAAAATATCGTCGCTCTAGGTCAGTATCTCCGGCTTTATTTTGATAAGGTGCAGTAAAATCACCCATACCCGCACCGATCATTTCGTCAACGTTAAGCGCTGCACCAGACATAATACCTTGTTTTGCGGAGCCTTGGAACGTAGGAAACTGATTCACTAACATTTGTAGTTGTTCGGTAGATAATTCACCTGAGTTTACTCTATTTATAATATCTTTTGCTTGGGCACGAGAACGATCTGATTGTTTAGCAAATACTCCTATTGGTGCACCGTATCTGCCATATAAACTTCTAACTTGGTTCTCAAGTTTTTTTCGTGCAGTGGTGGCGCTAATGTCCTCCATAACACCTTGGACTCCTCGCCTAAACGGAGAAGTACTGACCTCACCCCCCGGTTGAAACGCAACAATACCACCACCTGCTAACATAGGTTTAGGAGTCTGAGTCTGCACTGGGGTAGGTCGATTCTGTGCTAGAGCACCGAGGCCGCTTTTACCTTTAGCCATACGCTGTAGATTGGCTTGTTGTTTTTGTTGTTTTTGTTGTAGTATACCCTTAGTCTGTTGAGCAAGTTCATCTTTGGTACGTTGAAACGCTTCTTGTTCGCGTTGTTGTTTAATAGTACCCGGCTGCTGCTGCATTTGCATTTCTAGTTGTCGTTTGGCAGCATCTTTTTCAGACTTTAATTTTTGTAACGCAAGTAAATCTACCAACTCTTTGTTTTGTTGATACATCTTCATTAGCTGCTGTGGATTACCACGGTAAGCGTCCATTTTATCTTGGACTTGTGTGTCTATTCCCTGCTCTAAAGCCATAATAATCCCCTATTTAAACAACAAATCGTAAAGTTGATCTATCCCACCTGCGGTAGACAGGACTGAGGATAGTTGACTAGGCTGCATGTATGAATAATCTTGTGTTTCTAATGGCAAACCTTGAAGCAAAGACTGTTGAAACTGCACTTGTTTGTAAGGCATGTCTCGTTCTTCTTCAAACGCTAGTTTATCTGCTGCAATACCTTCGGCTTCAATCCCGCGTTGCTCTGCACCAAGGTCAGCAATTTTTTGTAGCGCAGATAATCCATAAACATTAGCAGCTTCTTGTGCTTCAATACCGCGCCCCTGATCTACGTTAAACTGATCTAACGCTTTGTCATATGCTGTGCGATAACCTTCGCCAGTAATACCTGCAAGATTTTGCAACAAATTACGATTGTTCATACTATCAAGTACGGCTTGTCTACTCCCCCCGTATGCGCTGCCTTGTGTTAGCCTGCTTGCGTCTTGTAAACGAGTAAGCTCTGCTTGGCGACGTGCTTCTTCAATTTGTGGGTCTAACGCAGCTTGTAAATAGGGGTTCATGTACTGTTGCGCTGTTTCAGCACTAAACGCATCGGGAACAAATACTCCCATCTCATCTGTAGGA
>Ga0208793_1001937_pt1 | contig 11277 bp, 15 predicted proteins | sample 17_taG_FD_184092 | JGI IMG/M metagenome (GOLD analysis project Ga0208793, IMG submission 184092) | Marine viral communities from the Subarctic Pacific Ocean - 17_ETSP_OMZ_AT15314 metaG (SPAdes) (version 2) | ecosystem: Environmental > Aquatic > Marine > Oceanic | place: Pacific Ocean | collected...
CGCGGTTGACCAATTAGAGCGACTTGTGGCTGACAGAAAGCTAAAACATGGTGGAAATCCTATTATGAATATGTGTGCGGCAAATGCTATTGCGGAACGCGACCCAGCGGGCAACAGAAAGCTAAATAAGGCAAAAAGTGTGGGTAAAATTGACGGATTAGTTGCATTAACTATGGCTTTAGGTGCTATAAGTCATGATGATAGCGGCTCATATACGTCACCTTGGGATGACCCATCGTTTACACTTGCGGCACAATAAGGTAGTATAGGCCAAACCATGCGCATGGGATTTAGTTAAAATGGGTCTATTTGATCGCTTCCGTAAGGTGGAAAACCGCAATTTGGAGAACCCAAATGCGCCCGTTTCTGCTGATGATTTTCTTCAGGTTATGGGTTGGGGCGACTTTGTTGCTGACGCTGGCGTAACGGTGAACACGGATAGCGCACTGGGTGTGCCTGCGATCTGGGCAGCGGTCAACTTTATCTCAGGTACTCTGGCGGGGTTGCCTTTAGAGGTTTACCGCAAGACCCCTGAAGGTCGTCAGAAGATAGACAATAAATTCTCCAACATGATCGGCACCAATGTAAACGAGGCAATGTCATCGTTTGAGTGGCGCAAGTATATGTTTGAGCAAGTCTTAACTGGCGGGCGATCTGTTACATACATTGAGCGCAGCAGCGCGGGTGCAGCCATAAACCTTTACCCACTTGATCCTACACATGTGCGGGTTGAGATGCTTCAAGATGGTCGCAAGATTTACCGCAGTTTTGATAAGACATATGCGGCAACTGAGGTTATTGATATTCCGTTTATGCTAAAGGCAAACCAGCACGATGTGCGCGGGCCTATCGGCACAAACAAAGATGTGATCGGCATGGCGATTGCAGCAACAAAGTATGGCTCAAAGGCTTTTCAGTCAGGCGGTATTCCCCCAGCCGTCTTACAAGGCCCATTTCAGTCTGGCGCTTCGGCGGTTCGTGCGTCTGACGACATTGCCAACACAATGGCAAAGCTATCACGCGAGGGTCGCCCAGTTATGGCGCTGCCTTTGGGCCATGAATTAAAATCAGTTGGCTTTAGCCCTGATAATATGCAGCTACTTGAGTTGCAGCGTTTTTGTGTTGAGCAGATTGCGCGCATTTATTCTCTGCCGCCTGTGTTTTTGCAAGACCTTACTCACGGAACATTTAGCAACACAGAGCAGCAAGACTTGCACTTCGTTAAGCACACAATCAAGCGTTGGGTTGAGCAAGTTGAGGCAGAGATGAACTTGAAGCTGTTCCCCCGTTCATCCAAGCAATATGTTGAATTTAACGTGGATGGCCTACTGCGCGGTGACTTTAAGACCCGCATGGAAGCCCATGCAACATCTATCCAGAACGGTATTCGCACACCTAATGAGGTGCGTGACGCTGAAAATCTTGAGCCGATGCCAGAGGGCGATAACTTGATGATCCAAGGTGCTACAGTGCCGATTGCCTCACAAGTTGGGGGATTTGATGCCGAAACCGAATGACGCAATGGCAGATCAGGCTCGGCAGGGTTTAGAGTTGCGCAGAGAATGGGGTCGCGGAGGCACTGAAGTCGGTGTTGCCAGAGCGCGCGATATATCCAATAAAGCTGACCTTTCTATGGATACTGTGCGGCGCATGCGCAGCTACTTTGCGCGGCATGGCTCAAATTATGCGGAACACTATGGCGAGAATGAAGCTGACGGCGGGCCGAATGCATTTACGATTGCTTGGAAACTTTGGGGCGGTACGCCAGCCCGAGATTGGGCTGAAAGGCTTGTAGAAGCTGAACAGGATAGCGATGATCGTAATTCTGTGGTATCTTCGCAACAAACGGAGGCTGATGATATGGATTATCGCGCAGAGCCAGATGAATTAGATGTTGGAGATTATGTCACTTGGGATAGCTCAGGTGGCGAGGTCTATGGTCGCATCCAGCGTATTGTGCGGGATGGGGAGATCAATGTGCCAGACACGGATTTCACAATTGAAGGCACAGAGGACGACCCAGCGGCGTTAATTATGGTTTACCGAGAGGGTGAAGATGGCTGGTCGCCATCTGGCACTTTAGTTGGTCACAAGTTTAGCACACTCACAAAAGTATCTGTTCGCGGCTACAAGGATGATGATGATAAACGCCACATTAAACGCATCGAGGAAACTGAAACAGAAGTTATCGTGGTTTTCGGTAAATCTGAAGAATACGAAGAAGAAGATGAGGTGCAAATGGAGCGCGAGTTTCGCCCAGCGCAAAAGCTAGAAGTGCGTGAGGCACAATCTGGCGAGGTGCGTGTTTCAGGGTATGCGGCGGTATTCGGTGAAGAAACCAATATCGGCGGTATGTTTACAGAGGAAATCAGTCGCGGTGCATTTAAGGATGCAATTGGTCGCGACGATGTTGTCTTTCTAATCAACCACGAAGGCTTGCCACTGGCGCGCACACGATCTGGCACATTGACGCTAGAAGAAGATGAGCGCGGTCTTTACATGGAAGCCTCGCTTGATGCATCTGATCCAGACGTTCGCAGCATTGTTCCGAAAATGAAGCGCGGCGACCTAGATAAAATGTCTTTCGCTTTTGTACCCACAAGGCAGTCGTGGGATGATAGCAAAGAAGTGCCAAAGCGCATGATTGAGGAAGCACAGCTTTATGATGTTTCCATCGTCACGACACCTGCGTACAATGGCACAGAGATTGGTTTGCGTTCCTTGGAAGATCACAGGAAGCAATCTAGAAAGTCACAGGCTGCGCGCCGTTTGCGAATGAAGGCGCAGCTAAAGAAATAACGGCGGCTCCCGTTGTTAGTGCCCATCACCCGCGCCTTGGGCAAGCGCACTTAAAGGAGGCCCAAAATGGCTGATATTAAAGACCTTCGGGAGAAGATGGCGCACATCGCCACTGAAGCCCGAGCAAAATTGTCTGAAGTGACAGACGAAACACCAGAAGAGCGTGCGGCAGAAGTCGAGCGTGAATTTGATGCAATGATGGCTGACCATGACAAACTATCTGCGCGCGCAGAGCGTTTGGAAAAAGCAGAAGCGGCACTTCGTGCGGCAGACGCACCAGCAGACATCTCAAAGCGTCCAACATTCGAGCAGCGTTCAGCGCCAGCGATTGATCACGGTGAAATCGTTGACTACCGTCACGCTTTCTATGAAATGGTTTCAAACGGTGGAGTTGACGGACTAGACAACGAAGTTCGCCAAGTTCTACGCCAAGGTGAAGCCCGCGCACAAACAGCAGGCACAAACTCAGCAGGTGGCTTCACAGTCCCGACTGAGCTTGCAACATTCATTGAAAAATCAATGATTGCTTCTGGCCCAATGTATGGTGATCAGTATTTCACAACGATCAACACAACAGCGGGTAACACCTTCAACATCCCAACAGTTGACGATACAACTGTAACTGCTGAAGCACACACAGAAGGCACACAGCCAACTGATGATGGTGGTAAAGACGCGACATTCGCACAGAAAACATTGAACGCATATGCGTTTAACTCTGAGTGGGTTCGCTGGTCAGCAGAGCTTAACATGGACAGCGTTTTGAACATGGAAAGCCTATTGGGTGAATTGTTAGGTGAGCGTCTAGGTCGCATCGCAAACAGCAAGCTGACAACAGGTTCAGGTTCTTCTGACGTTGAAGGTATCGTAACTAACTCTGCGGCTGGCGTGACAGCAGCGGCGACAGGTGCGATTACAGCGGATGAAATCATTGACTTGATCCACTCAGTTGACCCAGCTTACCGTGCGTCACCAAACTCAGCTATCATGATGAACGACAGCACATTAGCTGCGGTTCGTAAGCTGAAAGACGGCAACGGCAACTACCTATGGCAAATGGGTAACTACCAAGCAGGCGTTCCACAGACATTGTTGGGATACAACGTTGTTGTAAACCAAGACATGGACAGCTTGGCAGCAGCTAAGAAAGTCATGTTGTTCGGCGATATGTCTAAGTTCTACGTTCGCAAAGTAGGCGCACCAAGCCTATACGTTGCGCGTGAGCGTTTTGCACCTGACTTTGGCATCTTGGGCTACATCCGCTTTGACGGTGTTCTAACAAACACTGCGGCGATCAAGCACTTGATTACAGCAGCATCATAAGACTTAGGGTGGGGCGAGTAAGCCCCACCTTCCAACTTGGAGATATGAAATGCCAAAAGTAAGACTTCTAACATCAATGGCTGGCATTAACTTTTCGCACAATGCAGGCGATGAGATTGATTGCAATGCAGCAGAGGCCAAGCGTTATATTGAGGCTGGCATAGCTGAAGCGATTGAAGCACCAAAGATTGAAAAGGCAGTCCGCAAGACAGCGACACGCAAAGCCGTGAAGGAATAAAGCAATGGCAAAGCCTCTGTCATGTCATCACACACTTGAGTTGGTCGATGCACCATTAAAGAAACCTATTTCTTTGAATGAGGTGAAGGATCAGTTGCGTGTAGAGCATACTGACGAGGATTTGCTAATTAACCGCCTTATTAACGTTGCCATAGCTTATACAGACGTTAAGGGCGTTTTGGGTCAGGCAATGATCACCCAGAAGTGGGGACAGTGGATTGCTGCGAACCCGCCCAAAGAAGTGAAATTATTGCTGGGGCCAGTTCAGGGTGTTACCGCAATAAGATACTACGATGAAGACGGCGTTCTTCAGTTAGACGATTATAACAACTATGATATTTTTGGGACAGAAAGCTACACAACTATTTCGCCCAAAACAAACTACTCTTGGCCTACCACGCAACGGCGTAGTGATGCGATAAAGATAGAGTATGAGATTGGCTTTGGCGACAATCCTTCTGATGTTCCTGAAACAGTGCGCCATGCTTTGATGCTTTTGATAGGACACTGGTACGATAATCGCGAGAACACGCAGATGGATGAGTTAAGCGACATTCCATTTGGCTTTATGGAATTGCTGAATATTAACAGGCAGTGTTGGTATGGTTAAGGCTGGCTTAATGCGTGAGCGTGTAACCTTTCAGCGTATGACTGAAGGTGCGGTTGACGATTATGGAAATGTTTATTCTGGCTGGACAAACCTAACCACACGTTACGGCGACCTGCGTGAGCAAAAGGGCAAAGAGAAAATTGCTGGCGGTGCGCTTCAGGATGTAAACGCTGCAACCCTTCGTGTTCGATCAGATAGCACAGTGCAAACAATTACGGCTGCGGATCGCGTATCAGCGCGCGGCATCACTTGGGCAATCAGGAATGTGATCCAAGTTGATGCAAAAAACACATTGCTTGAGTTTGTTCTTGAGAAAGGTGTCGCGTCATGAAGTTTAATGCACGAATTACTGGCAATAAAAAGCTGATGAAGCAAATATCCGATCTGCCAGAGGCGGCGACTGCATCATTGCAAAAGAGCATGATAAACTCTGCAAAGTACGGTGCGCGTAAGGCTAAGTCTATTGTGCCTGTTGATACTGGTGATTTGCGTGATGGGATTGAATGGAATTTTTATAAGGGTAAGCAAGGCATTTTCGCATTTGTGAACTTTGTTGATGGCACTAAAGAAAGAGCGTTGAAGGTTGGCGCAGTGAACTATGGTCGCCAAACAGGTCGCGTAGGTACTGGAACAAGATTGCGTGGCACTGTCGCTTCAACTGGGCAGACAAGTGGTTATCATTTTATTGAGACTGTGAAGCTGTTGATAGGTAAACGGCACACAAGATCGGTAAAGCGTAACCTTGATAAGGCTCTAAAGCAGGTGATGAAGTAATGGCGGACGGATACACACTCGCATTACAGAAGGGCATTCGCGCAGCACTCGCGGCAAATAGCGGTGTGGCTACATTGGTATCGTCGCGTATTTATGATGAGCCACCGCAAGACGTTGTGTTCCCATATTTGCGCTTTAATACGATACAGGCTAACGCTTTTGACACAGACACAGCACAAGGTGCTTTGGTAGATATTTCACTAGAAGCGCACTCGCGCAGCCCATCGGGTCGTGTTGAGGCAGCGCAGATTGCAGAGGCGGTAAAGGCAGCATTGCATCGCCAAGAGGCATCCGTCACAGTGACAGGGTATACCCTAGTGGAATTGATATTTGAGGCATTTTATGCGACAAGAGATAATGATGGGCGCGGTTATACGGCTGTCATTTCACTTCAAGCGATGCTTGATACCGCCTAAACTCCGCGCTCTGGGCAAGCGCACAACAAAGGAGGCCGATCATGGCTAAACAACTTGGACGCGCCCTGCTGGTGAAGATCGGTGACGGCGAAGCATCAGAAACATTTGCAAACCTTTGCGGTTTGAACTCAAAGTCTCTGACAATCAACAATTCTAGCATTGATGTAACAACACCAGACTGCACAACACCAGAAGGTGCGCTTTGGACTGAAACACTTGCTGGCCTAAAAAACGTATCTGTCTCAGGGGATGGCTTCTTTGAGGACAGCACAGCAGAGGCGCGCATGAATACTGTCGCAATGCAAAACGATAACTCATGCAATTTCCAGATCGTCGTTCCTGATTTCGGCACATATGCTGGTGCATTCCGCATTGCATCTGTTGAATTTGGTGGCGAAACAGAGGGCGGCGTGACTTACTCCCTGTCATTGGAAAGCACAGGCACAGTAACATTCACGGCGGCATAATATGACTATTACGGCTGAAGCGCCGCGTGGGGGTGTTGCTGAGTACATCGGCGACACCTCTTATGTTTTCAGGCTACGCAATCGTGAGATTGAACGCTTTGAAGATAAACATCGTGGCATCTTTGAATTATGGGAGGGCTTCTTTGAGCGCGGTAAGAAACCGACGAGCAGAGAAGTCAAAGACATTCTGGCCCTTGGGTTAGTTGGCGGTGGCATGAAAGACCACGAAGCTGACGAAGTGATCGCAAAATCTACCCCAGAGGAATTGCTGCGCTTTTATCAAATCGCGCAGGCCGTAGTTGGTATTGCGTTTATGCCTGACGTAGGTGAGCAGCTGGAAGTAAAAAAAAAGATGACGGACACACCCCAAGAAGGCTTGGTGTCCGGGGCATGATCAAGAACGGGATCGTTGCAGGGTTAAAACCTGAAGAAATCCGTGATATGATCCCGAAAGATACATGGCTTGTGTTCCAAGGTTGGTCTGATGCACACTCGCCTAAGAAAGTTGGGTCGGAAGCTATGACCAAGGAACAGTACAAGCAACTTGTGGAGCGAGTAGATGGCAATCAACGCAGAGCAGCTTAACATCATCCTCGCAGCGCGTGACAAAGAGTTCACGCAGGCAATGGAGCGATCACAACGTAGGGTCGAGCGTTTTGCTAAGCAGTCACAGAAGAGCCTTGGAAAAACTGGTCGTGCCTTTGACGCTCTGGGCAGCGCGGCGAGGAAACTTGCGCCTTTAATTGCTGGCGTATTCACGGTGCAGAGAATTTCACAAGCGGCAGATATGGCTGTTCAAATCGGACAACTTAGCCAAGTGGCAAATGCATCCACTACAGAGTTTCAGAAATTTGCTGCGGCTGCGCGCACTGTTGGCATTGAGCAAGACAAAGCATCAGACATCCTGAAGGATATGACCGACAGGGTGGGTGACTTCCTTGCCACTGGTGGCGGGCCAATGAAGGACTTTTTCGAGAATGTTGCGCCCTTAGTTGGTGTCACTGCGGAAAACTTCAGGGGTCTAAGTGGCCCAGAGGCGTTGGGCTTATTCGTTAAGACGCTGGAAGATGCTGGTGCGTCACAGCAAGACTTTACGTTTTATCTTGAGGCTATGGCCTCTGATGCAACTGCGCTCTTGCCATTATTGAAAGACAACTCAGAAGGCTTGCGCGTCTTGGGTGAGCAGGCAGAGCAAGCTGGTCGGATTATGGATCAGGAAACAATTACGCGAATGACAGAGTTGCGTAATAGATCGCAAGAACTATCTGACCAACTAGACACAGCACTTGCCACCGCTTTGTTTAACGTGACAGAGGAGCTTGGGATATTAGCAAATTGGGTTGAGCAATACGGTGCGCCTGCTTTGGAAAAAATGATTGGGTTGGCTGCGGCTGGCGCTTCTGTTTTTAACACTATGGCAGATGCTTACAATAATCTGACAGGTCAAGGGGAGCCTGAGAGTATCGTTGATATGGAGACTGTCAACGAATTGACCGATCAACTTGGTAGCCTTCGAGCAGAAAGAGGTGCTTTACAGAGAGAGGTTGAGCGCCTCTTTGATGGTCTGCCTGATGATTTAGCGGATATGAATGACTGGGATAAGCGAAATCTTAGGGCCATTGGGAAAAAGCAAGAGGAGATACAAGAGTTATCTCGTCAAATTGAAACTACAGCATATGCCCTTGAGGAAGCTAAGAAGGCAATCAATGCTTCAGATAGCGGTTCAACCTTGAGGGTCGAGGTTGATACAGGGCAAACCACAGGAACGCCACCGCCAGACAGAGACCCACTAGGAATTCCAGGCGCGACAGAAATCCAGAAGGCTACGCAAGAATTGATTATCATGGGGTCAGCGATGGATGACCTAGATAGCATCGCAGGCACATTAGAACAGTCTTTTGAGGACGTATTTATGTCAGCCCTAGATGGTGCTGAAAGTTTCGAGGACACGCTGAAAAGCACAGCGCGCGCGGTGATTAAAGAGTTATTCCGTGTTCTTGTCGTCCAACGCATGGTCAACGCTGCGATGGGCTTCTTTGGCGTATCCCCTGCGCCCACAGGTGGCGGCGGTGGTGGTCGTGCATCAGGTGGCCCAGTGCAGGCTGGTCAGGCTTACACGGTAGGTGAGCATGGGCGTGAGTTGTTTGTGCCACAGACGGCTGGTCGCATCTTGAGTGTGCCACAAACTAAGGCTGCAATGTCAGGCGGCGGTCAGGTAGTCGTAAACCAAACCATCAACGTATCAACAGGCGTACAACAAACCGTGCGCACTGAAATCAAGTCACTGATGCCACAGATTGCGGAAAGCGCGAAAACGGCAGTCGCAGATGCGAAACGGCGTGGCGGTTCATATGGAAGGGCGTTTGCATAATGGCTATCACTTATCCTTTATCCCTGCCGCAGACGGACGCTATTAGGCAGATTGAACTGAGGGCGGTAAATACAGTCGCCTACAGTCAGTCACCTTTTACGCTAAAGGGCCAAGCACACGCTTATGCAGGTGAGGCGTGGCAAGCTGACATCACCTTGAAGCCAATGCGCAGATCAGACGCAGAGCAGTGGATCGCCTTCCTAATCAGCCTACGCGGTCAGTTCGGTACATTCTTGCTAAATGACCCATTGGGATGCTCTGCGCGCGGCACAGCGACTTCTGCAACTATTACAGGCTCAGCTGGGGATCGCAGCGTAACTGTGGCGATGACAGGCACACTAAAAGCTGGCGATTACTTTTCACTTGGCACTGGAACTAGCACACGCTTGTACAAGGTTCTGGAAGATCAAAGCGGCAGCGGCACACTTGAGATATGGCCTGCGCTACGCGATGCAGCGTCATCAGCTACAGCGGATTTGACCAGTGCATCAGGTACATTTAGACTAGCAAGCAATCAGCAAAGCTGGTCAATCAATGAGGCCAGCATTTACGGTCTAACATTCGGAGCGTTTGAAGCGATATGAGTAGAACAGTTCCAGCGGCATTACTTACCGCGCTTGATGGCGATGAAATTGAAGTTTTCTACGCAGTTGATCTGGCGTTTGACAGTGGCAACATGCGTCTGTGGACGGGCTACGGCGACAAAACGATAAGTAGCCAAACATACACAGGCACAGGCAATTTGCTTACTATAGACGGCTTAGAAGAAGTGTCAGACCTATCTGCGCGTGGCACTACACTAACGCTGAACGGTTTGGATAGCACAATCGTGTCTTATGCGTTAACCGAAGAATACCAAGGCCGACTTGTGACGATCTATTGGGGCGTGGGTAGCAACACGGTAGAAATTTTCAGTGGCTACATGGATAAAATGACGATCCAAGACGCTGGCGAAACGTCAACGATTAGCTTGACTGTGGAAAGCCGCCTAATTGCCTTGGAACGCGCCAACGTGCGGAGATATACGCGGGAAAGCCATGCAGCGGTCAGAACTGCAAAGGGCTTGACGGGTAGTGACACATTCTTTGATTGGACTACGCAATTGCAAGACAAACAGATTGTCTGGGGGCGTGAAGTGAAAGATGGCGAAGCCTGATTTAGACGCACTTAATGAATACATCCGCGAAATGCGTGATGTACCGTTTCAATGGCATGTAAACGATTGCTTTACATTCACCAACAATGCATTCCGCTCTATGTATGGCGAAGGTTGGGCAGATGATTGGCTGGGCAAATACACTAAGAACGGCCTGTACTTGAAGCGGGATGAATTGCGCAAGGTATTTAAGGCCAACACACTAGAGGAAGCGATTGACCGCAAAATGAAGCGCGTTGACTATATTCCACCGAAGGGTGCGCTAGTTACGACTGACAAAGTGCGCAGATGGGTGATAGGCGAAGCGATGGGGATAGCAATAGGGACAAAGGCTATCTTCTTGGGTGAAAAGGGTGTAGTTTCTACGCAGATAGACTTCATCACGAATGCATGGGTTAAGGCATGAAATACAGGCTAGGCGACATCACGGTTAAGCATTGGAACGATTGGGATCGTGTGCCGCGTATGCCACAGGTTGTGGGCAACATTATCCTTGGCGCATTAGGTGTTCAGGCTACTTTAGCAACAGCATATGTTGTCGGCTACATTGCTGTTACAGCCGTCACATCGTGGGCATTACGCGCACTTGCGCCGAAGCCTGATTTCGGTGCTGGTTCGCGCGGGTTACTAGTAAACAGCCGTGAAGCAACCGCCCCACATCAGATTGTGTATGGTGAAGTGCGAAAGGGTGGCACAGTAACCTTTATTGAAAGCACTGGCGCAACCAACCAATACTTGCATCAGATCATTGTGCTTGCTGGCCATGAAGTGAACAGCATTGGCGACATATACATCAATGATGAAGTTGTCACGCTAGATGGCAGTGGATTTGTCACTGACACGAAGTGGAAAGACGGTGACGGTAATTCCAAAATCCGCATCAAGACAAAGACAGGCGCAGACAATCAGACGGCAGACAGTGATTTAGTTAGCGAAACATCCGTTACATCCGACTTCAAAGGCGAAGGCATCGCGTATCTTTATGTGCGCATGGAGTATGACCAGAACGTATTCGCTGAAGGTATCCCGCTATTCACGGCTAAAGTGCAGGGCAAAAAGGTATATGATCCGCGCACATCCACAACTGGATATTCGGCAAACGCTGCGTTGTGCATACGCGACT
>Ga0208793_1001939_pt1 | contig 11271 bp, 5 predicted proteins | sample 17_taG_FD_184092 | JGI IMG/M metagenome (GOLD analysis project Ga0208793, IMG submission 184092) | Marine viral communities from the Subarctic Pacific Ocean - 17_ETSP_OMZ_AT15314 metaG (SPAdes) (version 2) | ecosystem: Environmental > Aquatic > Marine > Oceanic | place: Pacific Ocean | collected...
TCAACCAGAGTATATTGTTAATAGATTAAAGAGAGAAAAATCTGCCAAACTAAGAAACGCTAAAATAAGATTATCTAATATAAAACCTAGCGAGATAGTTCAGGTTATGAGAGGTAAATCTAAATGGATAAAACACTAAAATTAAATGGCTAGTTTTAAAAATATTTTCATAAAATCCAAGATGAATAAAGATCTTGACGATCGATTATTACCTCAAGGAGAATATAGAAACGCAATAAATATACAGGTTAGTAAGTCAGAGTCTGAAGACGTAGGTGCTTTAGAAAACGTATTGGGTAATGAAATAGTGTTTGATTTTCAATCAATTACTAAATCTCAAGAAGATGATTTAATATGTGTTGGGTATTTAGTTTCTGAAGTAAACTCTAGCGTATTTTTATTTCTTACTGACAATACAGTTGTCAAAAATCCAACTGGCGCATATGAACCTTACGCTCAAAACTACATAGTTAGATTAATAATATCGCCAAATACATCTATACAAAGTACAGTTTTAGTTAATGGAGCTTTTTTAAATTTCTACGAAGGAAATCCTATACATGGTGTTAACTTATTAGAAGATCTTTTATTTTGGACTGACAATAGAAATCAACCTAGGAAAATAAGGGTTAGTGCTGCTGCTGACAACAGTGATTATTACAATATAGAAGATACAATATCTGTAGCAAAGTATATGCCCTACAGCGCACCTGTGCTTTGGCAAGAAATAACAGCGGACATGGCGGTTGCTAATCCAAACCTACAACCAGCTGTTGGTGATTACGAAACAACAATGAAAGATGTTGTTAGTGAATTCTTACCAGATGGTACTACAAGTAATCCATACTACAATGCTAATTATCAAGGTGATCCTGATTACTTACAGGATAGATTTGCTAGGTTTAGTTATAGATTTAAGTTTGATGACGGTGAATATTCTGTATTCGCACCGTTTACACAAGAGTGTTTTATACCTAAGCAGGACGGTTACTTTTTATACACTAGTAGCGAAGATAATGATATGTCGGCTGCTTACAGAAGTACTGTTGTTGATTTTATGGAGAACAAAGTAAATCAAATTGATTTATTAATAGATCTACCTGAAGTGGGTGATCCAAATTATTCAACAACAACTTTAGAAAATGTAACTAGCCGCTTTAAGATAGTAGAGATAGATATATTGTATAAAGAGTCAGATGGTCTAGCTGTAGCTGTTGTGGATACTATAACGCCTGCTCAAGTAGCAGCTCAATTCGATGCAGCAAACCCTTCAAATACATACAAATATACATACTCTGGAACTAAACCATTTAGAACACTTCCGGAAGATCAACTAATTAGAGTGTATGATAAAGTTCCTGTAAAAGCTTTAGGTCAAGAGATAATAAGCAATAGGATTGTATACAGTAATTTTCAAACAAAGCATACGCCACCAACTATAAACTACAACGTTGGTGCTGGAGAAAAAAAGGATTTTGATATAGCGGATCCTAATAATCCAACTTCATGGAACACTAATATAGTAGAATACCCAAGCAGTACTTTAAAACAAAATAGAAGTTACCAAGCTGGATTTGTTTTGTCTGACAGGTTCAGTAGAACTACCTCAACTATATTGTCAAACTCAAATGACACTTCAGTATCAAGCTCATCCGCTACTCAATTATCAACAATTTACTCTAACTATAATCCTTCTAGCACAGATATAGGCTCTTGGCCTGGAGACTCTTTGTTTGTTAACGTGGAAGAGCCAATAGAGACGGTGCCTGTTAGCTTAAATCTTTATCCTGGTGTATACAATGGAGACCCTAGTGATGTTAATTATAATCCGCTAGGTTTTTATACTTGGAAAGTTGTTGTAAAACAACAAGAGCAAGACTACTATAATGTATATCTTCCGGGAGCACTAACAGCATATCCAAAATTCCCTGCTTTAGAATTTGGTTTAACTTCACATATAACACTATTAAACGACAATATAAATAAAGTACCTAGGGATTTATCTGAAGTAGGCCCTGATCAAAAGCAGTTTAGGAGTTCTGTAAAATTATTTGGTAGAGTTGAAAATACTAACCAAATTATCACTGGTGGTTTTGGTGTTGTTAATAAACAATATTTTCCTTCAAGATTTGCAGATACTGTTTCTACAATATCCAATATGTTTGATATGTTCAACATTGAGGCAGGGTCTAATTATGATACCGATTATGATGCAGCTTTTTACGAAGCGGAATCAAATCCTTTGATTGGTAGAGTTAGTACTTCAGATAGATTTGGGCAAATAGACCCTCAACCAAACACTTATAGTATACAAAATCTAGCTGTTTACGAGACAGAACCAGTAGAATCTAGACTAGATATATACTGGGAGACTAGTAGTTCAGGTACAATAAGTGATTTAAATGAGCAAATACAAGCTGATGGAAATCAAACAATAACTGGTATAGTTGGCCTTGATTGGAACATAAACGAATACTTTGGAATAGATACAGACTTTAGTACAACTTTAGTTGAGAAACCAGGTGGTGGTGGTGGTTGTCAACCCTCTGCTGCTAATGGTCTTTGTGGAAGATTTAGATCAGTTGTAACTGGTCAATTTCAATTTGAAAGCACTACACCTGGAATTATGGTACAGAATATAGTTAACGCAGCTATTACAGTTACTGACAACACTGGGTTAGATGTAAGTAATCAGTTTGAGTTAGTGAAAATAGGAGGAACAAACCCAGTAAGTAATGGGCCTGGACGTTACACAGATTACAACGGTAATTTAACACCTCAATTAGTAGATGACTCTTTTGTTATAGTTAATAAAGTATATAGAGAGTATACTACAACTAATCAGAAACAAATGTTATTTACTGTTGTTATAACCGCAGAAGACCCCGCAGCGCCAGCAGGTACACCACCTTTTACGACTACGTTCACATCTTCTCCAACTCAAGGTGGTACAGAAATAGACAACTTACCTACAATAATAGTCGGAGGTGAAACTTTTAATAGTGTTGATACTTGGGGACGACATGAATTACCTGTTATTGATTATGAAAAAGCATGTCCACTTGTACCGCTGCGAGTACCTCTTTTAACAGATTGGCAAATTAAGTTTTATGGATCTAACGGAGCTAATAGGAATCCAAATGACAATCAAAATGGTCTTGTTTGGAATATAGCTACTGGTGATCAAACACAAAACGGTCAAGTAGTTAATATTTTTGAGTTTGATACTGATCCTAGTGAGGTCGGTACATTAAAAGTAATAGATCCTATTGGTAATCCTGCTAATGGTGAATACAATATAACAGTTACTTTAACAGGTCTTGATGGTACGTCTGATAGCTGTAACTTTGATCTAACTGTAGGTGAGGAATTAGCTGATGGTAGTTTTAGTGTTAAAAATGAATTAAACCTAGTGGCAAACTATGCTTATATATTAAGTGCACATGACTCAACAACTAATCCTTTTAGTCAATTAACTTCAGGGCCAAGCAACTCATTTACAGAAATGTACCCATCGCCTCAAAGCATTACCAATACTAATTTAGTAGAGACAAGTCCACCGGATAGCACTACTTGTAACGTGATAGGTGGTCAGCCATATAATTACCTTGAAAGAAATCAAATACCTTCTGGGGCAAACACTGGTTTAGCAGGTCCTTTAACTAAAGGTACAGCTTATATTAGCTTGCAAGGTGCGATGCAGGCTTTTAAACCTAGTTATATAAGTAATATTAATAATCACAATGACATTTCTTGGGTTATAGAATATAGGCCTACTGCTTCAGATCAATGGGAAGCAGCTGTAGATATAGAAGGTAATGTTTTATCCTTCAATAATGAGGTTAGTAACTCTATTAATAGTCCACAAATAAGCAACAACACTGCTACTAAAGCAACATACCCTATATCTAGTTCAAACATAAAGACTAATATTCAGTTTGGATCATCTGATGGAGATGTACCAGGTAATTCATATGCTAACTGGTTTAGAACATCTGCTTGGAATAGATCTGGGTCTAGTTATACATTTGGTAATGGTAAACATGGTAAATGGGCTGTAGTGGGTAAAAGTCCTTATGGCACTTCTTACGATAAATTTGGTGAATACAGGGTGGTTATACAAAGAATAGGTGGAAAGCAAGCTGATTGTCAGTCGTGTGAAGCTCCTATATCGAGTGGTAATACTAGTCAGATAAACTATGCAGGGGCTACAGCTATTCTAGATACTGGAGATTTTTACTACGACTTAGGTGATAAACCAGCTTTTGGCTATAGGATAAAAGATACTTTATTTGAGAATAACAATAATGGTATAATAGATGCCAAGAATAATACAAGTTATGACAGAACAGTTTTTGCTAGGGAAGGAATACATAGGTACGTTACTAAATTCTACACAGACGCAACACTTCAAACAGAATTTACTGGATATATAGATAACGGAGACTCTAATAAAACAATACTCTCTTACGCTGCTGTTAGCTCAGCTGGTGCGGATGTATCAGGTACTCCTTATACTACTCCATATAGCAATGGTCCAAGCGTTACGCAGGGCTTGGCTTTAGCAGCTGAAGGAGCTAATTTTGGCGCTAGTACTAATTACTCAGCGTTGGGTCAAGAGAATAGAAATTGGATCTGTGAAATAGATATAAACACCAATACAAAAGTAATAGCAACAGCACGAAGAGCTGACGGGTAAGTGGTAAAACACTTATAAACATGTAATATAATACTATGGCATTAATAGAAGTAAAATACTATAACTCATTCACTTTAAGAAAAAGTGTAGACTCAGCTAGCGATATACAATGGTTCGGCTCTAGAGGCATACCTGAATCTATAGATGGTTGGCCATATGGTGGTACTCCTCCAGACAACACTAATGACCTTAACTGGGCTATTGAAGAGTCTAGAATTAGAGGTGGTTATAATAACACTTCTACTTCTTTAGGTGCCAAAGCTTACTTAGTAGAAGATGAACCTAGTGGTAGTGTTAGGGGTAATGCTATGATATATTCAGGTATATATAACTCTAGAACAGGTATAAATCAAACAAATCAATTTTCTGTAGGTGAAGAAATAACTAAGGCAACTGATCCAGCTGATGGTAGTATACAGAAACTTCACGCTGAAGACTCTAACTTGGTTATACTATCAGAGAAAAAAGTTAGTAGAGCTCTTATAGATAAAGACGCTATATATACGGCTGAAGGAGGTGGTACATCTGTTAGTCAATTGAACCTAGTGATTGGTCAGATAATACCTTATGCTGGAAACTGGGGTATAGGAACAAATCCAGAAAGCTTTGCTGTCTATGGTTATAGAAAATACTTTGTAGATAAGAACAGAGGAGCTGTTTTAAGGCTATCTAGGGACGGTATAACTGAAATATCAAACTATGGTATGATTGACTGGTTTAGAGATAACCTAAGTATCGTAGATTCTTCTAGTTTTGGGCCAGGTAAAATAATAGGTGGATGGGATACATACACTAAGCAATATACTTTATCGTTACAACCAAGCACACCTGTTACTTCGAGACCAGAATTTGGTTCTTCAGAATACAGTACTCTTCAGTTTGATGAGGCAGTTTTAGGTTGGCCTTCTTTTTATACGTTTAAACCTAGGTTTACTTTTAGTCTAGCAAATAGAATGTACAGTATAGGTAATCAACCTGGTAACTCAAATAAGCTATATATTCACAACAGTCTTAACGTTGATAGATCTGAGTTTTACGGAGAGTCTAATAACTCAAAAGTTACCTTTGTAGTAAATCCAGAAGTAAGTACAAGTAAAGTTTTCAAAACTATAAACTATGAAGGTAGTAATGGCTGGGAAGTTTCAGAATATATTTCAGATGTTACAGGTGTTGATAGCTATGAGTTAGATACTGGTGGGAATCCTATATGGATTTTACCACCTAGTTTAAGAGACACGACTAACCCAATAAGTAGTTATTATGAAGGTGAGTATATAATAAACCCTATACAATCAAGTTCTACATATAACGAGCCTGTTTATAGACCAGACTATGTTAGCACTTTTGGATCTAATAACCCACCTTATAATAAAGAATATGCTGGTTTTGTTAGAAAAGAGAACAAATATTATGCTAATCTAGTCAATAACAGTGAAGGTCAAACAATGCCTGGAGAAGTTATATTCGGAGATGATATGACAGGTATAAAAGGTTACTATTGTACTGTAACTTTACAAAACGATAATAGTACTGACCCTGGTGGAGCTAAAGAGCTTTTTGCTGTAAACTCTACTTTTGTCGTTAGTAGCTAAAAAATTAAATTAAATGCAATTAAATATTAGAAAATTAAAAGAGAGCGACTGGGAAACCTTATGCTCTTGGTGGGATCAATGGCCTGAATGGCATAACCCACCTAGAGATTTTTTACCTGATAATGGTAAAGGAGGTTTGATGGTTGAAAAAGACGTGCCTATTGTGGCAGGTTTTATATATTACACTAACTCTAAGGGAGCTTTATTGGAATGGGTTGTATCTAATCCAGATTACAAAGAGGCTGACAGAAAACACGCTATAGCGCTTTTAATAAATGCAGCTGAAGAAGTTTGTAGAAGTAATGGTATAAAATATATGTTCTCTATAGGTAGAAATGAATCATTAATAAACATACATGAAGAACTTGGCTGGAACATAGATGACAAGTCTTCCAAGGAGTTAGTAAAAAAAATATAAATTATGGGTGTAGTAACAGCAATGGCTGTAGGAGCAGCAGCGAGTTTAGCAAGTGGCGCTATAGCTGGCGGATCGGCTGGTAAAGCAGCTAAAAGAGCTAGGGCAGATAAGCAGAGGGCTGAGGCTGAATTAGAATCTATAAAAAATTCTAGGGAAGAAATAACAAATCCTTACGCTTCTACACAAGATCTTAGTAGTTTAGCATCTGATTTAAGTGGGCAATTGTCAAATCCTTTTGATGACTTAGGTGTAGCTACAAAAGCAGCCGAAATACAAATAGAACAAGCTGACATATCTCTAGCTAACACTTTAGATACTATAAGAGCCACTGGAGCAAGTGCCGGTGGAGCAACTGCCTTAGCTCAAGCGGCTTTGCAGAGTAAGCAAGGTGTTGCTGCTAGTATAGAACAGCAAGAAGCTCAAAACGAAAAATTAAGAGCTCAAGGAGAACAAAACTTGATGAATGCAAAAATCTCTGAACAACAGAGGTTACAGAGTATTGCTATATCTGAAGGGCAGAGAGTACAAGCAGCTGATGCCGCTGGTCAACAGTTTATGTTCCAAGCTGGTGAAAATAGAATAAACATGGATCTTGATAGAGCATCTGGTCAAATATCACAATCACAAGCGGCTGAAGCTTCTGCTAATCAAGCTAAAGCGCAAGCGTGGAGTAGTGCTATAGGTGGTGTTGGTAGTATAGTTAGCGCTGGTATAGCTGGTGGTGCTTTTAGTGGTGGAGGCGCTGCTAATGCCATCACTCCAACTAAAAAGGTTATAGATTTTAATGCTGGTATAGATACAACTCCAACAACATTTCCATAATAAATAAACGAATATAATATGAGTTATAGAAATCCACAAATAATAGTAGATAGATCAGCTGAGATATGGGCTCAAGGTGTTAGTAAAATAGGTGAAACTTTTAGTGCTGGTATAACTAATTACTACGAAGCTAAGAGGCTAGCAAAAGAAAAGAATGATAAAATAAAAGACGCAAACAATAAGTTATTAATCGACACGCAGCTACAATACGATAAGGATGTAGTTGAAAAAGTAGGTAGAGTAAAAAGCAATGTTTTCAAAGAGCAAATAGATAAAAATATAACTGTTTTTGGAGATAAAGCAATGGGATCAAATGCTAGGCTAAAAATGAGTGGTACAAACATCTCTAAAGAGCAATCAAAATACGATAGAGATCAAGTTAAAAACTATAACCAATATTCTACTAATACAGTAAGTCAAGCTAACGCTGTTTCTGAAGGTGCTGACTCAATTTTAAAAGAGCCTACTAGTGTTATAATTTCTGATTATGAACCATCACATGGTGACGATCTTTCTAGTCTTGTAGCAGTTAATGTCGTGAAAGGTAATTCTATACCTGGAATAACTAGCGAAGTGTCTATAGAGCCTACTGAAAATAACTCTAATATACTTAAAATAAATTCAAAGTTAAAAGTAGATAGTGATATATATAGATCTTACAAAGCGGCTGGTATAATAAATGAAGATTCATATCCAGAAACTGACGGTTATATTACTATTTCATTTGAGCGTAACATGAGTGAATGGGATGGTTCATTTTTTAACAAAGTAGTTGATGCTCCTGACGCAGACAAGGCACTCAGCGAGGGTGGTATAAGAGTTAAGGGAAAAATAGCGGATAAGTATGTCTACAGCAACTTAACAACTAGAACCGTTCTTGATAAAGATGGTAATAGTACTATATACAGAGAGCAAGTCGTTGATACTAACGCTATACAAAACGCTCAAGCTTATAACAGCATAGTAAAATCACAAGCTGTAGGTTTAGGCGTTTATGACATTAAACAAAGACAACAGTTTATAACTGGAAACTTAAAATGGGGTAATGATGTTGCTGATAACTACGCAAAAGCAACTCCAGATAACCAACAAAATTTTCTTGAAGATCAAATAAAAATGAGTAACCTTAGTTTGTTGGGTAAACCTAGAGAGGTTACACAGGAAGATATAGATAGTCAAGTAATACCTGGACTTACTCTGCTTGATGGTAATGGAAAACCAAATATGATATATACTATACCACACTCCACCGCGAGTAAGAGCAAAACAGGTAAAAAAACTGAAGGTGATTATGAAAGGGAAAACTATATAAAAAAGGTTAAATATCTCGACAGTAAGTTTAATAATGTAACTTATGAAAATGTTATTGATATTGCTAATGAAGAAGGATTAGTTACACAAAAAATGTTTGCTAATAAAGATGATAAACAACCTGCTATGATAAAAATAGGTAAACTAAAAATTAAACCAGGAGATAGTCCTTCAAAAATAAAAAAGATACTATTACAAGCTGCTGGTATTAAAGGAGAAGATGCGGAGGATTTAACTAAAGGTAAACCTAAAGATGATGGTGATTCAAATACCTCTACTCAAACTGAAGATGATAAAAACAAAAATTTTTTCTTTAATCCCATCACCGGAGGGTTTGATGAAGAATATTCAGCTGGAGAAGGTGTTATAAGAAATGAATAAAATTAAATTAAAAAAAATACAAAAGCTAGTAGTATGCCTAAATATAAAATAGAAAATTACACAAATCCTGTAGAGGTCGCTGAGAAAGATGTTGAAGCATTTTTAAAAAAATACCCTGACGCTGTACTAGCAGATGAACAGTCTGTGGATTTTCCAACAAGCACTGCAGCGGATGCGGATGTAGTGCAGCCAATAACAGCATCACAAGCGGGCGTTACGGAGTTACCTTCGGAAGATACTTCTTCGGAATCACAAGATCCTAAACCTAGGTATTTAGAATTTAAAAGTGGTATTGTAGTATACGAAGACACTTATTTAGAGACTAAAGCAGGTAAACCTGGATATCCTCCTACTTTTGATGAGTACGCGGCTGCTTTTGGGTCAACTCCTAAGGAGTTTAGTGTAGAAGAAACTACTATTAAGGCAACACCATCAGCAGACAAATTAATAGAATTAAAAGAAGTAGCTAACAGTAGAGTATACAACAAGAAAACAAAAAAGTTTGAATCCACAGGTATAAACCAAGAATTGTTTAGTTTTGAAGAGGAAGGTGGTGTTAAAATTTACAATAAACTATTTGAAGGATCTAATATAGATTTCGTCGAAACAGATGCTCAAAAAGAAGGATTTAAGGGTGGGGGACCTGGCTTAATGTATGGTGCTGGTGAAACAGCAGATCTAACAGATCTAGGTTTAGAAGCAATAAAGGCTAGAATATTAGATCCAGAGACTGGAGAGTATGTATATTCTGAAGCTTTAGAATTTGAATCTGACGGATCTATCGCTAATTCTGATAAGCTAGAAGGTTTTATAGAGGCTAATAAAGGCAATGTAAATGTACCAGGGTGGACTAGAAGTAAAAATAAATTAGTCGGGCAGTACAAAAACTGGTTAAATACAGAGTATAATCCAATGCTTAAAAAAGCTGAGTTTTCTGCAAGTGAGCAGTACTTGACTAATGATGATTTATTCAAGCCGTTAACAAAAACTAAAACAGCTGCTGGATATAACGTTAGTTATACTTACGAAGAAACAGTACAACCTTATCAAAGTGAATTAGCAAAAGAAGTAAATAAGTTAAAAGCAAAAAACCCTAACGCTTCTGCACAAGAAATAGAAGATGGGGCTAAGCTTAATGTAAGGACAAACTTATACGAAGCCTCTAGGAATGACGCTATATGGAGTATAAGACAGAAGTTTATAGAAAACTCATCTAACAAAGATGAAGCTCAAGCATTTTTATATGCTAGTGAAACATTTGTAAAAGATAAAGAAGCTAAGGTATACAATGAATCTTCTGAGAAATCACAAGTAGCAGCTAGTGAGATTGAAAAAAATATAGATGATGGTAAATTTGTAGTTAAAGTATATTCCCAAGGATCAAGTACTGATGCTGAAAATGACAAGATAAACGAGATAGCTAAAAAGTACCAAATACAGGTAGTCCCTAGCGCTAATACTGTATCAAACACTGAGTTTAACAGTAAGTTTAATTTACCTAAAGACGCTAAGGTTTCAGAAAATTTATACAATCTTATAAGTGCTATAGATGTTTCTAGAGAAGCAAATGCTAATGACTACAAAGAACAGGTTAAAAAATCTAATGATGCAATTGCTAATATATCTGACTTAAGTATATCTATGGATGCGACTGCTAAAAACTATGAATTAACTGAAAAATATGCAGCAAACATAGGGCTTGGTTTTTCTGATATAGGCGTGGGTATAGGTTATTTAGGTGGCAGTATATTAACACTTGGTCAATCAGATAAACTAAAAGAATTAGGGTCTGAATATGTAGAAGCTACTAATAATATTAGAAACTCGTATGTTAGAGATGTATCAATAGACGATGCATTTTCTAGTGCTGGAAATACTGGTAAATTTGTTGCGCAAGAAGTAACAAATCAAATACCTATATTAGCTGCGATGATGATGTCAGGTGGTGCCGCTAGTTTTGTTGTTGGTGCATCGAGCATGGGAGGCAAAATGATGGATATGGAAAACGAAATAGCAACAGGTAAAGCTGACTATTCAGGCGCTGAAGT
>Ga0208793_1001943_pt1 | contig 11248 bp, 25 predicted proteins | sample 17_taG_FD_184092 | JGI IMG/M metagenome (GOLD analysis project Ga0208793, IMG submission 184092) | Marine viral communities from the Subarctic Pacific Ocean - 17_ETSP_OMZ_AT15314 metaG (SPAdes) (version 2) | ecosystem: Environmental > Aquatic > Marine > Oceanic | place: Pacific Ocean | collected...
AGGAGTGTTAATGACGAGAAGGAGCATTTCGATAGAGTAATAGATAAGATTGAATCTATTGTAGATAAATGGTATTGGTACGATAAGAAGGTATTCAACATCCATTTTTACGATAAGATGTCAATGAGAAAGATAGCTAGGGAAACTAAAATAAGTTTAAGTTCAATATTCAATACTTTAAGTAATGGCAAAAAGAAAATCAAGGAAGGTGCAATCCAAGAGTATAAAAAGTACCGAGACTCAAAAGACTAAAGCAACTGGGATTGGTGATACTGTTGAAGCTGTATTCGAAGCTACTGGTATTAGCAAGGTAGCTAAGTTTGTGTTAGGTGAGGACTGTGGTTGCTCCGATAGGCGTGAGGTTCTCAATAAGATGTTTCCTTACCAGAAGCCTAACTGTTTAACTGAGGATGAGTATAAGTATTTAACCGATTACTTTTCCAATAGAGTAAGTAAAGTATCAGGCAAAAAACAAGAAGAGCTGGTAGCTATATATAATAGAGTCTTTAATGATAAGGCAAAAACAACTGGGTGTAGTAGCTGTTTCCTTAACAACATCCATAAAAAACTAGAACGAGTATATAAAGAATATGAAGAGCCTAATACGAAATAGTAAGCAAGTTAGTCAGTCTATAGATTTTACTGGGGTTGAGAATAACAAAATACATCCTACTGATATTGACTTTGTATTGGAGTTTGATAATGAGATATTAATTCTAGGGGAGGTTAAAAAGAAAGGCAATAAGTTGCCGATAGGTCAAAGGCTAGTGTTGGAGCGGATGGTCGATAGGTGGGGTAGTAAGGGAATTGCCTTAAAAGTAATCCACTCCCATCGAGATGACAATACTGATATACCTCTTAAAGATTGTTTTGTAGAAGCATACTATCTTGAGGGAAACTGGAAATTACTAGATAATCCGTATAGTTTAATAGACTTTGTAAATGGATTAGGAAGCAAATGGAATAACAATAAATGTAGATTTTAATGAGTGATAGTTTAAGAAAGTGGGTAGAGATGCAGGAAGATGGATGGACTGCCGATTCAACAGGATATAATCATTTACCTAAAGACCCAATAGTAGAAAGCGTAATTCAAAATATGAGAGCTAGAAGTAGAGATGGTATAACTAAATATGGAACTACTCTTTATGATTCTCCAGATGGATTCTACAAATTCCTTAACCATCTACAAGAGGAGCTTATGGATGCTACCTTGTATATAGAAAAACTGAAACAACAGAAATGAAAGAAGTAAAACTAATTAAGATGCAGAATGACCTAAAGCTAACACAAAAGGCATTAGCAGTTGCATTATATAGAATAGAAAAAATAGAAGAACAATTAAAACCAAAAGAAGATGCCACTATTAAAACCGAAGAAGTACGAGACAAATAAAGATTTTATCCGTAGATGTATGGGGAACGCTAAGATGGGGGAAGAGTATTCCGATAGAGAACAACGCTACGCAGTTTGTCAAACAATTTGGAAGGATAACTTCACTCCAAAAAAATAATTAGAGTTATTCTAGTTTATTAACATTTTATTATATACATTTGTTTCAAACAATAGATATATAGTATGAAGGTAATTAAGCTACTATTTAGGTTTCCCCAACTTATCCTTGTTTTTTTCCTACTTGGATTACTCTTTATATTTGAGAGTATTGTTACGGTATTAACCAGTCCATTTATATTTGTATTACAAGGAATCGAATGGGCAATTAAACAATTATTAACACTAATAAATTACAATTATGGGGAAAACAAAAGAAATGTTTGAGAAACTAAACCACGAAGATTCAGCAGTAGAATTCTACAGCAGACTAACTTTACTAAAGGAGATGCAAGAAGAACTTGTAGACCCTAAAGTACCAGAAACAGTAAAGCGTATAATCATTAAAACTATCTTAGCATAATGGAAAATACAATAACAACATTAGATGGGGTGTTTTGGGATAAGCAAGAAATACTATCCCAGATGGTTGACGACAAGTTTTACTACAATTATCTTGGGCAAAATGCTTTATCTAGTTCAGCTTGTAAGAAACTACTTGAATCGCCACTTGCCTATAAGAATAGTTTAGGTGGGAATTCTAGCAATAACAATCAAGCTCTAAGAGATGGATGGCTATTCCATTGTAAGATATTAGAACCTGAGAAGTATAACGAACTGCATTTTGTAGACGTACAAAGCAAAAATTCTAAGGCTTATAAGTTAGCTGTTGAGGAATATGGTCAGGCATTTACTGAGAAAGAGAAATACAACGCTGAACAGATGGCGAGTGTTTTCCTTAGCAATTCAAAGACAGCTCACTATCTTAGTGGAACTCGTAGCGAAGTACCTGCTGTAGGTGAGATTGATGGGTTGCCATTTAGAGCTAAGGCTGATATATTAGGAGGTAGCTTTATTGTAGATTTAAAGACTACTGGGAAGGGAGGTCTCCAGAAATTTAAGTGGAGTGCTGATAATTTCGGTTATGATGTTCAATGTTATATTTACTGTGAGTTGTTTGATATAAGTTATAAGGACTTCTTATTTGCCGTAATTGAAAAGGAAACCCATTTGATGGGGTTGTTTGAATGTAGTAAGGAATTCTATGAGAGAGGTCGTTATAAGACTGAGGAAGCAATTCAAATATATAGAGACTTCTTCCTAGAGAAGAAAAAACCAGTAGAAGAATTTTATTTATATGACGTACTCTAGTAAAGAAGAATGTTATACGGATGTTTATACCTCTTTGTCTTTAGGCATATTAGATGAGTATGAGATTAGACACCTACTGGATTATTACAAAGATATGGAACACTATGAATGTTGTCAGGGTATTGTAGAAGCATACGCTGACTTTAAAGGTAAAAAACAAATACAATGATAAAATCAATAGAAGAAATAAAAAGAGTAAAAGAAATAGCTAATACTGTGGTAAGTGAGTATTATGGTTTAGATATAGAAGAAGATACAAGGAAGAGAGAGTATGTAACTGCAAGGTCTATATACTTTAAGCTACTAAGAGAGAATACCAGAATTTCATTTGAAAGTATTGGCAGAGACCTTAATAGAGACCACTCAACTGTTTTGCACAGTCTTAAGCAGTTGGATGGGTATTTAAAGTTTGACGCTTCCCTTAGAATGGATTACATAAGGATGAGCAATCAGTTAAATCTTAAAATGGAATCAGAGGCAAATGGAGATGTAGAAGATAAATATCAGGAATTACTTAAGAAATATAATGAATTAAACATTATAAAAGATAGTTTAATTTCTACAAATATAATGCTGACTAATAAATTAGAAAAATTAACCGAACATTCAATAGTTTAATATGGAAGAAGAGAAAGATAAACCAAAGAAAGTAGATGGTAGGAGAAACAATGGGGCTGTCAAAGGTGTTTATAGAGGGCAAGGGAGACCTCCTAAGATTAAAGAAAAAGAAACCAATGCACTCACACTCAAGGCATTAAGAAAGGCTTTTGGTAGTGAGGAGAAGGCTTGGATTCATATTGCCAAGAAAGCCTCTGAAGGGAACTTCAACTACACTAAGATGTTATGGGAATATCGTTATGGTAAGCCTAAAGAACAACAAGATATAAATGTAAATACTAATGTGAATATCCCAGTTGTGGATTTCGCTAAACCTAAAACAATAGATGTTGACCACCAAGAAATCAAAAAAGGAACTCAGGATAACTGATAGTAGTGAATTCCCAGATGACTTTTGGAATTACTTTGTAAATCCGATACTAGGGTATTATTATAACCACGAAGTAAATAAAAATAAAGTTGACCGATAGTAATTATATAGGATGTTATGGGGAAACCTTGTTCTTTGCAGAATGTATAAAGAGAGGGTTTTCGGTTAGTAAGCCATTATTGGATTCAAGTCCCTATGATTGCATAGTCGATACCCATAGTAAATTATATAAGGTACAAATAAAGTCAACTGGTAAAGCCCCAGCAGAGGGAGAAAGTAACATCAAAACTCCTATTCAAAATAACAAACAAGAATACCTAACCTCATTAGTAGATTACTTTGCAGTTTATTCTACTTATTACAATGGGTTCTTTATATTTAAGAATACTGGAGATTTACAATCTATTCGGTTTAGTCTTAGTGGCAAATGGAAGGATTGTTTTAACAATTATAAATTCGATACAGATGGAGAATAAAGAAGGAGTGCTATTCCACCACCTAATACAAGGAGACTATCTGCCTTGTTATAGTCCAGAATATTTAACTGAGAATGATTTATGGGGAACAAAATAGATTTAAACCCTAAGTATCAAACGCTATTCAATAGTGATAGCAGATACTTTGTAATAACAGGAGGTAGAGGTTCTGGTAAATCATTTGCCGTAAACACATTCTTAGTACTTCTAACGTATGAACAGAATACAAAGACACTATTTACTCGTTATACAATGAGTAGTGCCTCTATGAGTATTATCCCTGAGTTTATGGAGAAGATAGAACTGATGGGGGTAGCTGAATTCTTTACCATCACAAAGACTGAGATTACCAACAAGCTAACCAATAGTTCCATATACTTTAGTGGGATTAAAACTGCAAGTGGAGACCAGACTGCAAAGCTGAAATCAATTCAAGGGGTAAATACTTTTGTATTGGATGAGGCTGAGGAGTTGAACGATGAGACTGGCTTTGATAAGATTGACTACTCCATTAGAAGTAAGGTTGCCAAGAATAGATGTATATTGATTCTAAACCCTACTACAAAAGAACATTGGATATACCAAAGGTTCTTCCAGAATAGAGGTATCCCAGATGGATTTAATGGGACTAAAGAAGGGGTAACTTATATCCACACAACCTACTTAGACAACGTTGACCACCTATCTAAATCATTCGTTAACGAGATTGAAAAGATTAAGGAACGTCGCCCAGAGAAGTACGCCCATCAAATTATGGGAGGTTGGCTACAAAAAGCAGAGGGAGTAGTATTTACTGATTGGCAAATAGGACAATTCAATACCGAGATAGATTCAATATTCGCACTTGACTTCGGATTTGCTAGAGACGCCTCAGCCCTTGTAGAGATTTGCGTTGACAAAGAAAGGAAAATAATTTGGTTAAAGGAACATCTATATAAGAAAGGATTAGTAACCTCCCAGATATACGAGCATTGTAGAAGAGTAGCAGGTAGGAAGCTAATTGTATGTGATAACTCTGAGCCACGCCTTTTATCCGAAATGAAGATGAAGAACCCACCTTTAAACGTTACCCCTACTATAAAGAAGAAAGGAAGTATATTATCAGGTATAGCCTTGATGCAGGATTATAATATCAATTTAGATGGGGAGAACTTAGTCAAAGAGTTCAATAACTACGTTTGGGATATTAGGGGAGTAAAGCCAATAGATAACTACAACCACCTGATTGATGCTAGTAGATATGGGATTCAATATATACTAACTAGGAGTGTGCCTAAAGGAATGTATATTGTCAAGTAAAATATTTTTATTATATTGCAGTAGATAATAAACCTTTTGAGTAAGGATATTTTTGTTTTTAGTTAATTTGTCTAGGGGGATTTAGAAATATTTCCCTCTTTTTTTTATAATTTATTTGGCAGTTGGAATATTTTTTATATATTGCAGTATAATTTTAAAACAAAGATAATTATGGAAAACAGAGAATTAGATTTAGCAAGTCCAGAACTAAATATTACTGAGACTGAGATTGCAACAGTTGGTTATGAATTCTATAAGTTTTTTACGGCATTTAAAGATGAGCTTTATAAAAACCACGAAAGAGATTTACAAGACCCAGCAAATAAGTTTGATGACTTTATGGAGTTCCCAGTATATTGCTTTGGGGCATTTACAACAGCTTATTTAGAATATCAAAAAGAAAATAAGTAATTATGGAAAAAGAATTATTTACACACCATAATAGTATAAGTAACTTGATTGAATCAAAAAGAGATTGGAAGGAATATTTTAATTCAGCTAAAATAAAATATATAGATATTGAGGAAGAATATGGGATAGATTTCTTTAATGATTTGATGCCTGATTTTTATTTTCCTCAGATTGATTTTATGAGTGGTAAAAAAAGTGAGGGGTTTTTTGCTTCTCTAAATTATGCTCCAATTTTTATACACTTAGAGAGTCAATATTCATTTCCATTTCATACTATGGATTTATTAAACCCTATGTGGAAAGATGTAAAATATATTGATTTTCTGGTAGAGAATAAAAAATCTATTCTGTTCTTGAATGAATATGTAGAATTTAAACCAACAACAGTTTTGAACTTTGATGAATTAGACAATTCCTATTCTGCTTCATTGGGAATACCATTTGCTTATTTAATGAAGGAGTCTTATGGGAATATATGGTATGGGGACGAAGATTTAACAGAGCATTACTTAAAATTAGAATTAACAAAATAAACAAATAATTATGATACGAGAAAAGAAAACCCATAAAACAGTACCTGTAAACGTTACAAATGATGAAATAGACTTAATAGTCCACCTCCTTTGGAATCACCGCTTAGAATACACTAAGCTGGAGAATTGGAGCATTGTAGACGAGCTTACAGAGACAATAGAGAAGTTTGATGCTTTAGATGCCGATGATTATGAGAAAGTTTAAACTCAAACTGAATAGCGATGAACTCAATTTACTTGAGACAGCTATAGCTAGAGCAATAGGCAAAAGAAAAGCCTATAAGCTAAGTACAACGGAGTACACTAAGCTACTCCTAAAAATAGACAAACAAATATTAAAACAACTAGAAGATGGAACAAGTAGTGAGTAATTGTTGCAACGCACCTTTAGTGCCGATTGAAACAGATTTCTGTTCAAACTGCTACGAGCATTGTGAGGCAATACAATTAACCTAGCAATTCAATAGGGTTGTGAATTCAATACCCAAATGTGAATTCAATAGGTATAAATTCAATAGGGGGTCAGAAATGGTCTCCTTTTTTTTGTTCCTTATTCTTATTTAGACTAAATATAAATTAACATTTTATCAACAAAAAGTTTTTTAGCCTTATCAAATTGACCTATATTTGTCACGTGGAAAACCCACAACAGACAAATATTAACTAATTTAAACGTTATGCCAAAAAAACAATATTACATCGAGTTTAACATTGATACTCAAAAATATGAGGTTATCGATTGCACCCACCCACAGCAGCAGCCAGTTATAAAGGAATACAAACAGGCAGCAGCAGCCGACAAATTTTTACATAACTTAAGACTAAACAAATGAACAAAAAAACATTTTACAAGGCTTTAAAAATAGCTCAATATTTATTTTTAATTGCTTTATTTATTTACATTTTTACACGAACTATTTTAACTTATATTTAATATGGAAACTTTAGAAACTAGACAAACACTATTAAAACTTATCAAATTTTTAAACGGTCAATTTTTTACCGTTGAATTCATAAAAAAGGACGGTACATTAAGAAAAATGAACTGTAGAACTGGAGTTAAAAAATACCTATCTAAAAACGGTAAAACAATCAAAATTACACGTCCAATTGATAACGGTATTTTAAGAGTATACGATATTAAAAAAGAAGCCTACAGGTCTATAAATTTAGATACGGTCAAGAAAATAAATTTTAACAAAGTATCTTATAAATTTTAATATTATGAACTTATTAACTCAAAACACTAAACTAAAAGAAACTAGCAAGAAACTAGGGCTAAAAATTTTTAACTTTAGTATACCGGCTTATAAAAGTAGCAACGGCGAAACAATATGTAAATATGCTAAGGATTGCGTTAAATATTGTTATGCTCAAAAAGGAAACTACAAACGCTTCCCAAAAATTGGGCAATTGATGGAACAAAGATACGAGCTATCTAAACAAAGTATTTTTATAGGGCTTATGAATATAGAAATAAAAAAGAAAAAAGCCGACGCAATACGCATCCATGATAGTGGAGATTTCTATTCTAGAGAATATCTACAAAAGTGGATAACAATTGCCAATGATAATCCTAATGTAAATTTTTATGCCTATACAAAAAGTTTACCGTATTTTAAAGATATTACATTGCCTGAAAATATGGACGTAATTTTTTCAGTAGGAGGATATAAGGATAAAACTATAAATTTTAGCAAAGATAGGCACGCTCAAATATTTGATAACATTGAGGAACTGGAAACAGCTGGATATATCAACGCTTCAAAAATTGACTATTACGCTACTAAATTTTATAGTAATAACAAAAAAGTAGGTTTAATTTATCATTAATTATCATGGCACATTTATACACATTCGAAATAACATATTTAAAGGACGGCAAAGAAATTACTAGGAACTACACTAAATTTTGTAGGTATCCTAAAAAAACTAAACTATATAAAGCAATAAACTCTTTACTGGACAATAATTTAATAACAGAATACAAAATATTTTAAATAATAAATAAAAATAAATAATATTTTTAGCCCTATTTTAGGGCTTTTTTTATGGGGTAATTTTAGCTAATTAGCTGAATATCATTACAATTTTAATCAAATAAGGTAGTTCGTCCTTAAAATATCAACTCATTTACCAAATAACCTTAATAAATTCAATATAAAGCAATTTAATAGCTTCTAAGAGCTTAAATTCAATTCATTGGGGTAAGTATACCAGAAAACTATAAAAGCCTCTTAAAACGTCTCTAAATAGCCTTAAATAGCTTCTCAGTGTATTGCAAATAAGTTGACAGAAATAAAAATAGGGTACTCTGAGGGAGAAAGTAGGTGTATCGCTAAGTAATTACGACTGTACACAAACCATCTTTTCCAACTGCCATTGTAGATTCAATAGGTTATATTTGTATCTTAGCAATATGAATTCAATAGGTATGTTTAGCGATTTCCAGTATGACGCATTTCAATGGTGTATAGAGAATAACATAAAGGTTTATTGTTTGCCAAATAAAAAAGTTGATAAATTATTTGAGATAGAGATTTATAACGATGGTGAAATTATTCGTAGTGGCAAAAAATACAAGAAAAACCAAGTAGACAATAAAATTTGGGAACTGTATTGCTATTACTATACTAAGTATAATATATAACTAAGTACTAATTATTATATTTATAGTAACTAAGTATAAAACACTAAGTGTAATACTAAGTACAAGTACTAAACTAAGTATAATATACTATGTATATATATCTGCCAATTTAGCAGTTGCAAACTATAAGTACAAAAACTAATAACTAAATTATTTCAATATGAATAGAAAGATAGAAATCGAAGTCCCTACTTCTTTAGAAGATATTACTCTTGGGCAATATCAACACTACCTAAAAATAGTAGACCAGAACGAAGGAGAAGAGGCTAATGATTTCGTGAATAAAAAGCTAGTTGAGATATTTTGTAATATAAATCTAAATGAAGTTGATGCTATCCCAGTTGTGGATTTTAATCGCATTCTACAAGTACTCGAAGAAGCGTTCAAGGAGAAATTTTCTTTAATACGGCATTTTGAGTTAGGAGGAGTAGAGATGGGGTTTATACCTAAGTTAGATGATATGAGTCTAGGTGAGTATGTAGATGTTGAAGCTAGTATTACTGATTGGCAAAATATCCATAAAGCGATGGGGGTGCTATATCGCCCAGTAAATTTTAAGAGTAAGGATAAATATACTATTGCTCCGTATAAGCCAAATGATGATATACAGGAGTGGATGAAACAAATGCCTCTTAGTGCTGTTATGAGTTGTATGGTTTTTTTTTACGATTTAGGGACAGAGTTATCGATAGCTTCCCTAGCTTATTTGGAGATGGAGATGAAGAGGGACAAGACCTCTCAGCTCAAGGAGGCTTTGGAAGAAAGTGGGGTTGGTATCAGTCAATTTATGGACTCGCTAAAGGAGACATCACAAAGTTTGACGAAGTTACAAAAGAACCAATATTTAAGTGTCTCACTTACCTAACATTTGAAAAAGAAAAAAACGAATTAGAAAATAGAATGATACAAAAATCAATGAAGCGATGAAAGAATATTATAACCTGGTTGACAATATTTACAATTATCTTATTGGCAATAATAATATCAATACAGTAACTACTGGGGACTTGCTAGAGGTTGACCTATCCAAACAAACTATATTCCCACTTGCCCATATAATAATCAATGATGTTACATTTAGCGACCACTTCATGTCGTTCTCTATAAATGTTATTGCAATGGATGTTGTTGATGAAGATAAAGACGACAAGCAAGATAAAGAGAATCCCCATCTAGGGTTAGATAATTCCCACGATATACTCAATACGATGCTTTCTGTAGTAAACGGATTGCAATCTAGTTTGCGAAGAGGTGGTATGAATGAGAATAACTACGAAATTAACGATGCTCCAACTGCCACGCAATTTGAAGATAGATTTGAAAATCTACTTACAGGTTGGTCATTGGTGTTAAATGTTGAGATACCAAATAATGATATGGGGCTTATTAATGATGATGGCACTCAATGCTAAATAAGTTCAAAAATACAAAGGCTTACCTCAACAGCTACTCTAAAGAACTCGTTAAGTTACTAAAGATAGAAGTTGGTCGCAATAGAACTAGGTCTTATAGTAGTGGAACTTATAATTCGCCTATAGATGCTACTGGGAAGTTAAAGCAATCTATTGAGGCAATTTCTAAAGATTCTAGTAAATCTATAAGATTTAACATTATGGCTAATGATTATGCTATAAGTGTTGATGAAGGCAGAGGTCAAGGTAAGTACCCACCTGTGGAAGATATAATAGATTGGATTAAAGCAAAGCCAGTAAGGATAAGAGACACTAAGGGTAGATTTAAAAGTGCTACTGATTATGAAGTTAGAAAACTAGCCCATAACATTTCTAGGAAAGTTGCTAGAGAAGGAATAAAACCAACTAATTTTATAACAGATGCCATAAACCAATCAATGGACAAGCTAAATAAGATAGGAGCTGCTGTTGGTAAAGATGTATCATTAAACCTAGATGACATTTTAGTCAAAGCAGGTTATGTTAAAAAGGGAGAAAATTACATTATAGAAAATGAGTGATGTTAGAATAAATACTAGGAGTCCATACTACATTGAGGCAAACCCTACAGAACCCACAATTCCTGAGACACCTGAAGTACCAGACCCACCTACTAATATACCACCTACGGTAACTATTACCGCTAGTAATACAACACCTTATGCAGGAGACACAGTTACCTTAACTGCGGTAGCTACTGATAGTGATGGGACTATTGTATCATATTTATGGGGTGG
>Ga0208793_1001950_pt1 | contig 11228 bp, 24 predicted proteins | sample 17_taG_FD_184092 | JGI IMG/M metagenome (GOLD analysis project Ga0208793, IMG submission 184092) | Marine viral communities from the Subarctic Pacific Ocean - 17_ETSP_OMZ_AT15314 metaG (SPAdes) (version 2) | ecosystem: Environmental > Aquatic > Marine > Oceanic | place: Pacific Ocean | collected...
GCCACGACGAGTTAGCATAGTCTTGACGCCACGAGCAGTTTTGCCAATCGCTTCAGCGATATCTTCAACGCCCATGCTACCGATGTCAGTCAACTCAGCCAATGGATCTTCTTTAGAAGCGCCTTTGGTAGTCTCTTGACGAGGAATAGCGTCAATGTCTCCAGAACGAAGCAAGCTAAGAGCTTTACCACGTACAGAGTTTACAGAACGATCGAGTTCAGCAGCAATAGCTTCAACGAAAGCTCCATCATTAACCATCTTAACGAAAACTACTTCTTCGTCTGGGCTATACGTGCGTACAGCTTCAACTTTAGGAGCAGGTTTAACGTGTCCGGTCAATTCCATAGACAAGATTTTGCCTTGGATAGACTTAGGTGAAAAAGCGCCATCTTCGAAATGACCTGCGATTTCAGCATAAGTGTACTCGCCGCTGTTGTCAGAGACAAAAGCAGAAAGGGTTGCTTCTTGAGCATCAGAAAATGCTCGAGTTGCGCTGGCAGAAGCCAGTTCTACGTCGTGGCCCATCTTTCGCAGTTTGCTAGAGATAGAACGGGTAGAGGTTTCAAGCTCAGATGCTGCTTCTGCAACAGTTGCTTGAGATACAGGTGACTCGTCACCTACAAAGTTAGTAAGAGCGTCTGTACGCTCGTCAGTCCACTTAGGTAGTGCCATGATATTTATTCTCCAATAAATTCTAAAAGGTTAGTTATGATTTGAACGCCAGCATTTCTGGCTTTCTTAGTTTTAGCAGAGTCTACTCCGCTTTCGTTTACCAAAATTGTGACATCTTTTGTCAAACTTGTTTTGACCACATAACCAAGCTCTTGAAGTTTGCTATGAGCCTCGGCCTTCGTTTTGTAACTGGTAAGTTTACCACTAATACAAATAGTGCCGTGGGTTGTGGTTGGTTGTGTATATCTTTCAAACTTAAAACTAAACGGTAACAGTGATACTTGATAGAACTCTTCGTCTATCCACTTACAAAGGTTAGTCGCTGCCTTATCCCCTAGTCCTGCCTGTCGGCACAATTCGTAGTCTATTTCTTCAATGTCAATGCAGACTTTGGAAAGCTTTTCCGAGGCTGTTTTACCTATCAGTGGTATACTGAAGGCGGGTAATAATACATTTAGTGGTGCAGTTTTAGAGCGTTCCAATTCATCTACTAACTTCACTGCGAGTACTTCAGATCCAATCTGGTGTGCAATGTCGTCGTAAGTTAAAGAGTAAAGTTCCTCGAGGGAGACAATATCTAACCTAGCAACTGTTGCAGGGCCGAGACCTTTGATCTTCAGACTTTTAGCAAAGTGTTCGATGAGTTTGAGAACTTTTTCTCCGCATTGCGGATTTCTACAATACAGAAGATAATTGACTTCCTCTAACACCGAACTACAACTAGGGCAGTTTGTTGGAGCTTCGATTTTAGTCATTTGTATTCCTCTGAAATTGAATAAGTATTATACGCATATTTAAGGTTTCTGTCAAGAACTATTTTTCAACACGTCCAATGATCCTAGGAATTATCTCCCCAGACCTTATGACAGATACTCGACATCCTATCTCTAGGTTTAGGTCGCGTATGTACTCAATATTGTGTAGGGTAGCTCTGGAAACTGTAGCCCCACCAATCTCAATAGGATCTAGGATCGCTACTGGACTGACAACACCACTTTTACCAAGCTGCCACACTACATCAATAAGAGTTGTTTCCACCCCCTCTGCCTGTTCTTTCAGAGCAAAGGCACCTCGGGGGTGTTTAGATGTATACCCTAAGCGTTCAAATTCAACTGAGTCTTGCAACCTGTAGACCAACCCATCCGTTGGATAGTCGGAACAGTCGAATTCTGTAACTACTCGTAGACCCATCATTTTCATGATAGTCATAGTCCCTTCATAAGAAGAGGCTTGCCGAGGACTCGCATCATAGGCTACAAACCGTAATGGACGAGTAGCAAATTCATTCAGGCTTTTAAGACCCAGTGAACCTGCGGCATAGTTACGCGCATTTGGTATACTACTAGGGGCAACAACTTCCCCTGTTATCTGAATCAAGTCAGTACGTTTAATCTCCGTAGGGACTAACATACGCATTTTATCAGTTATGTCTCTACCCTGAATGCCGTCCCCACGAGTGAGGGCGAGTTCAAGGTTGCCATCTACATATAGCAAAGAGACGGCTGCTCCATCTAATTTAGGAGTGACTATACAAGAGTTTATGTCAAGAGGAGCTTTAGTAATATCAAAACACTTTTGCAAGGAGTACATCTGGTACACGTGCGAAATCGCGTCCGTAACAATGTAACCCACTTGGTTGTAGTTGTGTTTCTCCGCTAGGAGGTCAAACTCTGCATCAGAGATGGCAGGTGTGCCTTCATAGTACAACTCGCTCATTTTATCTAAAAACTTTCGCATATACTTTTCCTAAATTTGAAAAGATATTATACGGAACTTTAGGAAGATTGTCAAGAACTATTTATACAGATCCTCTATTAAATCTGAAAAATGTTCTTTTATTAACTCCTTAGACTCAGCTAAGGAAAGTATCTCTGTTAAACCTATAAACAACTCTTTTGAATTGCTAAGATCTAGAGGCATTGCTACTCCTTCCGGCGTAGGTTTCCATTCTTCAGTAAAGTCCATGTAATACTTTCTAAGGTGTATATACTCAACACCTCTAAAAGTGTTGATGGTAAGTCTTACCTGTACTTCTTTAACCTCATCATAGTGAATAACGCGAGAATATGCTTCAGGGGCTTGATGTAATTCCATTATGTCCTCTCATTCTTTAAAATTGAAGACAAAGGTACTACACTAGACACGTTTGCAGGTCTAAGTAAACGATATGAATCCGTGTCCCAACAAAAGAAAAGAAGAGTTTCAGGCGTTTCCTTGGCCCTGTTCTTCTTCTTCTGTATATATGGAGTCGAGAAGTCTAAAGTACAAACATTGTACTTTAATTTTTTGGAGTGTTCACTGCGGTAAGTAATTACAGCGTCTCCATATTTATGCACTAATTGTGCTAGTTCTTGCTTTTTCACTATAGCTCCTTGGTAGTATTTCAGCAATCTTTATTGTGAACCTACTTACGTCAAGGTGGTTTCTACAGATACAAAAATACCCCGCTAGACGAATCTAGCAGGGTAAGTACTTACGCTTCGTTAATTTTAGTAATTATAGAAGTAAAGTATTGTGAGGCTTTACCAGTCAACTTAGAGATAATCTCTTCATCAACGTCTTGGCCTGCGTCACCTAGAGCTGCAATAAGGGCTTCCGCCGCAGCTGCTTTAGAGACACGAGTACCGCCTCCTCCTTTGGTTGCACCGCCGCTAGACTTAGCAGCAGGGGTTTTCTTAACATAAACGCCAGCTTTTGTTAAGATCATACGAACACCATTAGGTGACTCGTCTAATTCTTCTGCAATATCTTTCACAATCTCCATGCTGGTCTCTGGAGTTGGTTCTGCTTCTTCGTACATTGTTACTGCTTGTGCTTTTTTATCGTCATCCCAAGCCATTCGTCTTTTCCTTTTGTTAGTGTTTTTAAGTCCAGGTGCAAAACCTGTTCGTTCTAGTTGTTGCATGTAAAATCGGTCGCCCATTTGCTTCCTCTCATATTTGAAAAACTATTATGCCAAAATATAAGCAAGATGTCAAGAAATATTTTTTATATCCTCTCCAAATTTATTCCATACTTTTCCAAGTGAGTCAGCTTACCTAGTTCATATGCCGGAGCATAGGCACTAAAACCTCCTGACTGTACGTTGGAAAAATAAGTATCTTCACTCTCTACTTTCTGTACTACATAAATACTGTAGCAGGGGCATCCGTATTTATCCTCGTAGTTTACAGAAGTCATTCCTGGCTTGCTTGCAAGATACTCAGGAGTCAGTCTTCCTTTAATAACTACTGTACTATGATACTGTGCTGACCATGCAATCTCTCCGAGTTTAAAGTCTTCGGCTACACACTCATCTGGAAAGTAGTGAGTGTTTAATCTTTCTTCTTTGTTGCTCGGTCTTGACGGGACGCCAACTCTTTCGAGAATAGATCGTACAAAGGATGGACTTCTGAAGAGCCGCCTTGAGATATCTGAAATAGTATCTCCTCCGAGGAAACTCGAGCACGCCTCAGCGATTTCGCCATCACTCGCCGGACGACCTCGCAGACCTGCTTTACGCTTTTTGGTATATTCCTTTCTTTCGTCATGCTCTTCAATAATCTTTTGTAGGCGTGTTGTATTGTACGATATATTTAGAATATCGCACGCCTCTTTCTTAGTTATGGGTTTAGTACTAGCGGAGCCAGGGTTTAGAAGCGATTTCACTTTCTCTATGTTCTTCGCCGTTAGATTCTCGTGATCCTTCTTCTTTACATTCTTCCGCATATTCTAGCTCCAATAGTAATTCGCAATAGTGTATAATCTTTTTTATATCTTCTACACCGTTCTTTTTTCGATGTCGAGTTGCATACTTAATAATGTTACCTTCGATATATCCTAGTTTGTTCGCATGGATATACTCAAGGGGTTGTATAGGCAAGTCGTAGTGGGATCCTCCTTCTTGCTTGTCTAGCGCATTGGCTGGACGCATTTTAGGCATTTCTCCACTAGGAGCCTCGTTAATATACTTTTTATCAGTCATGTATAAAGTCCTTAATCATCGGAAAGAAAGGCTCAATAATATGCCCACACTGTCGGGCAATTTCCAAGTGTTCTTTCTGAGTTCCTGGGGTTGTACGCACATCAACGTAATGTATCCATGAGCGTAGTGTACCTGCCATATAAAGTCTACTCTTTGTGAGCCCTTCAGGAAGCACTGCTCGAGCTTGCTCTTTTGCAATACCTACTCCAATTGCCCACTTATATACTCCGTCTGCAACATCGATAACACGCTTCTGCTGCTGCACCCACATGTGATGCAGGCTTTCGTCGTCAGTTTCTACACTGTTCTGGCGATTCTTTTCATCTTGCATACGAGTTTGTCGTAATTCAAATGGAAAGCCCATCGCCGCAGGGTCGGCGTAGCGTTGGCTAAACTCTTGAAAAGCAAAGCTACGGTGACGCACTATCTGATGTGCGATGTCACGGGTAGTATCAATCTCTAGCGTAAGGGATACCATTTCAAATGGGCTCCAGTGCTTATGTTTGATTAGATACTTTACTAACTTCTCAGAAGTTTTACTATTGTTTTGGTTGCTAGGATTCGATACTCTAGCCATCATAGCGATCTCTTCAATTAGATTATCGTGTGATGATGATATAAGTCGTACTGTCATTTTAACTCCTACTTATTCTGTTGTCATAGTCGGCTAGTTCTTCGTCCCACCAATGTGGCTTTTCTCTATGTTTCCACTCCGCGAACGTAGCTTTGTCGAGCATATAAAAGTTGCGATAAGACTGTATAGGATTATCGTAATCTTTTAGCTCTTCTGTCATTGCCAAGGCAAATGTAGTAAAACCATGGTCTTCCATACTCTTAGGTTCTGGCAAGGCTCGTAGCATTGCTAAACTCTTGTGATCGCTACCATATCTGTAATGCGCTTCGCTACCAAGAGCAAAGGCATAACAATTTGTCCAGAAATAATTCTCCAAAGAAGAACGTACCCAAATACAACTAGGGTGGTTCTGCATCGTAGGTAAGTACGGAAACAGACGATCTTCCATAGGAACATCTTTCCACTTCTTACGAGTCTCCTGAAGTACTTTATTCTCTTCCTTAGTGATAGCACGCGGTACAAACCCGAATAGATGATCTATCCAGAGATTTGTGTTAATAAGTTGTGCTGCTTCAAGTATCATTTTGTTGACGTGTTTGTCTACATGATACTCTGCACACTTGTCGAGATCTTCGTCTAAATAAAATAAATTGATGGTAGTCTCCTAAATTTGAATAAGTATTATACTAAACTTTAGGAAGAGTGTCAAGAACTATTTTGTGCTCTACTGAACCAACCGCTCACTGCCATACGAGGTTCTGGAGCGAGGCTAGAAACCTCACTGATATAGTGGTTTACACCGTTTTCTCCAAGATATAAGAGCACTAAAGAGTTATACTCTGGCAGTATCACGGTAGGGTTCTCACTATCGAAAACGGTTAGGCAACCCCCATACTCATACTTCCAATCTTTAGAGAGGTTAAAGATATAAGCTACATCAAAGTTAGGGTCCGGATGTATACTAAGAAAGTCTCCATGCCCATAGACACTTGCAAAGTCTTCTACTAACTCTAGCCCTTCTAACCCTGAAAGACTTCCTATAAATTCTAAAAAATCGGGGGTAGTTAGTATCTCTTTTCTGAGATAACACATAGGGCAGTCACAAGTTTCGTCTGTACACTTTACAAGTCTTTTTAGCCTATATGTAAAATGTCCTGCCAGTAAACTTTCTTCTAGCTTTTTGTGTATGGCTGCTTTTAGAAAGTCGTCTTTTATAGTATTATCAGAATAAGAAGATCTGTTTCCAGAACCAAACTTATAGTAGTGCTTCCACTTCTCTGCTTTAGCATTTTCTATGTGCGAGGATATTCTTTCGGCTACATCAGGGTGTAGAAACTCTTTGATTACTTGATAACGTGGCACTACTCCTCCAAAGATTTGGGTGTTGTTACTTCTCTATAGTATATAACTACATCTCCTAGCTGACTAATATATCTTTTAATCTCTTGAGTATTATAACTCATAAGTTCATAGTCTGCAACAGACATAGCAACAAACACAAGGTCTCCTCCGTGTTTCTTTTTTATGTCATCTACAAAGCGGTCAAAGTATGTATACCCTTCTGGATATAAGTCCTCTCGACCTAATTTACAATCTCTTTCTTTTGTTTCGGGGTCTTTCTTGCACTCTTCTACAATCTTAGCATCGGACACTACATACCACTTTGGCTCTTTGAGATTCAAAGAACGAGGCATAGTAGGGTGCACAACATCTATCGGCACAGGTTTCGTTATAATCTGCACTTCACGAGGAGGTAAAGGTTTAGGAAACAGTAAACTACAACTACTAGTTAATATCAGGATTGCTGATAGACTTACTAACGTCTTCAATTGCATCAAACACCTCCTTTGTAGCTCTGTTGGCTCTAAGTTGTATACTGCCAGGTCTAGCACTTGCTATCTTGGCGAGATTATGTCTACGAAAGATGTCGAGATACTCTGACATTTGTTCTTCTGCTTGTTGATTCCTAAGCTGTAAGCCTCCAAGGGCTTTAGTTGTGGTCTCAAGGTTTTCTTGAATTGCAGCGATGGCTGCCTTTTGTTCTTGGTCTCGCAAGTCTTGTGCGAGTATTACTGCGGTTTGTTCCTCTATTTTATTTTTCATAGGTACTATAGCAGTCTGGTAGTAGAAGTAACCTCCTATCCCCATTGCTGCTATAATTCCTAGTAAAAGTTTAGACATTTTCCATTCTTACCATAAGCCTTTCAGCTCTGTCGCCTACTTGCTTATGCCACTTAGAGTCCCTGCCTTCAACACCCGCCTTGCCCCATTCTCCGGCATCGACAGCTTTCTTGAAGTTTTTAAAGCCACTAAGTCGAGGACGCCCAAGATTAAACATCATATTGACGAGTATCTCTTGAACCTCCTCTGGGTAGTCGTCCCACAAGTCATAAAGAACCTTACATTCTGCAATAGAAATATCCAAATCTCTTTGGAATGCCTCTGTTACTCTGTCTTCGCTTACGGCAGTGCCGACTTTGCATCCGTGCTCTGGATCCGTGTCCAAGACGAGATGTCCTATACCGAAGGTGGCATACCCAAGGTGGTCTAAGTATATTTCATACTTTACACCTTCATCTATTTCTAATTGTTTTTGTACTTGTTCTCTATTCATGTAGTTCTCCTAGCTTACATTCCTGCGCTGGCGGTTATGCTTATAATAATAACTGGCAAGGCTAAACAACTTATCATTGTAACCATATCGCATAGAATGCAAACGGCCTCTTCACGGTTCTTCACTAACTTTTTCTCCATTTAGCTTGGGCTAGAATAGCCCATACATAAGCTACTCTAGGCGAGCTTATTTTGCCTACACGAAGTTATTAACCAGGTCTTCGTATCCACCTATATGCTTTTCATTAAAGTAAATTTGAGGCACAGTTTTGGCGTAGGGGAAATGAGAAGTAAAGTCCTCAATTTCGTAGTCTACGCCTAGTTTTAATACTGTGTACTCCGCACCTTTTTCTTTGCACAACGCCGCTGCCATGTCACACCAGACACACCCGTCTCTGCTGTAAATTGTTACCTTATCCAACGGTAACGCCTCTACGCGTGAGTTCGTTTCTGAACTTTTGCTTGTGCTTAGGTCTAGTACTGCTACTCTCTACTGCCGCTACTAAGTCTTTAGTAGAGGTGCACTTCAAGTAGTAGTGTACTGTTTTCATTTTCTTAGCCTTACGGTCTACCATAAGTTTTGCTGATTCTTTAAATTTTGCTGGCATTTTATTTTTCCTCGTCTAATTCTAGCAAACCGTTGTCTACTAGATGTTCAATTGTTGTTTCTATTCCCTCTTGTTTACCTAGTGCGTGGCAAGTAAGCCCACACCCGATTAAACAAAAAGCAAAGATTGCTAATTCTAACATAAACTCTCCGTAACTTGGATTGGTTTCTCCACTTTAGAATAATAATTATACGCAGAAAATAGTAATAAGTCAAGAACTATCTTACTTTTCCTAAATATTTTTCTTTTTCAATATGGGTGAATTATACTGAAAAACACACCAAAAGTCAAGAAAAATTTTTGAGCGACCCTAAAAAAATTTCTTGACAAAGCACCCGCTTTTCAGTATAATACTCCCATGAAAAAATATAAAAAGAGACCGTGGACTACCGACGAGAGAAGAATACTTGCTACTCATTACTACCATTTGGATGTAGAAGAGATAGCAAGGTTACTACCTGGAAGAACTGTGCAGTCTATTCGTAATCAAGTATCTTACATTCGTAAGAGAGGCTATAGGTTCAAGACCGCATGAAAATAAAGGTAAAAAATGGTAACGTAGAAAGTGCTTTGCGTGTGTTTAAGCGTAAAGTTACAGAGAGTAATGTACTCTTTGACTACAGAGAAAAGCAATACCACGAGAAAAAGACTACTAAGCGACAGAAGAAGAAAGCTGCCGCAAAAGTCAGAGAAAGAAAAAGACAAGAAAAACAGGCACAAAACCCTTTTGGATTAAACTAATTATGATAGAAAATATGATAAAAGCCTTAAACAAGGGCAGAGTGTCTATTACTTTTGAAAGTATGATTTCGGGTAGAAAGATAAAGGATACTTATACTCTAAAAGGAGTTAATCTTCCTCAGAATCCTGAAAACAATAAGTTGATAGTGCTTCACTGTGACTCAAACACATATGAGGACATAGAAAAGAAAACCATATTAGAGTGGGTGTCTTTGGAACGGTAATATAGTTCTTGACAACTTGCTGAATAAGGCGTATAATAGTTTTCATGAATTGGAGAAATTATATGATAAAAGTAACAACCGAAGGCAGAAACTTACCTGAGTTCGATACGTTCATCAACGAATGTATAGTTGCCCTCTTTCCAGATGGTGTCAATTATGATATCAATATTCGCTATGCTAAATTTATCGAGGACACTGGTCTCTACGGAGGTCTGTGCACCGGCGATCAAGACTCATCGACTATTGATATTGCGACCCATTGGAAGTATGAGGATGGCGAAATCATCAAGTATGAACCACACGAAATGGCAGGTACTCTTGCCCACGAACTTACTCATGCAAAACAATTTTGTAAGAATCAAATCAACATGGTAGACCATGTATGGAAGCACAACGGTGTTCACACTGACTGTGCAGACCTAGAATACATGGATCATCCATGGGAAGTGGAAGCGTATGAGTATGAGAAAATACTCGTAGATTTATTATGGGAGAATGTGTAGTGGCAGACTTATCGTTAATAGTAGACTACATTGGGGCAGGCATTGCTTTGGTTATTATCATGGCAGTTGTCTACCTAATGTATCTACAGTATCGAGGAGAGCAAGCTGAATGGGAGGCTCGACGTGACCATCAAGCAATGCAAAAATCTATTAAAGAAGGAAAGAAAGATGACACCTCAAGAAATAGACGATTATAAACGTGTATGGCGAATGGGTTCGTACTTTGAACACCACACTCATAGCGATCTACGAAACGATTGCAGAGAGTGGTGTAAAGAAAATTGCGAAACTCATCAGTGGGATATGAAAACCTTTACTGATATCTATGGCGATACTATAAGGTTTGAATTAGAGAGTCACTTCGTTGAATTTGACAAGTGGTATAAGCATCTTCGGTACAGTTGGTGTGTAGTATGATTGAAGGTATTTCACAAGTTGTACGAGTCCCTATCAACCCTCTCCCTGTAGATTATGAAAAAGAACAGAGGTATGTAAAAACTACCGTTAGTGTGAAAGATGAAACACAGGAAGTCGCCACTTATATCTATGATAAGTTTGGTAGGCTAGTAACCACAAATATAAAGAGTCATGACATAGGAGCAGTATAATGAGTATGGTATTAAAGTGTACTTATATAGACGGAGAATGGTGTACTGAGTACATGGGATCGTGGCAAAAAGAAGCCACTGCCCAAAGATTCTGCGATATTGCAAATGAAAAACTTGACCCCTATAAAGAACAATACTATACAATAACAGGAGTGCCTATAATATGACATGGAATGAATCTACATGGAAGGAATCTGCAGAGGTAAGAACTATAGTAGCAATGGACTTACAGACTGTAGAGGTTTACGTGGCTGCGTTACGGTCTGGGGACAAAGCTCTTCTCGAAGAGAAGAATCAAAAGCCCACCTCGGCGGTTTTCGTCTTGCGCGAGTTATTTGAAGACCTAGACACAAAAAAGGGGAATATAGAATGACATGGGATGAATATGTTGTAGAATTAGATGAGATGCACGCAGAGATTGAACGTCTCAGAGCTGAGAATGCAGAACTGCGTGCTCTAATAGAGGAAACCAGGAAAGAATTTCAACCACTTACATGGAAACAAAGAGGAGTACCAGTACTGTGAGTTTATCAAAGCAACAGAAAGACGCAGACGAGTTTGGAAGGTATTTAGGCTTTAGTGAGTTTGGAGCTATAGTGCGTATGGCAGGGAAGTATTTTGTTTCAACTTGTGATGGAGTTGGTACAAAAGTAATGCTTGCAGAAGACCTGAAAACCTATGATACTATAGGTATTGATCTTGTTGCAATGTGTGAGAACGA
>Ga0208793_1001955_pt1 | contig 11203 bp, 27 predicted proteins | sample 17_taG_FD_184092 | JGI IMG/M metagenome (GOLD analysis project Ga0208793, IMG submission 184092) | Marine viral communities from the Subarctic Pacific Ocean - 17_ETSP_OMZ_AT15314 metaG (SPAdes) (version 2) | ecosystem: Environmental > Aquatic > Marine > Oceanic | place: Pacific Ocean | collected...
GCCTTCGCCAAGAGCGTTGCCTTTTCCGCTTCCCGGCTCATTTCCGCTTTCATCTCCAGCACTTCCAGAACCTTCACCGGAACCATCCGAATCGCCTTCGCCTTTGCAGCCTTCGCCACCTTCCTTTTTGAATTGCTCATCGTTTTGGAGCATTTTCAAGTAATATTCAGCAGTTTTACCAGACGGATACTTTTCAAACTTATCAACGCCGGGGTAACAGCAATTCTCTGGCAGATTGTCTTTGCCAATCAAGCAGTTAATCGACAGGTCCGCTGCGACATTCCACATCATATGCGGAACACCTTCAGGTTTACGCGACGTTACATGCTCAAAGACCAAGTGATAAAACTCGTGAATCAAGACGCCTTTAACATGCTTCTCTGACATTTCCACAAAGAAATCAGGATTGTAAATCATCTCGAAATGATACGTTTCTGGATTAACACAAACGCCAGCAGTCGGAATAGCCCGTGATGCTTGCTTATTCACTCGACGCGACAAAGCAGCAAAGAAAGGCTCGTCCTGCAAAAGCCTATGAACGTGCATGTTTAGATTGAACTCTGGCTTGCACTCGTTAGAATCAAGCAGGTTTTGATTAAGGTTTGACATTTACTTTATCTCCTAGTAAATTGAGTTATCCCCATCACCACATACAAGTTAGGACAAAGCCCGCCCCTGTCAAGGGGCGGGCTGTCTACCCTAACTCGTTATTACTGCGACTTATTTCCGGTCAGCATTTCGACCATGAACGCGGAAATCTTAATTCCGCCGGCGCTCGTGGACTTATGCAATGAAATCGCGTTGTCCTGATTCAGCCGACCCACAACCTGCCAGAACTTCATAGCAACCTCTGACGGCAGCTTAACAAAGTAATTGGTAATAGCTTGAATATGCTCGTCACTCAGCTTTTCCTTAAAGATATCGCTGTTCTCCAGCTTTTCGACCAGAGCATTATGCTCATTCACGCCGAAATCCTTTGTCATTTCAACAGCTTTGTTATTGAGAACATCCTCGACAGTAACCTGACGGTCGTAATTTTGAACGAAATCGTTAAAGGCTACGGCAGCTTCCATGCCAAGGAACGAACTAGCAAGATGATAAAGCACCGGAGAAGCCTTCTCCAATAGGCCGGCATCATTAACCGCACTATTAAAGCGGTCCCATGAGCGGCGTGACGGGTAAACCTTATTCGGCTCCGTGTCCTCGTTATGCTCAAGATGATTGCGATTTTGATTAACGAAATCCCAAACGATTGTTTCGACACGGCTTTTCGCCCACGTCAACCAATCCTCTACGGTAGGCTCAAGGTCAAAGACGGTGTAACGGTCCAATTCCGCAGGGTCCATGTCGGACACTTGGTAATTAGCACCATGCTCGCCACCGTTAATAGCGGCAAAGATAAGCACATCATCATGCAATTTGAAACCATTCAGCTTGCGACTATCCGTAAGCTCAAACAATCCTTGACGAACTTCCGTTGTCGCACGGTCAACTTCGTCAAAGAAAAGAACGCACGCATTTTGACACGCATACTTGAACCAATTCGGTGGGTTCCATGCCGTCGCATTAGCATTAATGCTCGGCAGACCAACAAGGTCGCCTTCCGTCATCTGCGAAGCACGGCGCTCAACTACAGGAAGATTAAAGGTTTTTGCCAATTGATAAACCACTTGTGATTTACCAATACCGTGACGGCCCCGCATAAGAACGGGAAACCGCGCACTCGTAACATGTGGAACAATCTCGATAAACGTCTTGAAGTCTACTGCCATTTTTATTTACCTCTTTATTGAGCAGTTTAAACAAACGCTGGTTTCCCTCACCAGCACATACAATATAGGACGAAAGTTACTAGTGTCAAGGTCATCCCAACCCCACAAAAACATTCGTATTTTTAGGCTGCTAGAAAGCACCCCTTTTATTGATTCCATACTGGCTGATCTCCACAATAACATCATGGGTTTGCATCATGCTACCACCAGCCACCTCAGTCCAACTCTGGACATTGCCATCTTCATCACACATAAACGCAAGCGTTTCAGGGTGTTGCAACCCCCCATCTGGTCCTGATTCGGAAATCAAAACATATTCTTCGCCAACCTTCATAATTGTTTGATAGCTGTTCTTTCTCTTAATAATTTCGACGTTCATCATGTTACCTCGCATGTTTTAAGTCCTGTCTTGAATGTATCTTCGTCGACCTCAAATCGTAATAACTCTGGTCTGTTTGAATCCACCGAACTTCATAAGGGAAGTCCGGGTCCGACTTGTTGGAAGCACTTATAATAATTCCTAAATCATTCGACCCTATACGTCTGCTATTTGACTTTACTTTATTTCCATAGCTGGAAAGCCTAACTAAATCACCTACTTGCATTAAGCCTCCCCAATTTTGCTGGCGACCCAAACCACTTTGGCGTTATCCGCTTTCATGGCAATGTGAATCTCAAAATCTTTGCCTAGTTGGAACACAACCCACCCTTTTGTGTAGTAACTCAGTAAAGCTTCTGGCGTTATCTCTCTGAATACGGGGAACTCGATGCCCCCCAAATCAGATAACAGGGACATATTCGTATCCGAATCCACCGACCCAGTTGTTTTTAATATTTTTTTCACGTTCTCTTAATCTCCTTACGTCCGTTTTTTCACTACCGTGGACTGTTACCTCAACTAACCATTCTTCGCCTATCTTTTCAAGCAGTAGGCCAAGGGCATATTTGTCTTTAGCCCTCCTACTAATAAATAAGTCGCCAGCAGATAATTTCATAAAATTTCCTCCATCGCCTATACAAGATAGGACAGAATCTTATTTAGTCAAGGGGGTTCTACCCTACTAGGACTATTCAACAATTTTACACGAGTATTTGGGATAAACAAATCCCTTATTAGCTATGCCTTTCAGCACCGTTTCACCCGCTTCGTTCTCTGCAAACATGGGCCTTATTCTTAATCTGTAAGTATCATACTCACTTATGACCAAGCACACAATTTTATTTCCTTTGATAAAATTTTCTAGTGCAGGGTTTTTATCTTTGTATTCAATCCTTACAAGGTCGCCAACTTTAATTTTCATTCTACTAACTCCAAGTTATCACTAATGGAAATTTCCTCGTTACCCGAAAAAGACCAAACAATCACATAACTTAGGCCAGTCCTTTTGACCTCTCGCAACTCCTTGACAATATACAGAGTTCCACAGCACACATCTCTAACTAAATCACCGACTTTCATACTAACTCCAAGGTACGCCAGCGACAAGCGTTCTGTCTGCCATCGAAAAATTGTACCCAAAAGTCGCCGTCTTTTCTCTGTTTTACAATAATGCCCATCTCATCGATCGAACCCTGCCGATACCTAACAATATCACCGACTTTCATTTATTACCTCACAGTCATCTTCATATACTTCTTCGATTCCAGTCGGCCATAAAACCTTTACAATATAATAGGTTTCGTCAACCGCTTCGCCACCGGGGAAACAATCTTCTGACAGTCGCGGAGGTTCCATAACAACTCCAATGCCTTCCGCGTGGAATACGCCATTGTCAATACATTTAACTAAATCACCTACTTTCATAGCAACTCCAAGTAGGTTTTGTGTTCCCAGCTAACTTCGCCGTTAGCCCATTGAACTTCAAAGGCAATTAGGTCAATTGACCCATCGCTGTAATTCGATTCGCGTTGGTTGATTACCAACCCAATTCCCCATATTTTAAACTTTTCTTCCATAAACACATCGGGGCAACGAAACTCAACTAAATCACCGACTTTCATTCTACAACCTTAGCCCATCGCTTTCTAGTCCAACACTTATAGCCGGTTTGCGGAGAATAAACAAGCACGGCGGCGGCTGGACCATGGTGTTCAGCGCGCGGCGCAATTTCCAATAAAATCCACAACATAGAGTCAGTGTTGTCAGGGATAGCCAACATCTGCCAATCGAACTTAACCGTAACTAAATCACCGACTTTCACAGCTTCTCCAACTCATAGGATTTCAACCAAATCTCCCTGTCGTTTATAACCTTTACTTTCCAAGGGTTACAAGCCGCTTCATTATGCCGAATAATAACAGCAAGTTGGCTGCTATAGTGCTTGAAATCGAGCGCACATTTGTCGTAGGACCGATGACCTATCCTTAACCTAACTAAATCACCGACTTTCATGCCAACTCCGCGAAGCGTCCCATCTTAGTTCTCCAGTCCGGTTAAATATTCCAAAGCAATGTCATCAAGGATGCTTGCCTTTTCGTTCCAATAAGCTTCTTTCTCAGTCCTACGACAAATGTGCGCTCGGCGGCGATACATGTTTGCAGAATACTCAAGATCGTCTATCAGCAGTTTAAGTTCTTCTTTCTCACCTTGAAACACCATGGTATCAAGCATGTGTTTTAGTTGTTCCAGAGAGCCGTATTCGTCTTTTTTGTCGATCATCAATGTTCACCCCATCGTTCCCTTAGACGTTCATCCTTATAAACAACAAATGCTCGAAAGCCTTCGTATCTCATTGGAAAATATTTTCTCAATTCACCAGCTTCTTTTCTGTTCTTTGCCACAATAATTCCAACGCAGTCGCCGCATACCTTAACTAAATCACCGACTTTCATTACACAACCTCCAACTCCTTGGTTAGAAACCGCAATATGGCACCATCGCGGAACCTGTAGACCTTAGTTTCGTTGTAACCGGTCCATGTCGGGCCCTCGCCATCAACAACAATGGCTAATCGCCCCCAACGGCCTTTATATTTGCTTGATGTCGCCCAATTGTCCTTCTTAATCCTAACCAAGTCACCGACTTTCATTTATGACCACCAAATCCTTTTTTATTTCAATACTATAAGAACCATCATCCACCCATTTAATCTTGAACCTTCGACGGCCCAGTCGCTGAAGGATTTCAACAACTAAGCCAATATCGGCGGGGGGGATGCCGTTGTCGGCCAATTTTATCAAATCACCTACTTTCATGATGACACCACCTCACAACCACTCTTGACTAACCATCCAATTTTACCATTAGTTAAGACTTTGACGGTGCCGCCAGCTTCATTTATCCATAGAACAATGCCCACGGGCGATGCCGGCCCCCATGGGCCGACTGCCTGATACCTAACTAAATCACCGACTTTCATCTACTAGCTCCGTAACTGTCGGCCACCAATAGGTAATGCCTTGTGCTGTTGCTACTTTAATTTGCTGGTATTTGCCTCCGCCACCAACTCGATGTTGGTCAATTTGTAAAACAATTCCTAGACCTTCATCGCGCCGACTGACCGCATGGAGTACGCGGTCTTTGAGAGTATTTCTAACTAAATCACCTACTTTGAACTTCATCCTATAACTTCCCATTTATCCGGTGGAAATGTATCAGGGCGGAACCAACACATTTCCCATTTATGATGCCAAAACTGATAACAATCATCGTCTTTGCCAAGATAAACAAGAACTTCACCTGACTTGATAACCCTAACTAAGTCACCGACTTGCACTTAAGCCTCCGAAACAACTTCATAATCCGGAGTGAGGCCGTCTTCAATATTTCTAATAATGTCACAGACCTCGTACACTCCTGTTTCTGAAACATTCCAATAGCCTAGCCCAGTTCCGCTCAAAGAGCGCAGGAACATATTAGAAGGATTGAGACTTGTCTTAAGACTATTAGCATAACGATGGTATGTTTCATAATGCTGAAGCTCATCCTCTGTTTGCGCGGGATTGTAATTCTTGTAGTGAGTATTAAGCCACTTGTAATCAGGGGCGCGTTTGTTGATATGAATTTTCTCAATGATAGCAGTCACTTTTGTGCCACTACGCTTAGTAATGGCGATGAGAGAACCGATCTTAATTCCAGCAGTCGCACTGCGATAAGTCACGTTCTCCGCGAAATCATTAAGAGTTTTCTGATAGATGATGCCGTCTCTTTTACGGATCGCGCAACCGGCCTTATTGTGACCACCCTCGCTACAATACGAACACTTACGCGACTTTGCCTTACGCTCGTAGCCGTCAATTACGTCTTGTGCATGGATGCTGCCGTTTGCTGCATCCTTTTTCATTTGAGGACATGCACGTTTTGTGTGTCCCCTTTCGTAACAATACCTACAGGTTGAAGGGGCTCTGTAACGTGTCATTTTTCACTCCTATTCAAAAATAAAAACTAGCGTCCCATCGACACATACAAGATAGGACGGAATCGCCCCAAGTCAAGGGTATGATAACCGCTGATTAAAAGGGAATTCTCTCTGTTGTCAATATATTTTTAATTGGGTCTTGGTTAATGTCTCTTTCGCGTTCGCGAGATTCCGGATTCCCGTTACCGGCACACCAGCGGATACGATAGAGATTATCACGAATATCAATTATAATACCAAACTCATCAAATATGAGATCCCACACCAAGTCGCCGACTTTATACTTCATTTTTACCAACCAAAACTATTTGTTTGTTCAAGTACAAAAATGTCTCGCCGTTACTCCATGTAACACAAGAGGAATTACTGCTTGGTATTTCAGTGATAATGCCAAACATTCCCACATACCACTTCTTTGAGTCTCTTTTCGTAACCAAGTCGCCTACTTTAAAGTCTATGGCAATCATAATGTTTCCCGTCTATTGTATAAAATACTCGTTTAACCCCAACAAATCTCAAGACTTCCTCGCACATCGGACAGGGCTTAGACATTCGCCACTGGCAATTGTTATTGATTCTAACAACATACACGTCAGCGCCTTCAGTTGCCGAGCGCGGCAATCCAAGAATCGCAGAGATTTCAGCGTGTTGTGTTGCATGACCCATGTCAAGTTTGCGGAATCGTTTACCAAATTGGCTGTGGCTATCTTTGTTGAATCCAAAGCTAATGATTGAGCCACCCTTAACAACCACAGCACCATGCCGTAGTTTGCCGTAGGTGCTTTCCATAGCAGCACGTTTGGCTAAATCTAAAATGCGCCTTCGCCTTTGCGAAAGTTTGCCAATCATTCTAGGTACTTGCGACATTTAGCTGCCTTCCGTAAAGCGTGACCATCCACACGCATACAAGATAGGACACAATCTAAATAAGTCAACACAAAGCTAACTCTATAAAATTATTGAGCTTTTTCACGTTGCGTTTAAAATAACGTTGAATGTTAAAAATTGTAAAGAAGTGTGTGTAAAAGTAAAGTCGAGCAGACTTGATAAGTATCTAGTTGACAAACGTCTTATTCTTTAGTATCATCTAGTGTGTAGGCTTGAGATTCATCAACTTGATTCTCGTCGTCGGGATCGTTAGGTTCCTCATCAAACTTGCCGAACTTCATTTGTTCGCCGTCCGCAAAAGTAATGATTGTTTTGTTGGTTGGATGAGGTTGAATGTGGACTTTAATAAAGTCTTCCATAGATTCAAAGATTGCAATGCCACCTTTTGGCGGCGGATAGAGCCAGTGAATGATGCACTGGCCTGTGGCTAACCGGACGCCCTCAATAACAATTCCGTCCCCGCTGACACCTGTTTCGTCATCTGTACGGAATACAGTAAAGGATTGAATACCGCGTGGTGCCAGCTTTGCTGGAGCCTTCGGTAAAAGATCTTTTGTCTTGTCAGTCATGCAAGGATACCCCTCAAATAAATAGTTGTTAGACTCATGCATATACGCGAGAACACACGGGTACTAGGGGGGTGGTACTACCCTACTACTCCCTTAAGAGTATCTTCTGCAATCCATGGAGGCTTCTCCTCGCGCTTCTTCTTCTTCGCCGGCGGCTTTGACCTGACCTTAGAGCCGCCCGCAACTAGATTAAATATATCTCTGATTCTTTCTTCTGTCGAATTAGAATTAACAAAATGAAGAGATTCGTTAGTAATCATTCTTTCTAGTTCGGGAAGAGGGATGGTTCTTTCCCCAATTTTATAATTGGCCCCATTTGCTGCCGCCGCGATAGGGTCATCAAATGATGCTGAAGATCCTTCAACTACTTTAAAAATAGCAAGAGTGTCTTTTAAAGTTTTGCCCTTTCTAATTCCTTTAAAGAGACCAGCCTCTGTGGAATACAAAATATAGGGCATTGATTGTTTAAGGACATGCTGAAGGTAACTATTTATCGCGACTGGCCTAACGTTGGTGGGTATTAAATAAACTTCGCCCTTTTTCATAAACTCTTTAATCTTCTTAACTTCTGTTGGTCGATCAACGTGGGCGGCCAAGTTAGTCATTAGCTTAACAAGTTTGGATTGATACTCTTTCTTTTTGTAATCAGCATCAACCGCCTGTTTAATAACGTAAGCATAATAAAGAGTTGCATTCTTCATTTTCTCTAATGTCGGGCCTTTTCCACCGGGGTAGCGGAACTCAACATAGCCCAACCTATCAATGTAATGGATGTTAAAGCCCAGCGACTTTGGATTAGACGGAGCATAGTTATCAACAAACCTGCTCAGTTCTCTGCCCAACTCATCTAGCTTATCTTCTTTATAAAGTTTCATCGCCAAGTCTTTAAAGCGGGTGCGGTCTTGTTTAAATGCTTTTTCAATCTTTTCAACGATGTCTGACTTTAAATCAGTAGCCCACTGAGTTCCTTTTCTTTGTCCGAACTCTTTAAAAGCAAAGTCGTGATTCAAAAAGAGCAGCGCTTTCATTAAGTTGTAGTCTTTGTGGGACTCGCCGTCATCATCCAAGTAGCCGATGTTGGTATGTAGCCCCGTGTTGACATCAAACTGAAAGTTATCTTGTCTGTTGTAATCAAAGAAGAAATCCTTAAGGAACTCAAAGGCTGTGTCTAATCCCGTCATAAACTTTGGATCATCCATAGAGAATTCAATACCATTACGAAGAGAGCCATCTGGTTCGAACTTTAATTGGGCGCCCCACTTTTCCATAAAGCGGGGGAAGTTTTCTTCCATTAATTCATAGAAGTCCCCATCTTTGTCCCCCTCATAGCTTTCTTCCCACTCATAACCCATGTTATCCAAGTAATCTTCGGGATCGCTTTGATACTCATCCCACTCTGATTGTGCCGATTCCTCAACCCAAGTTTGAGCGGCACTCTCAACCATATTAGCCATTTGTTTAAAGTGGTATGACTTCCAATTCCGGTTGTCGATGTAGGTTAAATCTGAAACAGTTGGGTAGCGGCTACTTCCCCCATCAATAATAAAGTTTTTAATTTGGTCGTCTGCTTCTTCTATCCATTCACTGGATTCATCTTCCCAGCCAGCGTCGTATAAGAAATCAGTCAAATCAATTGTATGATCGCTGTCAGCGCCGGGAAAGAACTCATCGCTTTCTGGATTAAAAAGATAAGTGTGTACAACCTGCTTTAAAGTGTCGGGCCGCATTCCCAAAATGACTGTATCTTCACCGGCTTCGCCGCCGAGGGGGAGTGTACCCTGCCGGCCCGTCCTAAACTGAACTCCTCGTTCTTTTAGGGCTTCTTTGATGTCTGGGTCTTTATTGATAGCGTTAACAAGTGCTTTGTTTTCTCTTGTTCCCTCTTTTAAGATGTTGTTGTAGAAAGATTTAAATTCTTTTGCAATTTTTGCATCTTCTTTTATAGCAATGGAAAGCCTAACTAAGTTCTCTGCGCTGATGTCCGCTGGGTTTGCGCCGATCGCCCTTGTTGGATATTCTTCTAAGAGGTATTTTGTAACTAACTCTAATGGTTCGGGATCTTCTTCATCTAAGTAGGAATGCCAAAAGTCACCCGCTTCTCTTTCATTCCAGTTCTCCGAAAAATAATCAAATGTAAGATAGTTGCTGGCATGTTCTCGCCTGCCTTGTGGGGTGTCGCCAACTGCGTCTCTGGATTCTAATTCAATCTCGTAGGAAATAGTAAAGCGGTCTTGTTCCGCCATAAGAGTTTCTTTGTCGGTCTTGTCGAACTCAGTAAGGAGTTCTTCTTTCAGGTGCCTTCGCCAGTTTTCAAGGAGTAGTTTCACTGTGTACCTCCTTTCCGTCTAGCTTTTCCAGTTGTTGTATAGTCTCGGCTGTGCTTGTATGTAAGATGGCTAGCTGTGGCAACCCCTGTGCTTCCTGTGTTTTATTCCAAGGCCCTGTATTTGTTTGGAAATCATCAATTAATACACTGGCGCTACCATCTTCGCTGATTGCCCATCTATATTTGCCGCCCGACACAAAGACCTTCGCCGGTTTGGGTTCAAGATTGTTTTTAATCCAAATAAGCTTACCTCTCTTGGAGCCTCCGTCCTCGGGCCCCATGGCCGTTGTCAATATGGATGCACCAAACTTGCTTATATAATTCCATAGTTCTTCGCCATCTGGCATCCATGGCAGGTTCGCCCAAAAATGTTCGTTGTCAGCAATTGCATACTTCATATAACCTCGCGCCTCATCCAATACCGTGGGCGACTCTTTATATAAATCTTCTTTTGTTATTTCTGGGCCGCGGCCAAGATCAGAGAGTCTCAGCCTTAGTTTGTCTATTGATTCCCCTGTAATGGTTTCATCTTTTAAATCTTCATTTATCTTATCTACAGCAGCTTTATCAAAATCTACAAGAACGCCGTCCATATCACAATAAATTTGATAGGGGAAATTTTCATTATACTCTTTTAGATACTTTCGCCAGTTTTCAAGGAGTAGTTTCATTATAGCTCCCCAAAGCTGCCAACGTGTTACTGACCGCCTCTGGTGTTGCCGGCGGGTAGTGGTGAATGACCTGACCGCCGACAGCTTTGAACTGCTCTATATATTTAAGGCGGTCGTCAATTAAAATGGCTGTCTCGCCTTTATCAACAATTCCCGTGGCTGCTAAAGCTTCGCCCTTTTCAGAGGAAAAGATCTTATCTACAAAAGGCTCGCCTTCGAAGTGGTGGTCTAGCCATTCCTTTTTCTTTTCCACAGAAATAGGTCCAACCGGTGAAGATAAAACATAAATGTTTCCCTTTTCTTTTGCTGCGTCAATCATTTCCTGTGCACCAGTGGCTACTTCCATATCTAACCAGATTTGCCCAGTTTTATCACCAAGTAACACATAAACATAATTGTTGATTGCTCTCTCTTCTGGTGTCCTCTCTTCGCCCGCATCTTTTTTAATGGTTATATCTTCCAATTGTTGGGGCGTCACCTCTGTTACAAGTACCTTCAATTTACGCAGTACCTTTATTCCCTTCTTATTACCAGCATGAACTTCATCAGGCTCAAGGGACAGATTTTTATTCATTTTGTTGGCCAGTGTTGTAACAAGATCAACCAAAACGCCGTCCAT
>Ga0208793_1001957_pt1 | contig 11185 bp, 10 predicted proteins | sample 17_taG_FD_184092 | JGI IMG/M metagenome (GOLD analysis project Ga0208793, IMG submission 184092) | Marine viral communities from the Subarctic Pacific Ocean - 17_ETSP_OMZ_AT15314 metaG (SPAdes) (version 2) | ecosystem: Environmental > Aquatic > Marine > Oceanic | place: Pacific Ocean | collected...
ACCTATGGCTTGAACATACCTATCTTCTTTATCTCTATGCCATACTAATTCAAATGATGAAGTACTACTAGAGAACTCTCTTATAACATAACCTTCTTCTGTAATTTCAGAGTAAGGTCTACCAGTATCCTGAGAAGTTTGATGATCCACCTAATGATTTCCAATAACGGCCTATATTACAAGACCAATAACCTGCTTTTGTTTTATCTTTTTTAGTAGCACATTTATGACGTGCTGCAAATGATGCTCTTGCACCTTTCTTTTTAAACTTAACTGAAAGGCCAGTATCTCCAAAAGATACTTTTTTTACATTTCCTTTCTTTGACTTAACGTAGACGTAGAATTTTTTACTTCCACCTCTTTTAGGTTTGTTAAGTGCAACCTTTTTTCCTCTGTATTCAGCTTCGGGTATGTAATCTACTGACGCTTTAAGCATTTCAAAACCATTATAGTCGAAACTTTCGTTTTGTATTGAAACTGCTTTTCTTAATTTGTCCATGTTTATGTTACCCCCTATCGACTCTACTAGTTCTTTGATCATATCAAAGTCTATCATCTCGTCTATAGAAGCTGCTTCGTCGATTAGGTCTTCATTTTCGATCATTTCATCGATTACGCTACCTATTTCGAACAGAGGATTATAATTAGAAGATACCATTGGTAAGTCTAATGGTACTTTAAGTCCATTGTAGTCACCATATTCTCCTATATCAGTTGTTTCTAAAAGCTCTCTATCTACTTCATCTAACTCAATAGCTTCGTCTCTAAGAGCTTCTCTTGCTTCAGCAAATAAACGTATAAAGCTATCACTAGAATAACGGTAGACATGCTCATGTAAAGAGAGTCCTTTGTGAATGTGGTACTGTAGTGATGGATATCCTATAATGTCTTTTAGTTTAATCATAATTATTTCATTTCTGGATGAAAGAGTAGTTTGATTACTTTAGCATCTTTTGAGACTAACTTACCGTCTATCTCTACTTCGATAGGGTATGGCTTAAATTCATCAGCCCAATATGCTATAGTATAGCTCTTATCCTTATTATTAGTTACTAACAATCCTCTATTGTACTTATCTTCTTCAGCTTGGAGTACCATTTGTTTGTCAATAGGTAGAATTACATCTCCTAGTAACTTTACATTACCCTCTTCGTATCCTTCTCCGTGACCGTCTTCTTTAAGTAAAATATCTGTTAGTTTCATAAGTTAAAGTCTTTTCTATAAAATTTTCCTAGAATATTATCATTAATAAAATTATTTCTAGAATCTAATACTTCATTTATAAATAGGTGCTTACATTCAAAATATGTTAGCTGCTTCTTATTAGGTACATACTGTAGAATTTTTTTAGAAAAAGCTGTTGGGCCGTCAGTTTTTAATAATTCTTTTATTTTAAGATGAGAACCAAAATAATCTCTCCAATCAGATTCAGTAATAATCTTTTGCTTAGCTGGGGTTCTTCCTCCGATTCCTTTAGCTTTTCTTTCTAACCTTAAAGCCTCTAGAGCTCTTTTACCAAGTCTTTTATTTCTTTCGAAAAATAAAACTTTTTTTCCAATATACTTTTGATTAGTAGCAAGATGCGTGACTAGATAGATAAATCCGTAAGTACCTTCAGGCATATCTGAGATTTCATTTACTATTTTATTTTCAAAAGTCCAAGTTGGGTCTGTCATAGTTTATTGTATTTTAGTTAATACTCTGTAAGCATGTCCGAAATCGTGAAATTTTTCTTCTACTACTACTCCTAAGTTAAGCCGTACTGATTTGTAAGGAGTGTGGTCATCTATAAATAATGATTTTTTATCTATAAGTTTATTTACTTCTATAAACTCTCTTAAAAACTGTTGCTGATTAAGGGTTAGTTTTTGAAATATCTCTATATTAAAGCCTGTTTGTTCTTGAATTTGTTTACCTGTAAGTATAGTTTTTAATCTCAGTCTTACTATACCGGTAAGGTACATAAACCTGTACATATAATTATTAAACCGAGGTGAATAGGTATAATGTTTTAGTGGTGTAGTGTGATCACCTTTTAATCTGTGTTCATATTCATCTGAATCAAAGTTTCCGTGCAGGTCATTTGGTATTTTTTCTCCTGGTGTATATTCTTTTTCAAACGCATCTATCAATCTAGGGTTATGTGATATTAACCCGAAAAAGTGTTTAAGCAGAGCTTTTCTGTCGTTTGTATTAAGTGTTCTATAGTATTTTTTAAGTACGTAGAAAATAGAGTCTAAATGATCAACGAGCTTTGTAGGTATATTTATTCCTGGTTTTGTTTTTGAGAAGAGGGGAGTTCCGTCTGGTGTTAGCCATAGAAGTTGATAGTGTGGACAGATTGCCTCGGATTCTACGTTGAGACAAAATGGTTCCTTAGTAAGTGTATGTTTTGAATGATTACATAATCTATGCACTGTTGGGTCCCAAGAAATTTCTTTAGGTAAAACAACAAAGTCTTTTTGATAATCATAACACTCAGAGTACTCTTTTATAAAAAGCTCTGTTATATTTTTAATATGTTTGTATTCCATAACATTTAATAGTAACTAACATTTCTAAAGTTAACTTTTAGACATCCTGTTGAATCATCTGCAAAAGTTAAACTAGCCATTTTAAGGTAAGCATAAGGATTAGTATTATGAAGAAGCGTTCTATCACCAAACCCTATCCAGTTACTTCCGGATGGACTCATTGAGTTACCTCTTTGACAATTTAAAGCATATGGACCAAAGGTATCTTCTTTTGTGCCTCCTGAGTTAGTAAATACATTACTACTTTTAGTCCAAGTACCGCCGCTCCAAAGTTCGACTGTTAAATTTATCTGTCCGTATCTTTTATTTTCGTACCACCATGCAAATAATTCTATCTCAAAGTCTGTCGTACTGCCGAAATCACTAATTAGCTCATCTTGGTTTACAAGTATTTGAGCGGTTCCAGGTAAGTTACCATTGTCGGTTACATTACCATGAGCAATATAAATATTGCTATTAGCCAAAGCTCCGTCTTGCCATTGGTATCCAATATGATAACGTAGTTCATCAGCATGATCGATTGCACCTTCTCCTACGTAATTAATATCAGAAATCCAGTCGTAGGTTCCATCGTATGTTGCGTTACCTGTAGTATCGGGTGCGAGCCCAGTTAAAGTAACTAGTTTGTCTCCTCCGTTGTGATCTGTGTCATAGCTCCATTTAATGAGATATGAATCTTGTCCTAGGTCGGTCCAACATTCAGTACCGTCTGCCTGTATATAGCTCTGTTCGTACTTTGGATATCCTTGAAATTGATGAGATGAAGATATTTGATTAGAAGAGTCTGTTATTACTCCGGTAATAGAAAAGTCAAAGTATTCAGCTACTGATGCTGATATAAACTCGTTAAAGTTACTGGCTGACATTGAGTTACCAATAGAACTGTTTGATACTTGTACTGCTCCTTCTATAGAGTGCCAGTCTTCAGAACCTGTTTTATACATATCTATTCCTATTATTGCTCGAGAGTTTGTATCGTATCTAACATAGTAGTTTACATAGGGTATAGAACCGCTTACAGATAATACATCTGAAGGGGCAGTTGTATTTACCGCGGTTACTTCACCATCGTTATCTATATTAATTGCTATTACGGAAGATGTATTTAGCGCGGTACGTATAGTATACCATTTGCTTCCTCCAGAATAAAGTTCATTGGAATCTAATCCATCATTGTCTTCTGTATAAAATAAATCGCCGACTTCTATATCATCTACTGTAGGTGCAGGGTTGTTAGATAGTACGTAATTAACATCTCCGGTTCCGTCCCGCCATTCGGTATCGCTAATAAGGGATGCTTGAGGGTTAGCATACCCATGCCCTTCTAGTCTATTAAATTCAAATGGACGAGTTCCTATTGGCATACTTTAGTTATTTAAGTTTATCTTCTATTGCGGATAATCTTTGGTCTATTTCTAATATTGCTTTATGCATATGAGCTAAAATAGGTTTAGTATCTAAAGCTAAATAACCGTCTTGTTTTTTATGTACTGCGTATGAAAGTGATTCTTCAACTTCTTGAGCAATAAATCCAGCATCTTTTCTTCCTTCTAACTCATATTCGTAAGATACGAACTTTTTTAAAGTTTCCAAACCTTCTTTAATAGGTACTATATTATCTTTTAACTCTCTATCAGATGTTGTGACAAAGTTATTAGCTGTTACGTTACCGCTGAATGTTGCAGTAGCTGCAGCAAAATTACTGTTTATAAAATCAAATGTAAACCTAGTGTGAGTACCTCCACTTCCGTCATAGTCTCTTAAGTACCAGTTCTGTGTAGCGTCTCCTTGAAAGTCAAAGTAGAAATCATTATCGTTAGAATGGAATCTTGCTCCTTTATTAGCACTACTAGGATCAATTGCGTTACCTAAATATAAATTAGCTGTTCCTCCATCTCCTACTTGAAATCCATTAAATTGAGGATATGAACCGTTAACGTGCATTTTAAGATTAGTAGATCCTGATATTGTATTTGCGTCTGTAAATATTGCTATTTGTTGACTTGCTGGAGTACCAGATGTATCTACTATACCTGTTGCAGTCGTATATCCTGCTCCGTTAGTAAGCTGGTTATTATTAGTTACATTAGTTGCACCATCTGCAACGTTAATTAATGTTCTTACTTGAGTTGCTGTTAGATCTTCTACGTTACCGGTACCTGCTGTTACCCTACCTAATATATTTGCAGTAGGTATATTTTGCATCTTAGCATATGTCACTTTATCATTTGCGATAGTAGTTGCTCCGTCTGCATTAGAAGTAACATCTCCTGCTGACGATGTAACATCTCCTGAGTGGTTAGGGTGGGAATAATTATTAGCTCCGTCTTCTACATTAATATCAGATCTTACTTGAGCATAAGATCTACCCTCTAGTCCATTTGCAGTAAATTTAGCATAGTCATTATCTGCAGCATCTGCATCATCTACCTCAAGCAAGTTATTATCAGCAATACCTATTGTTTGCTGTGCTAGAACATCTGTTCCGATTTCTAGATCTAATGCTGCTTTCATTTCAGCTGCAGTAAGAGCTTTTAAAGTATTACTATCGTTGAATCTAGCAAATTCATTTGCATTTACAGTACCTGTAGTATCTACAAATCCACTTACGTCTATATCGACTTTAGAAGCAGAAATGACTTGACCTTGCCATCCACCGGCTATATCAGCAAAAGTAACATCATCGGTTGTACTTAATCCTAAATCACTTCTTACTTGTGTTGCAGTTCTACCTTCAACTTCTGTTCCATCAACTCTTAAGAAATCATTATCTGCTACTGCATTATTTGCTGCTAGTATATTTCCATCTGAAATACCTTTTGTTAAACTTAAATCAGATCTTACTTCAGCATAACTTCTACCTTCTAAACCATTAGCAGTAAATTTAGCATAATCATTATCTTCAGCATCTGCATCATCTACTTCTAATAAATTATCATCCGCTATTCCTATTGTTTGTTGAGCTAATACGTCTGTGCCTATTTCTAAACTTAGATCAGATTTTACTTGAGAATAACTTCTACCTTCAATAGTATTAGCATCTGTAAATTTAGCAAAATCATTATCTTCTGGTGAACCGGAAGTATCTACAAATCCGCTTACGTCTATATCGACTTTAGAAGCAGAGATTACATACCCTTCCCAATATGCCCCAGTTATATCGTTACCTCTTACGAATCCTCCACCTAAATCTAAAGTACCGCTTATATAGACAGAACCAGTAAACGTATGTGTATCACTATCTTGATCTCCAAATATATTAGAGCCGGTAGTTAGTAAAATAGAAGAACTTACAATATCAGAATGTAGGTATTCAAATGAAGCTGAAGTTGCTGTTATAGTATCTGTTACAGTTAAATTTCCTGTTAATGTATCTGTAGTGTTAAGTAGATAAGAGGATGTAGCTGCATTCAAAGCTTCAAATCTCACGTTACCAGAGCCTGAAATATCTTCTGCTATTTGAGCAGAGGAAGATAATAATCCATCTATCGATACAGAGCTGGTAGCTATAGTTAAATCTATAGTACTCTGGTCTTGTTGGGTAAACCTTATTGTATTAGTAGTAGAACCGGATAATGCTGCATTTATTATTCCTGATCCTGATACTAGATTCATATCTAGTTTAGTTGCATAAGAAGATGTAGCAGCTTCAATAGTATTTAGTCTAGTTTTTACAGAACCTGATTCGGTAAGTAGTCCTGTTATTCTATTATCGATAGTAGATAGAGTAGTAGACCCTGTAGCGTTGGATAGTGTTAGTTCAACAGATGTGTTATTAAACGTTGCTTTTTCAAACTTTTTGTTTAAAACATCATTTAAAGAGTTGCCTGCACCTGCTGCAAAATCAATTTTTGAACTTGATATTTGATACCCTTGCCAGAAAGCCCCAGTTATATCGTTACCTATTGCACCTCCTCCTCCTAAATGTAAAGCACCGCTAATGTAAACTGAGCCGGTAAAGAGGTGATTGTTAGAGTTACTACCGCTACCAAAATTAGTACTTCCTGATATAGTTATACCATTAAAGACTGGTGAATCAGTTTTACTTAAGTTGGATACTTGTGCATCAGCGGGATCATCAGCGTTGACTTGGTGTCTTATTAAACCCTGTCCATAGCCTGGGTTAGAGAGTGCAGAACTTGATATTAAAGTTTTTGCGTTAATTGCAGCTATATTTACAGCATTCTGTAAAATATCAGAATCATTACTTGTTATACGACTAGCTAATGAACCACTTGCTAAATTAAATGAACCGCTAATGTCACTTGCTATTTGAGCAGAGGAAGATAGTAATCCGTCTGGTAGAGGTTCACCTGAACCAGTGTCTATTAATAATGTATGTGTTGAAGCTCCATTGAATAGCTTTACTGTGTTTAAAGCAACAGATGAAGAATTATAATAAGAGCTAGTAGCGTCTAATATAGAACCTGTAATAGCTTCTAATGTGTTTAATCTAGTTTTTACTGATCCAGTTTCTTCGAGTATAGAACCTGTTATTTTTAATAGTTCTACTAGCCTTGCATCTTCTCCTCCTACTTCATAGTCTAGATTAGTACCAGCTGCAGGATGTAGTCTAAGTGTATTAGCATTTGGTTTAGATCCAGATAAAATAAATTGATTGGTACCTAATGTGTTTCTTATACTTGCATTGGAGGCAGAAGTAAATGCTCCTGCTGATACTAATCTATCTCTTATTTGAGCTGAGGCTGATACTATACCTGCATTTAGAGCACTTATTGCTGAGTTAGATAATGAACCGGAAATATCTGTTGCTATCTGAGCAGAAGAGGAAAGTAATCCAGCTTTAAGTGAACCTGTATCTATAGTAACATTAAAGGTACTACTATCATCTTTTGTAAAAGTAATTATATTATTAGCAGATGAGGCAGTTATTATACCTTCAGCAAAGTAAGATGCAGTATCAGCATTTATTGATTCTATTTCTTTTTGAACTTCTATTATTGCGTAAGAAGCTGTAGCAGCATAAGATGCTGATATCGCATGAGAAGAGGTAAAAGCGTTTACGTCGTATGATTGAGTGTAGCCGAAAAAGCTTCCTGATGTACCTCCTGCGTATAGTTTTAAACTGCTTCCATCTAGTGAGCTCGAATAGTAAAAAGAATTAATATTGTTATCAAGCTCTTGATGAGTTAATTCGTCTCCTTTTAGTAGCCTTAATTTTGGATGATGAAAATCTGCCATCTTATATATCTAGTTTTACTTGTATAGTCAATTCAGTGTCAGCTGGTTTTTGTAACGGCTGGCTAAGTTTACCTATAGCTATTAATTCATTAACATCATTATATAGTCCAACGCTAGTTATGTAGGGTTGAAAATCAGACCCGCTAACGTTATTTTTTAATCTATTGTTGCTACCTGTTAACGCAGTTGGATTAAGAGTATGATTAAATTCATAGTCAGAAACCTTAACGTGGTAGTTATATGTATAAATAGGTTGATTAGATTTCCAGGTAAGTATACCTAAATCAGGTTTAGATTGAAAATAGAATGCAACATCTGGGTTAGTTAGTATTACTAGTCCATGAGAGTAAATTATATTACCTATATTTGTGTACTGTGAAGAGTTAATTAATTTTAAATTACCTTGTCCGTCGTCTACTATAGCTTCTAAACCATTTAAGTATCCTGCATCACCAATATCAGCTTCATCTATATACCCTACCTCTACATAATTAGTACCAACGTAGTTTGCTTGTAAACCTGCTACAGTAGCGTTGTAGGCTGGGATCATTTTAAAAGAGCCGGGTTCTATATGTGTTCCTATAATGTCACGCGGTAAAGAGTAAACAGTAGCAAAAGAAGAAAGATATCTAGAACCAGATGCATCTACTCCTTCAACAGATGTTTCAGTGTTTGCTTCATAGTGTTCATATAACTTTAATGAAGATGTATAAGAAGTGTTTATAGATGTACCTGCTTGAGCTTGTTCTAAGTAGTAGGGGTCTATGGTAGATCCGTTAGTATTGTTATAATCTCTATAGTAAAGTTGATCAATACTTTTATATGTTAGTCCTTCTTTGAATGTACCTTGCCCTGTGATATTACTATCAGATGGTCCGAAGTCAAAATCTTCATCTATGTTTATAGTGGTAGAGCTTGATACAGCTGCTAATACCTGTATTCCTAGTGGTGCTAAATTAATTACATTGCTACCAGAATAGTACCAGTTTTTTTTAGCTACATATGTGGTTACAAATGCATCTTGTGACTCTTGTGACTTTAATTTCTTGTATGCACTCATTCATTAATAGTCAAGCTTGATTCGTATTAACGATTCTTTTGTAAAATCTTTTAATAAGGGAGTAGAAAGTTTAGCTACTGCTAATAGATCATTACTGTCGTTATATAGTCCTACTTGTGTTATATATCCTTGAGGATTGTCTATCATTACACTGTGTCTAAGTTCTCCAGATCCTGTAATGTTAGAAGGGTTAGTTGAGTAATTAAATTCAGAGTTTCTAGCTCTTACAAATACAAAATTAGAAGTAAGAGTTTCATCAGATCTAACTGAAAAGTGTGCACCACCGCTAATCGCATTATAAATTCGGTTATTGTTATTTAACGCTGTGTTGTTACTGCTAGCATCAAATCCTTCAATAAACCCATCGGTTACTAACCTATCTCCGTTTAATATTAAAATACCAACATCGGGATACATTTTTCCATATTCAGTAGAGGTGTTGTTAACTGTTCCAGCTTCCCCGGAATATAAACTATAAACTCTTCCTGCATCAACAAATGTATCGGTTGCTAGGTCTTTGCTATTATCTGTTAAAGGTAGTACTCCTGATCCAGACGGTGTAGATAGTTTTAAAGTTAAAGATCCTGGTAGAAGTTTTTCTTTAAATCTAGCTCTCTGTACAGATAAAGCTACTATGCTATTAGGAGTAACAGAGGATCCACTTTCGTCAAAAGTAAAGTTAGTGTCCTCGTCTCCATTTATTAAAGTTCTAAATTGTCCATATACTGTAGAACTATAAGAAGAACCAGATATTCCGGCATCGTATAAAGCTGAACCGCTTCCTAGTTTATTACCGTATGCTACTGCAAACTGTATTTCCTGTGATGCAGCTGTTTCGCTGTTATATACATAGTAGTAGTATTTTCCGCTATCAGCTCCTGTTTGTGTACTTGATGTATAAAAAGATGTAAGTGTAACTGCGTTATTACTCCAAGCTGGAGATGTTATTGAATCAGCACTTACAACTATATCGTCGTTATCAAATCTTCTGTATGACATAATTAGTTATTTACTTTTGTTATAGTTACTGGGATTGTTATTCTTGCTCCACTGTCTCTACCTATTAAAGTAACTGTAGTTTGTAATGTAGTTTTTGATGCTCCGAATAAAGTGTTTACCGTAGTAGCTGTAAGGTTAATAGAAGTTCCTAATACTGTCTTAGAAACGTTAGTACCTAGTGTAGTTTTTGTGTTAAGCTTTTCTGCTTCATCTGTATTTACTCCAACTCCTGTGAAGTTAGACAGTACCCTTGCATCTGCTATAGTTGCTGTATATCCTCCTGCTTCAAAAGTAGAAGTAGCTCCTAGATAGTTTAATGTTTGAGGAGTAATTGCAAGAGAAGCTCCTTGTCTTAAACTAATAGATGCGTAACCTGCTTCTAATAAAGGTAGTTTAGAAGTACCTCTTGGTAGAGTTGCAAGTTTGTATTTCATAACTTGAGTCTCATCTGGAAATGCTTCTAGTAGTGGCATATTTTCTAATGCTTGACCATAGAAAGCTGAACCTGATGCATGATCTGGGTTATATAGAGTGTAGTCTATTTCGTCGTCTGCTAGTGCAAACTGTGTTATTTTGAAAGATCCATCTCCTCTTGCAAGAAGCTCTCTTCCTTTTTTTGTTAAAATTGCATCGACTGTTACGACACTGTTGTTTAAATATCCCATTTTGATTTTGTTCTTTTATATAAATATATTAAAATTATGTTTTAAGGTATGTTGTTAGATGATGATATGATCTCAATAAATGTTCTATTACTAAGAGACGGTCCTGTAAGGCTAAAGATAGGGTGATTGTTTCCTCTATACGAACTAGGTACATCTAATGCATAAGCATTAATTGGTTCTCCTACATAAGACCCACTTACAAATATTACATCAGAAGTCATAGGTCTTAATTCTATATTATCCTGTCTTACACCGCCAGAGTTATAGTAACTGTAGTACTCTATATTTTTAGAAGTCTCTATCATTACCTGGAATATATTATCTCCGCTAACAACAGGCACTGAGATATCATCTACTGGTCTGACTTCGTAGTAAGCTTGGTAATCGCTTAACTGTATAACATCGTCTGTACCGGGTATGAATATTTTAGACTTAGTAAACATCGTCTGTACCGGGTATGAATATTTTAGACTTAGTAATTCTTTTATATTCTTTGCCTATTTTTTCATAAACCGGTTGAGCTGGGGAAGGGTACGGGTTAGTACTGCCTTGATCGTACAGCCCTTTTGCATAGTTATAAGGAGGGTTAAAATAGAATTGCTCTACATTTAAATCAGCATACGATTGAGATCTTATAAAACTAGATGATTCTATAAGTGGAAACTTTACTGCTTCAAATCCTATAAAAGATAAAGCAGGATCATTAAAAAATAAACTACCACTAT
>Ga0208793_1001960_pt1 | contig 11170 bp, 7 predicted proteins | sample 17_taG_FD_184092 | JGI IMG/M metagenome (GOLD analysis project Ga0208793, IMG submission 184092) | Marine viral communities from the Subarctic Pacific Ocean - 17_ETSP_OMZ_AT15314 metaG (SPAdes) (version 2) | ecosystem: Environmental > Aquatic > Marine > Oceanic | place: Pacific Ocean | collected...
CTAAATACCCAATGGCTGTGTTGTTGCTTGCTGTGGTGTTATCTTCTAAGGATAGATAACCCAAAGCTGTATTATTAGCACCAATAGTATTATCTTTCATTGCATTATAACCAACCGCAGTATTGTTAGCTGCGGTGGTGTTGCTGTTAAGTGCCTCATTGCCTAAAGCTACATTATGGTTACCTGTAGTATTAGATAGAAGAGTATCACGCCCTATTGCTATGTTTTGTGTACCAGTGGTATTTGCACCTAGAGCATTTGTACCTATACCCATATTTCTATCACCAGTGGTGTTCTTTGCCATAGCATTGTAACCTATTGCTACTGCAAAAGATGCTGTAGTATTTTCGTCCAGTGCCTTGTAACCGATTGCAATATTGCCTTGACCAGTAGTGTTAGCTAAAAGTGCCTGATATCCAACAGCAGTGTTATTAGCCCCAGTAGTGTTAGTATACGCTGCTTGATACCCAACCGCTGTGTTGTTGTTTGCTGTGGTGTTAGCTGCTAGGCTATCTCTACCTATTGCAACATTATACGATCCAGTGGTATTTGATGACATAGAACCTTGACCAACAGAAACAAGAGAACCTCCAGTGGTGTTATTACCTAAAGTGCCGTGACCAAGAGATACAATTTGACCACCTGTAGTATTTGCATCTAATGCTTTGTATCCAAGTGCTGTATTACTTGCGCCTGTGGTATTAGCATATAGAGATTGATAACCAACAGCAGTGTTATTAGCCCCAGTAGTGTTAGCATAAGCAGCTTGATACCCAACCGCTGTGTTTTGGTCTGCTGTAGTGTTGGCTGTAAGTGCTTGCATACCTACTGCAACATTAGTTGCTCCTGTGGTATTTGCCCTCAAAGCATCTGCCCCCAGAGAGACATTTCTAATGCCTGTTGTGTTATCTAATAACGCTTTCCAACCAACAGCAGTATTATAAGTAGCAGTAGTATTGGCGTAAAGCGACTGATACCCAACTGCGGTGTTGTAGTTTGCGGTGGTGTTGGAGTATAGAGCAGAGTCACCAATCGCAACATTGGTAGCACCTGTTGTGTTAGCATAAGCAGCTTGATACCCAACAGCAGTGTTGCTGTCAGCAGTTGTGTTGTTAAGTAATGCTTGTTGACCTACCGCAACATTTTCTGAACCTGTAGTGTTGAAATACAAAGAGTTTCTACCTGACGCTGTGTTATTTTCACCAGTAGTATTTGTATTCATTGCGCCATAGCCAAGTGCAGTATTGCTTGCTCCAGTAGTAGTTGCCCCTAAAGAGTCGTATCCTAAAGCAGTATTATTTGCACCTGTAGTAATTGCATCACCTGCAAGGCTACCAATTAGTGTGTTTTTTATACCTGTTGTGACACTTAAACCTGCATCACTACCTATTGCAGTATTATGACTGTCTGTTGAAGAGCTAAAGTTTTGATTAGCTAATGTTCTATACCCAACAGCGGTTGACCTGCTTCCTTTAGTATCTGTTGTAAGTGACTGATAACCTATACCTACATTAAAGTCAGCATCAGTTAAAGCGTCACCTGCAATACCACCCATTATTACATTACGAATACCTGTTGTAATTGATAGTCCTGCATCAAAACCCACTGCAATATTGTGTGCATCTGCCCCTGCATTTTGGGTTTTTAATGTACGATAACCTATGGCAACATTATTACCATCACCATCTTCTGTTGATAGAGCTTCATGACCAATGGCTATGTTCTTACCACCAACAGTCAAAGCAACACCTGCAGATGAACCTATGGCAATATTGTAATCACCAGTTGTAAGTGCAGTTAGTGCAGCATTACCTAAAGCAATGTTATCTCCACCAGGGCTTGAACCATCTAAGCTATCTAATGCAGTTAAACCAAATGCTATGTTTCTAGCACCATCAGGAAAGTTACCGTTTAACCTGACTGTAGCATCTGTACCATCAGGGTCAGTAACAGATATACTATCTAAGTTCATCGTTCCATCTAAATACAAATCCTTGAACTTCAGGCTGCTAGTCCCCAAGTCCACAGCATTGTCGGTCTTAGGACGTATAGCTGATGCAGTAATGACCACATCCTGAGATGGGCCAAGCACCTCAATAGGCGCACCTTCAGCAGATGTACCATCGTGTGTGTGTCCTGAAGAGGAGTTAAACGCAGCTTCTATAGCATCGTATTCACCATCAAAGTCTGCAGCGTTGATAACGTTACCATCAGCAATGTTATTACCTGTATCGTTTCTAGTGTAACCTGTTCCCATGTCGTTTTACCTTCTTGTGTTTGTTCCGTATTCTAGAGTTATAGCATCTAATGAAAATGGCGGGTCTGCGCTATCAGACGTGAACTGTAAAGATACAACAAACCCTGTTCCTATTAATTGTGTTTCAAATAATGTTTTTAGTTTAGTGCTATATACTGCTGTTGATCCGTATGTAGCTGCACCCATGAAAGCAACTTGTCCTGTTTGGTTATTAAAGTCTATACTAGTAGGTTGTACACTATCTTTCTGGTCAAAGTCAAGCTTTAAAGATATGTCAAAGGACACGCTACCTTGTGGGTCTGTGTATAAGAACATCTTGTAAAATGTCTTACGTATTCTAGGGTCACTGATTGGCATAAACGGTGTAGAAAATGTTGTTACAATATTTACGCCATCAAAGTTATTACTACCGTCTTCTAGTTGATATAGGTAACCATCATCACAAGAGAACACTATAGTTTCTACGCCTAAGTAGAATCTGCTGTCTGCTACGTATGCCCTGATACCTCTTGTTTCAGCCCAGGACATGTCTTCACCACCCTGCCCAGCAAACTGTGTTCCTAGTATACCTTGAGCGTTTTCTTGTGTCAAGCCACTTTTGAAACCTAAGATACGATACTGAGACTTCTCACGAATAACTAAACTAGTGAAGGATGAGTTTTCTCTAATAAAGTTTGTAGTCTCATTCTGTATTGTCTTAGATACAACGGCTAAACCAAAGTCACCTATTCTATCTGTAGCACTTAGTAATCTTAAACCATCAGGGGCGAGAAACATTACATCTCCACCTATCTCCTGTATGGTGTCTTCATCAATACAACCTATGTCTAATGTAATTGGTTGTAATTGAAAGTCAGATACAGTATTACCTACTAGCTTTTGTATTGTGCTTTCAGTAAATATAATAAGTTGATCTCTAAATACAACTAGACCTGTAACGTTGTTACCTACAGATATTACACCAGAACCGTTAGCTGCTGTGAAGTCATTGTCTGTAAAAGGTGCAGTAAAAGTTATTAGATTGTTTTTAGCAAAGAATAATTGACTCTTAAAACTTACAACAAAGTCTGCTCCTACTACATCTGATGGTGCGTCATTTAGTGCAGTAAAGGTTGTTCTGTCGTATAGAGCAGGAACGTTAGTACCATCTACTATGGCGATCTTTTCAGTGCCACTATAGTTATATCTAGAAAACCTAGTTTTGCTAGCACTTTCTCTTGACGTACTCAAAAAAGTTATTGCAGCATCATCTGCTGGAGAACTAGCTAGTGCAGGTGTTATTGTTGCAGTAGTGCCACCAGAGCTAACAGTAGGTGTAGAAGCTACAGTATATATTAGATCTACACCGTCTATCTTAAATACGTCACCTGCTTGAGGTGTACTAGTCAGTCCATCTATGTCCAGAGTAGTACCTGTCTGTGATGCACCGTTAACTAATACTGTTCCGTAAGCTGGTACATTTACAAGAGAGTAACCTGTACCAGATGTTTTGTAAAGACTTTGGTTCTTAGCTACAATTACATCATCTACAAATACACCAACACCTAATGTTAAGTAATTAGAAGTAGTACTCTCAAACTTTACAGTAGCTCCGTTTAAAGGTGAAGCAAGTAAGCTAGATGTTAAAGTTAGGTTAGCTGTATTAGCTGCCCCATCAAAAGTAACTGCACCTGACGATATAGTGTAGACTTCAGAAAAGGTTAACTCAACATTATCAGAAAGAGATACTGCTTCTGATAGAGTAGCAGTGCTCCCACTAAAAGATGATACCGTTACACCTGAAGGAACTCCTGTTCCAGTAACATCCATACCTGCTGTAACAGTCCCTGCTATGTTATCTAGTATGTGTGTTGTGTCAAGAACATCAGGAGCAGCAAAGCTTAGTGATACATCATTAGCTAAAGACTGAGCAGTAGAAAGAACAATATTGTTTTGGTCTGTTACTGTTGCTACTGTTACAGTTCCTGCTATGCCTGATCCTGTAACAACCATCCCCACAACAATAGTACCAATGTTACCGTCTAAGACCAGTGCAGTAGTAGATGATGTAGCTCCATTCACAACAGCAGTTGCACTATTGTTTGTCTGAGCCGTAGCTTGTGTTACTCTAAGTGTATCCCCTGCTACTGGTGTTTGACGTATATTAGCAATATTTAGTGATGTACCAGTTTGACTTGCACCTCTTACAACAGGTGCGCCATACGGAGGTATAATATCGGTGTCGTACTTCTTGTAACCCTCTATCCTACGATAGCCACCCTCAATGGATGGCTCATAGTTCCTAAGTACACGTGCAGATCCTGGCATGTTAATACCTTGCTGCAAAGGACTCATATTAGTAATAAGACCCCCACGAAACTCGATAGGAAAGGTTTCACGTTTTGTAGGCATATATTAAATCGCTCTTACAGAAGTAGTAATAGGATGTCTAACTGTTGATCTTATATAGTCGTAGCGGTTTATATACAAACTTCTCATTTGTTTTATTTCTTGCTCAAAGCGACTCTGCATCATATTAGACTCTTGAGACTCACCCCTAAACATATAAGCAAAATACATAGCACCATTTACAATTACATATCTGAACTGCTCTGGAATGCTAGGCACGTCTGTATCATTAATCAGGTCTACAGGAAGTCTATAGTATTCATAAACTAACTCATAGTTTTGATCTGGTGGATTTATAATACCGAACTCTTGGCCTGGTGTTCTAAATACACGACTAGGTAAACCTCTTACACTTGTTGATGTAGCGTACTCTAAGTCAACAAACCTGTCTAGGTATTCGTTATAATCAAGTTCTGTTAGTTTTACTGTTGGGTTATTAAGTGTGTCGTTTTGTTTTATTCTAAATGTCTTAAAGTTTATAGTCTTCGCATCTGCAGGATAGGCATATCTAGTAATACCTGCTGTTAATGTTTCTGTTTCTTCAATGTGATTGTAAGGCCACTCAAACTCGTGCTGATTAATATATCGTATAGCTGCATTTACTGAGTCCTTAACCATAGAGTACTCACCTTTTGCAGTGAGGAAGTTTGCACCTGTGCCTGTGCCACCCACAAGTTCTACTTCATTAAGTCTACGATTTACATCATTTACTAGACCAATGTAATCATAAGCCATATTAGCGTTCCTTCAATCGTAATCTAATACTTCTTTCAGCAGTGCTTCCTGTAGTGTCTGTCATTTGACAGGAGAAAGTATACTCAACATTATTCTGTCCACCACCTATGTTTATAGTAGCTACAGTGTTAGTATTTGTTTGAGCTACGTTTTGTATGGTGTCTGTTGTTGCCCCACTAGATGCTGTTGTTAAGTTTTGTCCTGCTGTTATTTCTGTTTTAGTGTTATACAAAGTAGATTTGACAAACCACTTAACACTACTAATTGTTGCAGTATCTAGAAACCTTGACCAGTCTACGCTGTAATCTAGTGTTTCATCTGGGTCTTTTATAGGCCAACGAAAACTCATTTATTAATCCTCATTTGCGTAGACTACCCTATCTGCTGCTGTGGGTTTCTTTTCTACGTATACTATTCTTATCTGTTCAGAAACTCTTACTGTTCTTTCGGCTGATGTACTCATTATGCTGCTCTTGGTACGCTAATTGCACGTCTTTTACTGTAAAGGTGTGCTACTGCTTCAAAGTCAAACTGTACTGCTGTTATAGTAGGATCATCTATTGTTCCTGTTATACCAACTGAAGTCAAACCTGCGCCTGTGTTAGTTGATACTCCGTTTACAGAACCTGTAGCAGAAACACTACCAAGTTCTTCTGTAGGCTTCTCTTCTAGCTCGTTTACTTCGCCTGTAGCAGATACACCTGTTAGTGTTAGAGATGATGCTGCGTGTAATACAAGCGTACCTAGTGAGCCTGTGGCTGAAACACTCAGTAAAGCTTCACTTGTTTTAGCTTCTACTGTTCCTATTGCACCAGTTGCGGATACGCTACCCAGGCTTTCGGATATGTCAATCTCAAAGCCACCAGCAGATACTGCTTCTATAGAACCTGTTAGTGCGTTTTGTGTTACAGGTACACGATTTACACTCTTTACATCTAGCCCTGCACCGTTTAGTGTAAATGTACCTACAACGCCAGTAATGTTTGGTGCTAGATTAACTTGTACTGAGCCAACAGAACCAGTTGCTGAGACACTTAGTAGAGCTTCACTTGTCTTAGCTTCTACTGTACCTAATGCACTTGTTCCAGCTACGCCTGTTAGTGTTCTTGATACATTTACTACACCATAACTAGATGCACCATATACACCAACACCGAACTTAGCTGTAGCTGCAACGACTGCCATAACTTACCTCTTAGGCAATACGTATTACTGCGTTTGATGCATCTGCTGCTGGGAACTCAATAGTTAAATCACCTGCTGTAGCACTGACTGTGCCACCAAAGTCAATCACACAAATAGCTTTGTTAGAAGCTGAAGAGTTGTAAATAATACAACCTGCTGCTGATACTGTTACATTAGAAAATACTTCATCTGTAAAGTCTACGTGTGCAGTTGTACCAGATACTGCAATAGTAGCACCGTCTAGGTTTTGTCCACCTGCAGTGTAGTTTGTTCCAGATGCTTCATCAGAGTTACCTGTAACATCTGAGTAGTTTGTTGTTGCTGCGCCATATGTACCAGACATACTGCTTTTAATTAATGCAAGTTTTAACGTGTGCGTGTCCAGATCGTGAGTACCACCAAGAAGCTCCGATTTAAAACTTGTACACATTGCTGTTGTTATAGCCATGTCAATATCCTCAAAGATTTAAATGCACGAAGAGGCCAGCATTAAGCCAGCCTCTAAGTTTAACTTGATTAAGCAGCGTTGTAACGTGCTGTCACCAATGCTTGTGGGCGTAGAATCTTACGTCCGTAAAGGTGCATACCACGTACAATGTCTGCAAATGAGTCAGGATCTCTGTAGTTCTCAACTTTGTTGATCTGCTCTGCAGATGCTACAGCTTCTTCTTGACCTGCTAGGATGATACCGAAGTTGTCATCTTGTGCAGTTACGCCAGAAGTTCCTGGTCCTGTACCGTCTGTCGGTAGGTTGTTTGAAACATACAGCTTCATGCCGTGGATGTTATCTGCAACCAAGCCGTTCATTAGCTGACCGTTGCCACCAAAGTCTGAGTTGAAAAGACGTGAATCTTCATCTTTCAACATCTCAACAAAGATTGGATCAACAACCAAGTAACGTCCACGTGAGTCAACGTTTCCTGTGTCCAACTGACGAGCCATTCTTGCAATAACTTGCAATGGTGAAGCTGTTGTAGTTGCTTTTGCGGTAGCGCCTGGTAGTCTAGGTGCTATTGGGATAGAGTCACCAGTAGTAGATGATGAAGCTGAAGTTGTGATGTTAGTCATGTCAGACATGTCCAACTGGTTCACTTTCAAGAACTCACCATTGATCTCACCTGCTGTTGGATGCTGTGCAGTACCTGATACAGCAGTTGAGTATTGACCACTCGCTGCAGTACCTGTCATGTATAGTAAAACATCTACATCAATAGCGTCAGCCATTTTATATGCTGCTCTGTCTGCAGCTAGGCTTACGAAGTCGATGTGTGAGAACTGCTCTTCGATGTCATCCATTTTGAAAGCAAAGTAGTTAGCTTTGTCGATGGTTAACTGGAAGTCAGTGTCATCTAGTTTCTCTACAGAAATAGCTGTGTGACGCTCTAGTGCGGTTACAGTTACGTCTGGTTCTTTTTGGATGCGTACAACATCCCCTTGATTTGCGATGTCACCAAAGTATGAGTTGTTGGTGATTGCGCTGACAACTGATGCTTTACGTAAAGCGATCTGTGCCTGTTTGGAGTACATGATTGGGCTAAAGTTAGCGTCAAAGCCTCCACTTGCTGATGTAATAGCCATAGTTAAATCTCCTTATAGATATGGCGTGGGTTTAGTACACTACATATCCACCATGAAGAGGCTCTTCGTAATAAGGTAGTCAGTCTTGCGTTGAGGCTGCGCTGCCTCTCTGCACTGGGCTTATACTTTGAGGTAAGTCTTATTGTGTGGCTAGTGCTTGATAAAAGCATACACACTTTAATTGTTGTGTATATGCTATAGTTTTATCTATGATAAACAGTTTGTCAACTATTTTCTTGAAATATCATAAATAAATCTTTTATTACGCTGTGCGTCTAGTATTTCTTCTTGTCTTCGTTCGTATTCTTTAATAGACATTTCAGCTACTTCTGATTCACGTATATACTTAGATGTATCATCTGTGTCAGGAACACTGCTTCCTTTTGTCTTTACAGAAGATGCTGCTGCTTTGTCTGAGGAGTTATTCTTTTTAACTTTAGTAGTTATGCCTTTGTCTGTTTTATAAAGATCAATTACACGTGCTACAGACTTTGCATCGTCTAAGTTTTCATACAGAGCATCTTGTACCCACTTAGGTTGTTCTTCTGCCCAGTTATGAAATGAATCATCTGAACGTATTTGATCAAAGTCAGGATGTATAGAAGCTAGTTCTGCTTCAGCCTTTTCACGTTTAGCTGTAATACGTAAATCTTCAAACTCAGCCATACGTGCTTCAAGGTCTTTTGCTGTAGCTTTAGACTTCTTATCAGCAATAGCTTCAACGATACCTGCTATGTCAGGGTACTGCTTAGACCAAGCATCTAGCTCTTCTTCAGACTTAGGTAGTACAAGTTCATTATTTGCTGCTTTATCTAGTTGTGCTTGTAGTGCTTCTAGCTTTGCGTTGAACTCTTCTTCTTTTTTCTGTGAGTGTCTACGAAGATCACCATAACGTTTCTTGAAGTTTTTCTCTTCAGCACTTAACTCAGTGTCATCTTCTTGTGCTTTGGCTTCTGGTTTTTCTTCTTGTTTGGTATTACTCTCTGCCTGTACTGGTTCAGCTTTAGACTCTTCGCTACTGGGTTGATCTTCATTACTTTCTTCATCTACCACACCTCTAGCTTCCAGTGCTGCTTTTTTCATAGCAAGAAACTCTTCTTCATCTTTCTTGATACGTTCTTCGTTGTTTAAGTATCCACCTCTTCCCATCATTACTTTTGGGATTGTAGGTTTTACCATTGGGTTTGGTTTTGCTGTTTCGCTTGTAGCCATTTGTTTTCTCCTTATGTTGGGGTCAGCCGAAGCCGAGTGGCCTTATAGTTATTTGGATATTATTTTTTCTTCTTTTTAGCTTTCTTCTTTTTGTTTTTCATCAAACCGCCTTCATCAAATCCAGAAACATTTTTACCAGACCTATAATCTGCTATTTTACTTGCTGTAAACTTATTAGCTTCTTTTTGCCTGTCTTGTGCAGCTTTTGACATTGTTTCAGCAAGACTTGGTCCATCATCATCATTGCTACTTCTTGTTGGCCTACCTGGTTCTGCATATGGATCAGTTGCTGGTTGAGTGTAGGTAGGTGCAGGAGGTTTAATTGTTGGCCCCTTATCGTCATCATCGTCATCATCTTTTTCTGTGCCTGGGGCTTTGTAACCACTAAAAGCTTTCGCAGCAGCGTCTGCAGATGCTTTCTCTATTTGCTCCAATATTTCTGGGCTGAAACCTGTAGTTGTTTCTGGAGTTTTTGTCTCAGGTGTATAAGCTTCTGTTATACCATATTGATCAGGTAACATGTCATATGTAGGACCATCTAACTTAGGTAAGTCAGGATCTTCTACTTCTTTTCCTGTTATGTCATCAATAAGCTTACCAACCACTCCTTTTTGTTGTGGTCCTTCGGCTACTTCTTTTAGGTTCTCTAAGTACTCTCTTTCATATATTGGCAAATCTGTTGCTTCTAATCTTCTATTTATTTCTTCTACTGTTTTTTTGTTATGGTTTTTTTGTGCGAGAGAAAGTACAACCCCAAGTGCGCCAAGACCAAAAGGAGGTGGTGCTTTTAAGTTTTTAACCTCTGTAGTTAGTTCATCTATAGTAAGTGCTTTATAGTCAAAAGGTTCTGGTGTCTCAGGCTTATCGTCATCGTCATCACTGCCACCGCCACTGCTGCCTGTTTGCTCACCTGGATCTACAGGTACAGGCTCACTCCCTACAGGGTAGTATCCTTCAGGTATGTCCTGCATAGGTTCACCATCTAAGAACATAATAATTATTTTATGCCCTGCAGCGTTTTGGTATTCACGAGCTTCCATCTCACCACCGAATACACCTTGGTCTAAGCCTATCTCTTCACCAAAGCCACCAGTTGTACCTTCTTGTACTACGTCTGTATCAGGGTCTACTACATCACCGCCTTCATCGTAGCCTAGACCTTCCATAAATCTTTGACCAAAACTTTTATCACTACGTAAGTTTTCACCTGTGTATGCTTCTTCTACTTTACCTGCTTCTCTTGTAGGAGATGCTTTTTTAGTTTTCTTGTTACCTGAAAAGTCTCCACCAAAGTTTATCTGTTCCGCTAAGGAAGGACCACTAGCATCATCAGATGTAGGAGGTTTTCTATCTAGTGTTACTCTACGATTTCTACTTCTGTTATCGTCATCATTTCTAAAAGCAGAACTCATCTGTTCTCTTATTTGTTCGTATCTATTCTTGGGTTTATCTTTCTTAGCTTGTACTCTTTTACTAATCTGCTTAGATGAACTGCCTCTGTCTTTAGCTGCTTTGAATCTGTCTCTAACAGACTGTTTGTTTTTCTCAGCTTGCTTTCTGTTTGACTCTCTGATACCTGCAAAGAACTTACCTAAGAAAGCTTCTTCAGGCTCTTCCATCATTTCATCTGAGTCATCACCCATATCCATTACTTCTAAGTCAGACATCTCTAAGCCTAGACCAGACTCATCTTCCATAGGAATAGGTTCACCACCAATGCGTCCATCTTCATCCATCTTAGCGTAGCCTATCTTAGCAGCTTGACGTATATCTTCAAAAAACTTTACACCAAAGAACCTAACTACATCAGCAGGT
>Ga0208793_1001965_pt1 | contig 11140 bp, 7 predicted proteins | sample 17_taG_FD_184092 | JGI IMG/M metagenome (GOLD analysis project Ga0208793, IMG submission 184092) | Marine viral communities from the Subarctic Pacific Ocean - 17_ETSP_OMZ_AT15314 metaG (SPAdes) (version 2) | ecosystem: Environmental > Aquatic > Marine > Oceanic | place: Pacific Ocean | collected...
GGAATCGCTTTAGGTATTGGTAAAGACATCAATGCTCGTATAGACGAAAGAAGCGACAAATCTTACGCTACTCAAGTGTACTACTGCATGAGCATTGGTGCTACTAGAATGGAAGAAGCTAAAGTTGTTGAAGTACAATGTACAGAATCATAATAGGAGGAAATAGATTATGGCAAACGTAAATACAGATATAGTTACGAATTTCGTAGCGACTCCACAGGTAAAGAATGATTCCCAACAGTTACATGGTGCAAAAAGAATTGCACAGGGAACTATCGCTTTAGCTGCAGGAGACTTATCAGCGACTGACACAGTTATGTTAGCTCCAATACCTACTAATGCTAGTATTTCCTCAATCAAGTTGTTTAATGACGACTTAGATTCTGGATCAACAAATACTACAGACGTTGGTTTATGGACAACAGCTATTGCTGCGGTTGATGATGACGCTTACGCTTCTGCGATTACAGACCTTAGAGGTGCTGTAACGACAGGAACTGAAGTGGCATTTGAAGCTAGAAACATAAACAAAATGGGACAAAAAGTTTGGGAAGATGCAGGACAATCTTCTGACCCAGGTGGTTACTACTATGTCGGATTATTATTCGATGCAGCTGGTGATACTGCTGGAGACTTAAGTTTCATTATTGAATATGTAATAGACTAATAAGTAATTAAGAAAGGGGAGAAATCCCCTTTCTTTTAAAAAGAATTTAGATTATAAAATATTATGGCATCAGTAGTAGACATTTGTAATGGAGCATTAAACCAATTAGGTGCAACAACTATTCTTTCATTAACAGAAGATTCAAAAAATGCTAGACTATGTAATGCTAGATACACTCAAGTTAGAGACTCACTATTTAGAACACATCCTTGGAACTGCTTACAGAAAAGAGTAGAAATTGCAGCAGACACAGATACACCTGCTTGGGGTTTTACTAAGCAATATACTTTACCCGCAGATTGTTTAAGATTATTAAGAATATTAGATTATGATTTAGATCATAAAGTAGAAGGAAGAAAAATATTAAGTAATGCTTCTTCTATGAAAATTTTATATGTAGCAAGAATTACAGACCCTAATGAATATGATGAACTATTAAGAGAAACTTTATCTGCAGCATTAGGAGCAGATATTGCTTATGGAGTTACTTCATCTAATCCTGTGGCTAAAAATATGTATGAGCTGTTTCAAGATAAATTAAAGGATGCTAGGTTTGTAGACGCAACTGAAGGTCAAAACAATTCTCCTGACCTTGGTATGACAGATGAAATAGAAGCTAGTACCTTTATTAACTCAAGGTATTAAGACATGGCACGAGTTGCAGCAGAGCTAACCAACTTTACAGGTGGAGAACTTTCTCCTCGTTTAGATGGTCGTAACGATCTAACTAAATATTCATCAAGTTGTAAGCGATTAGATAATTTTATTATTTATCCTCATGGAGCTGCCGCTAGAAGATCAGGTACTACTTTTGTAGCTGAAGTTGCAGATAGTGATAACAAAACAAGATTAATTCCTTTTGAATTTTCTACAACTCAAACTTATATGCTTGAGTTTTCTAATCTTAAAATTAGATTTTATAAAGACAATGGTTCTATTTTAGAAGGTGATAAAACTATTACTGGTATAACACAAGCTAACCCTGCTGTTGTTACTTCTAGCTCACATGGCTATTCAAATGGAGATGAAGTTTTAATTAGTAGTGTTTCAGGCATGACAGAAGTAAATGGTAAAAGATTTTTAGTTGCAGGTGTAACAACAAACACTTTTCAATTAACAGATAAAGATGGAACAAATATAAACAGCACAAGTTATACTGCTTACAGTTCTGGTGGGGTAGCTAATAAAGTTTATGAAATTGCAACACCTTATACAACTGCACAGCTTTTTGATCTTAAGTTTGCTCAATCAGCAGATGTTATGTATATTACTCACCCTTCACACGAAGTAGAAAAATTATCTCGTACTGGTCATACTTCTTGGACATTAGCTGATGTAGATTTTACTAAAGGACCAATGCAAGATGCTAACACAACAGACACAACTTTAAATCCTGGTCAATCAGCAGTAGGTACAGGTATAGCTTTAGTAGCTTCTGCAGTTACAGGTATTAATGGTGGTTCAGGTTTTCAATCAACAGATGTTGGAAGATTTGTTTTTTTAAGTGCAGGTTATGCAAAAATAACAGGAGTAACTGATACTACAAATGCAACAATGACAATTATTACAGCTTTAGATAGTGCAAGTGCTACAGCAGATTGGAGACTAGGAGCTTTTTCAGATACTACAGGACATCCTTCTTGCGTTACTTTTTTTGAACAACGATTAGTATTTGCTGGAACAAGTGAACAACCACAAGCTATTTTCTTTTCAAGATCAGGTGATTATGAAAACATGGATGCAAATATTGGCGGTACAGTAGCAGATGATGATGCAATTATTTATACGATTGCGTCTAACCAAGTTAATGCTATTAGATTTATGACTGCAACAAGAACTTTAATTATTGGTACAGCAGGTGGTGAGTTTACAGTATCAGGAGGTGGAACAGATAGTGCTATTACACCAACAAATATATTAATTAAAAAACAATCAAACCATGGTTCAGCTAATGTAGATTCTGTAGCCGTAGGAAACGCAACATTATTTTTACAAAGAGCTAAAAGAAAATTAAGAGAACTAGCCTATAATTTTGATGTTGATGGTTATCTTGCACCTGACATGACTATTCTTGCAGAGCATATTACTGAAGGTGGTGTATCACAATTAGCTTATCAACAAGAACCTAACCAAATTATTTGGGGAGTTCGTGGTGATGGTGAACTTATAGGTTTAACTTATCAAAGAGAACAACAAGTAACTGCTTGGCATAGACATATTTTTGGCGGCAGATTTGGTAATGCAACCATTACAGTTACAGATTATGCAAACATAGCTGATGGTACAAGAATAATTTTTACAAAAGCAGACGGCACAACGACAACTTTTACATCTGCTACATCTTCTACAACTGGTAAGTTTCATACTACATCTAGTAATAACCAAACAGCAACAAACTTAAAAACATTAATAGATGCTGACTCTGATTTTACAGCAACAGTTAGTAGCAATGTCGTTACAATTACAGAGACATCACCATTGTCTACAGGATTTTTAACTGTTAAATCTTTAGATGATTCTACTCGATTAGCAAAAACTGATGAAGGTAAAGCAGTATGTGAAAGTGTTGCTGTTATTCCAACTGATGATACAGAATATCAAACATGGGTTATTGTTAAAAGAACAATTAATGGTTCTACAAGAAGGTTTGTAGAATATATTAATAATTTTGATTTTACAGAAACAAATAATACAACATTTAATTTTTTAGATAGTGCTTTATCTTATAGCGGTTCAGCTGCTACAACTATTTCAGGTTTAGATCACCTTGAGGGACAAACAGTTTCTATATTAGCAGATGGTGCAACACATCCTGATAAAACAGTATCAAGTGGTTCAGTTACATTAGATCGTTCAGCAACTAATGTAAAACTAGGTTTAGCTTACAAATCAATATTACAAACTATGAGACTTAATGCTGGTTCACAGAATGGAACATCTCAAGCTAAGACAAAAAGAATATATGAAATTACAATTAGATTATATGAATCTGTTGGTGTTGAAGTTGGAGAGTCTTTAGATAACATGGAAAGAATACCATTTAGAACATCATCTGATCCTATGGATGAAGGTATACCTGTATTTACAGGGGATAAAACTGTAGAATTTAGAGGTAATTACGATACTGATGGTTTTATCTTTGTTAGACAAACTCAACCTTTACCTTTAACCATATTATCTTTATACCCAGATTTACAAACCAATGACTAAAAATTTATTAAACATAGTTCCTTATATTTCAAAGCATGGTAAGATTATTCTTGCTAGTCAAATGAACCATGTTCTTATGGATAAAGATGCACAATACGATGGAGATGCTATGCAATTAGAGCAGAATGGTTTAGCTTATACTTGTATTATTAATGATGAACCTATTGCATCTGCAGGAATGAAAATAATTTGGGATGGTGTAGCAGAAGGTTGGGTATTAGCGACAAGTAAAGTTTGGAATCACCCACTTGTTGTTGCCAGAGCCATTAAGAAAAATTTTGCAAGACTAGCAAAAGAAAATAATATAAAAAGAGTACAAACAGCTGTAAGAGCTGACTTTAAAATAGGTTTAAAGTTTGCTTCATGGCTTGGTTTACAAAACGAAGGATTGATGAAACATTATGGTTTTGATGGTTCAGATCACTTCAGATATGCGAGGATTTTTTAATGAGTTTTGTATTTGATATAGCAGCAGGACAACAGGCATCAGCACTCGGTAAATATAATCAAGCTGTAATGAATCGTAATGCTCAAGTAAAAGAACAAGAAGCTCAAGCCATTAAACAACAAACAGAATTTGATATTGCTAAATTTGAGCAATCGTATCAACAATTAGTTGGATCAACAAAAGTTGCTGCAGCAGTATCAGGTGCAGAAAGATCAGGAAGCGTATTAAATGTTTTAAGATATAATGCTGAACAAGCAGAGACAGAAAAAGATGTTATAACTTATAATTCTCAAGTTGCACAATCACAAAAAATGGAAGAAGCTAACTTTGCTAGAATACAAGGTAACATTGCTAGACAACAAGCAAAAATTGCTGAACTAGGTTACTATGCTAAAGCTGGTGAAAGTTTACTTAGAATAGGAACTGCTTAATGAAGATACCTACTTTTACATCAAAAGCTAGATTAACTGGAGAAGCAGCTAGTGTAACTTCTAATATACAAATTGATCCTAGACAAAATATAGCAGCAGCTTTACGACCAATAGGAAAAGCAGCTGAAGATTATTATGTAAAAGAAAAAGCTATTGAAACAAAAGTAAAAGCTGGTGAGTTAAATGCAGAAGCAACTGTAGAAATATTTAATGCTGCAGAACAAGCTGAATTAAAATCTACTCCTCAAGATGGTGTAGATTATTTTAATGAAAAATTTAAAACTATTAAACAAAAATATAAATCACAAGCATCTAATAAAAATATTGCTAATACTTTTGATATACTTTTATCTCAAAATAAAAGTGTATATGTTAATAATATTTTAAAAAAAACAAGAGATAATTTAGTTAAAACTCGAGTAGGACAAGTAGAGCAACAAGTTTCATCTGATATATTAAATGCTGTTTCTTCTGGTAACAAATTACAATTTGATATTTTGTCTAAATCTGCACTAAGTAAATATAAAGGTTTGGTAACAGATGGTATTATTAGTCAAGAAAGTTACAATGAATACAAAAAGAATTTTCCAGCTCTTGTTGAAACATCTCAAGTTAGAAAAATTGCTCAAACTAACGCAGCAGGTGCTGCTGTTCTTTTAAATGATCCAAAAAACTTTCCACAGATTAAAGGCAAAGAAAGAGATGCACTTATTACAGAAGTTAGAAAAAAAGCTGTTTTTGATGGTAAACTTCTTGAATATAGTAATAGTGAAATTATTAATAAAAGAACTAAAGAATTAGTTGATAAATTAAGAGGAACAAATCACAATAAATTTTTTGGATTAAGTGAACAAGAACTTGAAACATTTAAAACAGGAGATATAAATTACGATAAACAAATTAGTAATTTAAATGATAAAATTAATTTAAATAAATTTAGTTTTAATTCAAATTATAATACTAATTCAAGTATTGTTGATAAAATTAATTTAGGAGAAATTAAAAATACTAAAGATGGTTTTTTACTTGAAGGAGAAAAAGAACCTAAAAGTATTTTAGAAAGAGCAGGAAACGGCTCTATTAATGATAATGATCTTAATTTTTTAACAACAATAATTTCTAGGTCTTTTAATAATACTTTTGCTAGTCAAGATAAAGAATATTTAAAATGGTTTAATAATCTTATACCTTTATTGCAAGGTAATGTTTTTTTAAGTTATTTTGATAAAGAGTATAATTCTAAAGCTAGTAATTTAAGACAAGTATACTACAAAAGATATATTGATGGTTTAAGAGCAGGTATAAATATTTCGGATTTATTATCTCCTAATACTGAATATTATATTGCTAAAGATATAAAAAATGTTTTACCTAAAACTTCTGATTTATCAAGTATTGTAGAATCTATTGCTAAAGAAGCTCCAACAAAAGAAGTACCAGAAAGATTACCAGGAGAAACGGCAAATGAATATGAAAAAAGAACAATGAGCAAATAATGAATTTAGCAGAAAAAGAATTTAAACTTAATGATGCTGGATTTAGCAAAAAAGAAATTGCTGATTGGAAAAAAGAAAAAATACAAAAGTTAAATGGTGCTGGTTTTAATAATCAAGAAATATTAGAAGCCTTTGGCACAACCAATAATAATAAAAAAGTTTATCAAGATTATTTTTCAGATATAAAAAAACAAATTATTAATGAGTATGAAACTGAAGAAATAGTATCTCCTGATGATGAGATGCTTTATCAATCTAAGATACAGGAAGGCGATCCTTTAACATTAAAAGAAGTTGTGGTGGGTAAACAATTTGATGGTGATGCAATATTAAAAAGAGGTTATGGAAAAACTCTTTATGATATGACAACAAGACTAGCAAAAGGAGAAGGTTTATCAGAAGCATTAATTAATCCTGAGCCTGAAGATTATACATGGTTTGAAGGTTTATTAGAAAGAGGAACAACAATCGGTTTAGAACTTCCTATTTATGGTTTAAGTTTTCTTGGTGGAAATCTTGCAGGTGGTCCAATACCAGGTGCTTTTGCAGCTGGTGCTATTCCAGGTGCTGCACGAGCTACTATAGTAAAAGGTTTAGAACAACAATCCTATGGAGAGCCAGTTACTATTCTTAAAAATTTTTTACAAGAAGGATTAAAAGAAGGTGCAAAACAAGGTTTAACATTTGCAGCTACAGCTATTGCTCCACAATTAAGAGTGGGTGGAACAAAACTAGCAGACAAATATATAACTAGAGTTGCTTCACAACTAACAGCTTTTGAAGGTGTTGGAGCTACACTTAATGGTCAGCTTCCTACACTAAAAGAATTTTCATACTCTGCTGTTTTATTTGGTGGTTTAGGATTAGTTCAACCTAGAAAAACTATGGAAGATAGAACTAAAAAAATATTTATTGATACAGGTAAAAAACCAAATCAAGTATTTAATGAAGCTATAACAAATAAAAGAATTTTAGAAGATGTTGCTTCAAGATCATATATTAGAGATTATGCAAAATTATTAGAAAGAAAAACTCCAGAGAAAAAAATAAAAGAACCTGATAAAATATTTAAAGATGAGTTAGCAAATAAAGCTGCAGAAAATATAGTTTTAAAACCAAGAGTAGAACCTTTAACAGGTGCAAGATTAAAAGAGATGGGATCAACTGTTAAAAGAAAATCTATTATTCAAGGTATAGATAATAAATATCCAATACTAGAAACAATGAGAAAAGCAAAAGTAAATACTAAAACTGGTATTGAAAAATTAAATTTGTATGAACAAGCTAGAATTATGGAGGGTATGCCAAATAGAGCAGGACACTTTATTGAGTATAATACTTTAAACGCAAAAACTTTAAGTGATAAAGGTTTGGGATTAAAACAAATAACAAAAGATATTATTAAAGAAGGAAAGATAGAAACACAACTATTTGAAACTTACCTATCCAATAGAAGAGCTATTGAATTAGAAGGTAGAGGAATTGAAACAGGTTTTAATATTAAAACTGCAAAAGAGTTTGTAAATAAAAATAAATATAAATTTGAACAAGTTGCAAAAAAAACAGATACTTATCAAAGACATCTTTTAGAATATGCTCGTGATGGTGGTTTTATAACTAAAGAAGCATTTACGGCAATGACAGAAGCTAATAAAAATTATGTTACTTTTGCAAGAGAACTTATACAAGATGGTAAGCCAGTTGTAGCTGAAGGATCAGTTAATCCTTTTAAACCCATTAAAGGTGCTAAATTAAGAGTATATCCACCATTAGAGCAAATGGTTAAAAACACCAACACTATTGTTAATGCTGTTGAAAGAAATAAAGTTAAAATAAACTTTGTAGATTTAGTAGAAAAAACTAAAAAGAAAGACCCTAATTCATTCCCATTTATTAATAAAGTTAATCCTAGAACCACTAACAAACCTAAAGAAGATTTAATGACATTAAGAAGAGATGGTAAATTAGAAACTTGGGATGTAGGTAAAGATATTAAAACTGCTTTTACAACTTTAGATCAACAAGGTTCAAATATGCTTTACAATTATTTAGGTGCTCCTGCTCGAACATTAAGAGCTGGTGCAATATTAATTCCTGATTTTGCTGTACCAAACTTTTTTAGAGATACTATGCAAGCTAGTTTTTTAAATAAAGTTGGTTTTGTACCAATACAAGATTCAGTTATTGGAGCATTTAATATTATTACTAAAGGTAATAGAAAAAAAACTATGGAGATGTATAAAAAATATGTCAAATCAGGAGGTATGCAATCAACTCTTTTAGCTGTTGACAAACCAAATATCTTTGATGGAAAAGTTTATGATATTCTTTCTAAAGGTCCAGTAAGAAATTCTAATAGAGGAATGTTAGCACCATTTAGAGCATTAACTCAATTATCAGAGGAGATGACAAGATTTAGAATATTTGAAAAGACATATAAAAAAGCCATTGAAAAAGGTTTAACAGAAAAACAAGCGATTGAAAGAGGAGGTTTTGAAGCTAGAAATCTTTTAGATTATGCAAAGAGAGGAACATTGGGAAATAATATAAATAGACTTGTTCCTTTTTGGAACGCAAGAGTTCAAGGTTTAACAAGATTATATGAAGCATTTAGAGATAATCCCGCAAGAACTACAGCTATGATTGGTGCTTATGTAGCCATACCAACTATAGGTTTTTATATGTTAAATTATGATGATGAAGATTATAGAGATGAACCTGAGTGGTTAAAACAAAACTATTATTATTATAAAATAGGAGATAAAGCTAATAGATTTCCTAAACCTTTTGAAGTAGGAACTTTAGTTTCTTCTATTATTGAAAAAACTTTAGATTGGGTAAGAACAAACGAACCTCAAGAATGGAGTAAATTTGCAAAACAATTTTTTATTAATAATGCAAAAGGATTTTATCCTATTCCTACCGCTATAAGACCTTTTATAGAAAATTTTGCAAACTATAGTTTTTTTAGAGATGCTCCTGTAACACCTAAATCGTTAGATAAAAATTTATCAAATAAATTTTATTACACAGAATATACTTCTGAAACTATTAAATTATTTTCTGAGATAGTTAATGGTATTGTAGGAGATGACAGCTTTTTAGCAATTAAACCTATTCACGCAGAAAATGTATTTAGGTCTTGGACAGGTGGTTTGGGTAGATATGCTTTAGATATTTTAGACTATGCTTTAATCAAAGCTAAAATTATAGATGACCCTATCAAACCCACAGATACCTTATCTAAAATACCAATAATAAGAGCTTTTGATATTAGAGATGTGCCTGGTTATTCATCTGCTTCTTTAACTAGATTTTTTGAAGAGCTTAAACCTGTAGAAAAAGCATTTAACGACATAGACTTATTAAAAAAAACAGGTCAAATGGAAGAATTAGAAAAAGTTTTAAAGACTGCTCCTTATGATAAAAAATTTATGCTTACTTATAAGAAGTCAATAAAAGAAATAGACAAGACTATAAGACAGATATATAACACTAAAGAGCTTGCTGATGGAACTAAATTAACTTCAGATCAAAAAAGAGAAATGATAGATAAACAGTATATGCTTATGATAAATTTTGCAAAACAAGCCTTAAATAGTCTTGATAAATTGAAGGATAAATAATATAGACAAGTAATATGACAATATCTTCGACAACAGTAAAAAATTCATATTCAGGCAATGGCTCTACAACTGAATTTGCTTACGCATTTAAAATATTTGCAAACACAGACCTTCAGGTCATTATTCGTTCCTCAACAGGAACTGAAACAGTAAAAACTCTAACAACCCACTATACAGTTTCTGGTGCAGGAGATGCTAGTGGAGGTGCAATTACTTTCACTTCTGGCAATACCCCAGCTTCAGGAGAAACTGTGGTTATTAGAAGAGCTGTCCCGCAAACTCAAGCTATAGATTATATAGCTAATGATCCATTCCCTGCGGAGACTCACGAAGAGGGTCTGGATCGTGCAACAATGACAACCCAGCAAATGCAAGAAGAGCTGGATAGATCATTTAAAGTTTCAAGAACGAATACAATTACAACACCAGAATTTACAGACGATGCTAGTACAAGAGCATCTAAAACTTTAGGATTTGATAGCTCTGGTAATTTAACAACAGTAGCTGATTTTTTACCTGCAGGTGGAGATTCAGCAATGTTTCAATATTCAACAACAACTACCGATGCTGATCCTGGAGCAGGATATTTTAGATTAAATAACTCAACAATTGCTAGTGCAACAGAAATATATGTTGATGATTTAGAATACAATGGCACAGATATTTCAGCATGGGTACAATCATGGGATGATGTATCAGGTAATGATACTAATAGAGGTAGAATAAGAATTTCAAAAGCTAACACATTAGACACTTGGATGGTATTTAAAGTTAGTGGTGCTGTTACGGATGCTAGTGGTTATACTAAAGTTACTTTAGTTCATATTGACTCTGCAGGTACTTTTGCAAACGATGATAAATGTTGGATTGCATTTACATCAAGTGGAGAAGATGGTGCAATTCCAGGTTATTTCTATAAGTTTGATACAGGTACATCTGATGCAGACCCTGGTGCTGGAGAAATAGCATTTAACAATGGAACTTACGCTTCAGCTACAGAAATTTATATTGATGATGCTGATGCTAATGGTGCTAGTACAGCTACAGATGTTCAAAGTTGGGGAGGATCAACTTCTACAATTAAAGGATTTTTACACATTGTAGATATTAACGATAGCTCAACTTATGCAAGATTTAAAATTACAGCTGCGGTTAGTGATGAAAGCGGCTACAACAAAATTACAGTTGCTCACCTTGCTTCTAATAATACTTTTAGTGCTGCTGATGAATTGTCAGTTCATTACACAAGAACAGGATTAAAA
>Ga0208793_1001972_pt1 | contig 11120 bp, 7 predicted proteins | sample 17_taG_FD_184092 | JGI IMG/M metagenome (GOLD analysis project Ga0208793, IMG submission 184092) | Marine viral communities from the Subarctic Pacific Ocean - 17_ETSP_OMZ_AT15314 metaG (SPAdes) (version 2) | ecosystem: Environmental > Aquatic > Marine > Oceanic | place: Pacific Ocean | collected...
TAATTGTGCCGAACTCGATATTAAAGTATTTCCTAATTCTGATTCTGCGTTTGTAATTCTTGTTGAGAAACTTCCACTCGGTGCTACAAATGACCCACTAATATCTGTGGATAATTGTGCCGAACTACTTACTAATGTATTTGAAAGTTCTGATTCTGCTGTTGTAATTCTTGTTGAGAAACTTCCACTCGGTGCTACAAATGACCCACTAATATCTGTGGATAATTGTGCCGAACTCGATATTACACTATCACCAGTTGTTCTTAAAACCGTGGCGTCCACCGCAAAACTTCTGTTTGAAGCTATCGTTCCACCACCAGATAATCCATCTCCTGCTGTTAAAGTTACACCACTATGGTCTATGTGTTCATTTGCTACAAAATTTGCCAGACTATCGTGGTCAATCGTTGCTTGTGTTGCTGTTAAAATTGTTCCGTGAACATTTGTCGCCTTGATGTGTGGAGCGTCAATATTTGAGAATGAAGCACTTACAAACCCTAATATATCTCCTGCACTACCACTAATGTTTCCACTTGAAGTAATATGTCCTACATCAACTATATCATTTCCGTCCATATCTAAATCTTGTGTTGCTGTATGGTTACCCATATCATCACCACCTGCTACCGCACTTGCGATAGACGCTGATACGTCTGCAATATTAGGTAATGTAAACTTACCTGTAACTCCTAAGTTATCTGCAACATCTACATTTAAGAAAGAACCACTTGCACTTGAACTTACACCACCATTTTCGTCAATGTTAAATGTTGAACCAGTTACGAATAATGAACCTGTAAATTGATGTGTATCATCTGCTGGTGTATCACCAGATACGGTTGAACCACTTCTTATTGATGAAGTCATAAAGGTTACTGATGAACTCACTATATAATTTTGTGCTATAACATCACCTTGTGCGGTAATGTTTCCTGTTGCGGTTACGGATGCGAATTCTACATCTGAATCTGTTGCTACTGCTTGACCAATTGCTACATCATTTGCATTAACGGTAACACCCGTTCCTGCTCCGACTGCTAATGTTCTTGTGGATACTATTGTTCCACCACCTGTTAGACCTGCTCCTGCGGTAATTGTTACTCCACTATGGTCTATATTCTCATTTGCTACATATCCACTCAATGAATGAATATCAATTGTTCCTTGTGTTGCTGTTCCAACTAATCCTACTAAGTTTGTTGCTTGAACAACACCAGCGTCTAATTGTTGGAAAGAACCTGATTTAAATCCTAATATGTTTCCTGCACTACCACTAATGTTACCACTCGCAGTAATGTGGGTATTGGCTGAACTTCCTAATTGAATAGTGTCGTCACCAGCGTTAATATAGAGTGCTTTACTATCATTAGCCGTTTCAATTCTAAAATCTACATCAGCTCCAGCTTCATTAAAAGTTACTTCACTTATCGTATCTTGTGTGAAGTCAATCATATTTACATTACCGACTGTAATGTTTATATCATCATCGGCAAATAAAATTCTTGTATCAGGGTCTCCAGCGTGAGCAAGTTTACCACTTACATTTATATCGCCATCTGTTTCAATTGAACCAAATGAACCCGTAGATGTTGATGAACCACTAATTTTACCTGTAAATTCAAATCCAGATGTAAATGAACCACTAACATCACCAGCTATCTGTGCCGAACCAGATAATATACCTGCTCCCTCTGTAACAATAGCTGATGTTAAGTTACTATTAGAACTTGAACCAGATATTATACCTGCTCCTAATCCTACAACTGCTGCTGTGGATAATGAACCACTAATATCAGTAGCTATCTGAGCTGAACCTGATAATAAGGTATTTTCTAATTCTGTTTCAGCGGTGGTAATTCTTGTTGAAAAACTTCCACTTGGTGCTACAAACGACCCACTAATATCAGTAGCTATCTGAGCTGAACCTGATAATAAGGTATTTTCTAATTCTGTTTCTGCTGTTGTTACTCTTGTAGAGAAACTCGCACTTGGTTCCACAAATGAACCACTTATGTCTGTGGATAATTGTGCTGAACTTGATAATGCACCATTGAAAATTCCACTAAAATTATTCGCTGTTATGTTAGCGCTTGAACTTATGTCTCCACTTGCAGTTATATTGGTTGTTGCTGATATTCCCCCTGTTACTACTAACGATTTACCAGTACCGGGTTGAGCAGCAATATCACCAGTAGTTACAACGAACAAATTACCTGCAGATGTATCTATATAATTAGTTGCACTATCTATTTCAAATCTTGAAGCTCTTACATTACCACTTGAACTTATGTTTCCACTTGCAGTAATGTGACCATTTGAACCTGATATAAAAACATCACCAGCTATATGTAAATCAGCTGTTGGTGAACCTACACCGAACATTCCTATTCTATTTGTAGAAGCGTCGGTTTTAAATAAAGGATTATTAGAATCACCTTTAATTGTAAAATCTACATTGTTGGCACCATCATTGAATGTAATATCGTGTGGAGCAGCCGTAGAATCGTTTAAATCTATATATGATATACCACCAATATTAAATCTAAGTCTATCACCTGTAAAATTAAGATAAGTGTTAGGGTCACCTCTATGATAGATAAATTGTTCAACTTTTACATCACCATCAATGAGTAAATGACCTAATGAACCTGTTGATGCTGCTGAACCACTTATTCCACCACCTACAAACTTAATTCCACTACCACTTAATTCACCTGTAAATGAACCACTAATGTCAGATGCGATTTGTTGTGAACCCGATAGAGTTCCATCGATTGAGCCCGATACAATATTTGCACCTAACCCTACAATCGCTGCGGCAGATAAAGAACCACTAATGTCAGTAGATATTTGTGCGGAACTTGATATTAAGGTATTTCCCAATTCACTTTCAGCAGTTGTGATTCTTGTAGAAATACTTGCACTTGGTTGAGTGAATGAACCTGATATGTCAGTAGATATTTGAGCACTACTACTGATTAAAGTATTACCGAGTTCTGATTCTGCAGTTGTAACTCTTGTAGAAAAACTACCACTATCGGTTGTTATTCTTGTGGAAAAACTACCACTATCTGCGACAAAAGAACCACTAATATCAGTAGATATTTGTGCTGAACTTGATACTACATTCGTCCCTGTTAAAGGGAATTTAATTTGTTTTGATTTTAAATCGGCCATAATTCTCTCTGTTTTTCCTTACTTATAAATATCTATTTTTTTAATTTACTATGAATTAAATTTACCAAATCCTATGACTTCGTCATCAGATTCTAATTCATATCCTAATCCACTTGTATCTAATCTTAACTCTAAATTTGTTGATGTCTTTTGAACTATTGTCAAAGCATCGTTTTCAATTAACATTCCATTAATAAAAAACATAAAATCATTTTCTGTTGTTGCACTCAATCCTGTTGGTGCCGAAGCAGTCACTGCTGTAAAACTTGAAGTCGTTGAAGATTCAAAACTACCTGTATGAACAAATGACTTTCTATTATAAGTATTCTTATCTACAATACCTGTATCTAAAAAGTATTGTTTTACTGCATTTTCCGTTACTAATGCGGTAGAACTTGAGTCTGCAAGTGTTATATCATTTGATATTTCATTTAGACTTACTCCATTTAATCCAAATGAACCCGTAATGTTTGAACTACCAGATAAAATATGAGTATCATCTAATGTATCACCAAACCTACTTGAACCACTATCAAATAATGTGGTTGAACCCGTTACACTTACTTCAAAATCTGGTGCATTTAATTGTCCATTTATTGTCATTGATGGTGTGGTTATATCTCCCGTTACAACAACACTACCTGTATGTGCCACTACACTATTTGAACTACTAATGAATCCATCACCTAAAAATAAATTACCTGCCTTAACAACATTAGAACTTATTACACTATTAAATGTAGTGTTGGAAGTTGTTTCAACTGCTTGTCCTATGCTTATAGTTACATTTTGGTCATATACTCCAAGAAACTCTCTACTAACAAATGGAATTCCATTTCTACTACCACTAACTCCCGTAGATAATTCTACAATTAATGGTTTTTTATACTGAAATTTAGGAACACTCATTATCGCCCCTATGAATTAAATTTACCAATGCTTAAAATCTCATCATCACTTTCTAAAATATATCCAATACTTCCTGTATGGACGTGTAATTCTAATGAACTTCCCTTTTGTTGAATTGCCAAAGCGTTATGTTCCATATATTGTCCATTGATAAAGAACACAAAATCGTTTTCAGTTGTTGATGTCATTCCAACTGGAGCTGATGCCGTAACTGCTGTGAAACTTGCTGTTGTGGCATTTGTTATACTTGCTGATGACTTGAAGAAATTCTTTCTTAAATAAGTTGCTGTATTAGATACATTGTTTGTAATGTATGTTTTGACTGCATTTTCTGTTGGAACTGATGTTGTACTTCCGTCAGTCATATCACCATCGTTTGATATCTCGTTTATTTCATATCCATTTAAACTAAATGAACCCGTTACATCTACACTACCTGTAAATTCGTGAGTATCATCAAGTGTATCACCAAATCTTGTAGAACCACTTGCAAGTATTATTGATGCGGAAGTAAATGTTGTGTGGAATTCATTTGCTGTTAATGTTCCTGTAATTGTTGTATCACCTTGAACGGTTAAATCACCTGTGGTTTCTAAAGAACCCGTGATATCTATACTACCATTTATACCTGTTGAAGAATAAATTGTTGATGCGTCTCCTATCTGTATAGAATTACTCGCAGTTACTTGGTTGAATTGAACATTAGCAGTTGTTGCTACATCTTGACCAATGGAAAATTGTTGTGTCAATTCTGATGAACCATCAAATCCAACTCCTGTATTTGATATCGTTACACCTGTTCCTTGGTTAAATATCAATGAACTTTCTACCGATATAGAAAATATATCTTTTGTTGATTCACCGACCCCTACTGCGTTTGATGATAAGTCAACTTTTGTTCCAGAACCATCAACTAATGTTTTTTCTGTACTTTCCCTTACTATAAGTTTTTTTGGTGTTAAATATTTTTGTGTTGTTGTTTTACTATCAAATGTTTCTGGTAAAATGTATCCATATAAATTTACACTAAAGGTAGTTCTGATTAATCGTTCTCCCTCTACTTGTGATGAGTCAGAAAAACTTTCAATTGAAGTTCTAAATCTCATTTTACCTGGCTGTCCCCAATATGCGCCATCTGAATAATTAATCTTTTCAACGATTGTATTCATTTGTTCAATGTATGATGTCCATATGGTAAATTCATATGTCAAGTTCATATAGTCTGGCATTGAAACATTAAAGTATTCATTATTTGGAACTAAATTGTTCTGAACACTAAACTTGTCGAAACGATTTTGTTGTGTATATCTTTTTTGAAATGTATAAAAATGTTTTGGCTCGTTAGCATCCAATTTATCTATTGGCATATTTTCATTACGAGTCATACCTGTTCGTTTGAATGCAATTAGTGGTGTAATAATTTGTTTCTTTTTATCTCTTAAATATCCTTGCTTTGATATTTGATTCCACCTTTCTGGTGATGCGTAAATACAAGGAACTTTTACCTTTTCTTTGTTGATTTCCACTTCGGGTTTAATTACTTCATTGAAGTAATACATAATAGCACTATCCATATCCATAATACCTACGGATACATTCTTCACATCATCTTTTGCTCCTGGTGAATTACGACTTATCTTTTCTCCACGATTAAATATTAGTCGTTGACTTCTTGGTATTGGTTTATTTCTTGGCATTAGAATCCTCTATATTCTTCTAAGTTTGTAGTTGGCATTCTTGTTAGATGAGCTTGGACCACGATTGAATGACTATTGTCTGGACTACCACCTACGAGTTGATTTTCATTGAAAGTATTGACTTCAAAATAACCTGAATTCCATTTCATAATGTCTCCGATTTCTGGCTTTAAATCAACCTCTACTAAATATGCTCTTTGGAATGCGAATGACACATTTTGCTTATTGTCTGCACCAAAGTCTGTGTAGTCAAACTCAAAATCTTGCGCAGTAACAATACACGGAAGTTTTACACCTTGTTGATAAACTTTACCATCAGAAGATTCACCATACATATTGGTTTCTGTTTCATATACTGATGTTCTGTAAAGAATTACAAACTGGTCAATTATTCCGCAATCATCAATGTTTGGTTCACCTAAAAGTTCTCTATTGAACTTTTCTATGGTTGCCAAATCTTTTGCTCCATAATATCTTTGTGGCATTTGGTTATCCTATGTAAACTGGGTAAGGGACTTTTTTTAATGTTTCTTGTTCAAAATCACTTTCGTCTTTTTGAGCTTCCATAAGTGCCTTACGACTTGTTTGTTCGAGTGTTTCTCTTAATTGTTCTATTAATTGTTCTTTTTCTGCAGTTGCTTCTGCTCTCAATGTATCTCCGTCTAATGAAACTTCTGCACCTGGAATAGGAATATTACCATACTTAGAACGAATAATTCCTAATAACTCTTTTGATAGTGCTAATCCATATTTTCTTATCCATTGTTTACCCACATCATTGATTTTATTATAAACCATAAAATCATATTTTGCATTTGAGTAATCAGACACTACATCTGCTGAACCACTATATCGTGTTCTTAACGGATTATCTCTATCGGAAGTTTTTACATATTCAACCCATAATGAACCTGATTCAGTTGGAACTGGAAATAATCTTAATTGATTATTACGAAGTTCAAATGAATAAGCAGATTTTCTAATCTGGTCATTAAATTCAATCGCTTGGACTCTTAGTAAGTCTGCAAAAATTGGTTGTAAAACGAATGTAATGGCTGGTGAATAACTACCGAATCCAAATCCATCTATCATATTATTTGTTCCCATACCTGTTCCGGCATACGGGTCAAAGTATCTTGTGATTGCTGGTCTTGATTCATAGTGGACCCTTTTTACTTCAATACTTTCTCCACTTTGACTTGCGTCTGCAATTAAAGTATTTAAATCATAGATTTGACTACCTGAATTAATTGAAACTGCAGTTCTCTTTACATCTAAAGTTCCACCAACTCCTGCTTCTTGACCATATTCCTCTGAAATAAATATAGCTTCAGATAATGTTGGCTTTACTCGTTTATGAGTGAAGTTTGAACTGGTTACTTGTCCTTTTAAATGTAATAAGTTATCACGAATGTTAAATTGATTGACTTGCGCACTATATTCTGATATACTTTCTTCCATACAAGCATAAAATTGTGTGTCTTGTAATTCTATATCTACGATTGGATATCCAAGTCTTTTAGCACACCAAGTTGCGAATTGTGGTGCTTCTGTTTGAAAGTCTGAATCTGAATCGTATAACGCAAAAGGTGTCGTTCCACTTACTGCGGAACCACTTCCTGGCCATATTGGTTCTTGAGCCATTTAAATCTCCTATTAATAGTGTAATTGTATATACATTAATAAATATCATTTTTTTAATTTTTGTATAAAAAAACCCCCTATAAAAATAGGGGGTCTTTTTCATTATTCACTTATGTGAAATCGTGTTAAATAGTATTAACTATTAGACATAATTTACATCAGCAACTACGACTTTACCATAGAATTCTGGACGAACCATCTTCTTAGCGTAACGAGTCATCACACCTTTTCTTGGCGTGAAGTTCTTCGGGTCGTATACTAATGGTGTCATTATCATAGGAACATATGGAGCGTATACCGCACCTGTTTCTAAGAAGTTAGAACCTCTAAATCCGATAAGGATTGAGTTTTCTAACATATAAGGGTTTTTGTAAACAGTGTATCTGTTGTTAATTGCCCCTACTTTTTGTACACCCATAGCAAATTGATTTGTGTTAGCGTCGCCATCAGCACCTGTTGCATATCCTGGAATTGATTCAAGGATTGTTGCAGTTTCTGGTGATACTACTATAAAGTTAGCTCCACCTCTTAGTGTTTTCTGATGAATTGCATTACTTACGCTTTGGATTTTGTTTCCAAGTGTTTGGAACCAGTCACCCTTTGTGTAAGCGTTTGAAGCACCACTTGATTCTTCAAACAATTCAGTTGTTGAATTGTATTCAAAACCAACTCTTGCTGACCAGTTTTCTGTTTTAGCTGAAGCGTTTGCAAACAACATATCAAGAATTTCTAAGTCAATTTCCATTGAAATGTACTCACTTAATAGTGATGTTAGTTCTGCTTCTGCGTCAACTGAATGGTAAGCGTTTAAGTCTTGAGCAAGTTCTGGAGTCCAGACTGCTTTTAACTTACGAGTTTTAGCGATGATTGGAATGCTCTTTAACGCGATGTCTAGTTCAGGTATATCAATATCTGCTTCTGGATTTGCGTCAACACTATTAGCATCTGCTTCAAAGTCAGTTCTGCTGTAATTTGTTACTGGTTGTTTGTGATAAGCTACCACTGCATTTGCTACTGCATTTACTGAAGATTTTCTTACAATAAATGTTACTGTTGAATCTGCTGCTGAATACTTAGTGTATGCAGGGAAGAATTCATCAAAATTAGTACCTGATACTGAGAAAGCTCTCACTCCATCTGTATCTGCGTTTGTGTATGCTGCGATTGGTGTTACCACTTTGATAAGCGCGTTATCCGCTGTATCTGCGATTGCTTGTGAAGCTGATAAAGATGGTTCAAAGTCTACATCGTCCCAGTTAACTGAGGCGGTAGAGAATGTTGTACTACCAGATGCTGTTGCACCACAAGTCATTACTGATGATGACACGTCATTGATAGAATATCCAAATTTACCTGCGCCGTATAAACCGCCGCTTGCGTCTACGTTAGACCCTGATGTATTACCATATACATCTGAGTTTTCTGTATGGTTACCTGTTTGTGCAGTTCCATATTTGAAGTCAAGGTAGAAGATAAGACCTGAAGGTAAGTTCATTGGTTGAACTGATACAAAATCTTGTGCTGCTAACTCACCAAAAATTCTACGAACTAATGGTAAAGCTACACCGCTCCACTCTTCTGCGTTTTGTCCACCAGTAACTGATGCTTCTTGGATTAACTGTCCTGCTTGGTTTTCAAGCAATACTGCCATTCCGTGTCTTTTTGTTTCATCTTCCATGCCTTCTAATAGGCCTGTTGGTTCCCACTTTTTCACTAACTGACGAGTTTGTTCTAATAGTTGTCTTTGTGGATTATATCCGTCCATCAAAGATTCTATTGCGTTCATTTTACTCATTTTTTAGTCTCCTAAATAGTTTAAAGTATGTTTGCTAATTTCTTGAATCTTGCTTTCATTTCAGCTCCTTCTGACAATACCTGTGCTTTCGCTGGTTTTGTAGAACGAGTTGGTTTTGAACTTGAACCTTTAGAAACTGACTCACTTAGTTTTTTAGGGCTTTTAAATGATTCTGCTAATGTAGCGTAAACCAATTTAACCTCTCTTAAGTTTTTAGTTCTGTCAAAGTTTTCAACAACTTTTAACTTCTGGTTGTTGTTAAGTCCGAATGCTCTAAACAATTTGTTCGAGAACAATAGTTTAGCGTTCAATAAATTAACTTCGTTTAGTTTTGCTCGCATAAATTTTACAACATTGCGAGTTTCTGTTATTTCTTTTTTAAGCTCTTCCACTTTGTCTGCTTCTTCTTCAGCGTCTTCTTCTTCAGATAATGCTTTCAAGACTTCGTCTAAGTCAAGGTCGTTTTCTTCCTTGTCTTCTTCTTCTTTAACAACCTTATGGTCGCCAAGTTCTGCTCCAGCTTTTTTATCTGAACCTTCAGATTCAGGACCTTGTCCTACTGATGATGAATCATTTGCTTTGTCAGCGACTTTGTTATCAGCTTTTCCGATTTCAGATGATACATCGTTTTCTTCAACTTTGTCTTCCTCATCTTTGTCTTCCATTTCTTCTAACTCATCTTCTTCCTCGGCATCTTTTAAGTCTGCTTCTAATTCTGCAAGAACTGATTCTAAATCAAGTTCATCTTCTTCTTCAGCGTCCTCTTGTTCTCTCATTTCTTCAGCGTCTTCATTTTCTTCCGCATCTTCAGATTCCTCTACTGAGTCCTCTTCTTCTGCGTCTTCTTGTTCTTCAACTGAATCTTCTTCTTCTTTGTCCATCATTTCTTCAGCGTCCATTTCTGACTCTTCAGCGTCCATTTCTGACTCTTCAGCATCTTCCATTTCTTCAGGTGCCATTTCTGACTCTTCTGCGTCCATTTCTGATTCTTCTGCGTCTTCCATTTCGTCTTTGTCCATCATTTCTTCAGGTGCCATTTCTGACTCTTCTGCGTCCATTTCTGATTCTTCAGCGTCTTCTTGTTCTTCTGCGTCCATTTCTGACTCGATTTTACGAGATAACATAGATTGCAAACGTGGTGTAAATGCTTCTTCAAGTGCTATTTTAGCGTTCGCTAATGCAGTTTCTCTAACTGATTTTGCGTCAGCAATAGCTTCTCTTAGTAAATCATCCATTGTGTTTTCCTCTATTGGATTCAATATAGTTATTCAGAACTATAATTAGATTAGTTTTAATCGGTTACACTATATGATGTATGAATAATACGATAGTGTATTTATTTAATAATAAGTATCAAGTTTGTGAAAAATATACACACTTTGTGTGATTTTTTTAATCGTCTTGATTTTTTAATTTTTCGTATTTAGCTCTTAATTTTGTTTTATTTTTTAGTTCTCTTTTAATTGCCGATGGCTTTTTGTAAAAGGAACGTTCTTTTAATTCAAACATTATATTACTGTCTTTAACTTTGCGTTTGAATATTTTAAGTGCTTGTTCTACGGATTGTCCTTTACGGATATATACTTTTAACAACCTTTACTCTCTTTCTTCTTGTTTATAAAAATCCTAATAAATCGTCTAATTGTCTTAATGCTCTACGATTACCTTTCATAGCTGCTATGATTGCAAGTGAGTATCTTCTACCACCTGTTTCAATAACATCTAATAAATCATCTGCGTCAAGTTTATGTTTTTTTAGAAAGTCAGCAACATCATTTATATCTTTACCAAGTATTTTTGCTACCTTTTCAGTATCTTTAAACTTTGGTTTAAACGAGTCATTTAATTCTTCTTCTTTTCTTAACTTGTATGCTTTAGAAGTATCTTCAAGTGTTGGT
>Ga0208793_1001982_pt1 | contig 11083 bp, 20 predicted proteins | sample 17_taG_FD_184092 | JGI IMG/M metagenome (GOLD analysis project Ga0208793, IMG submission 184092) | Marine viral communities from the Subarctic Pacific Ocean - 17_ETSP_OMZ_AT15314 metaG (SPAdes) (version 2) | ecosystem: Environmental > Aquatic > Marine > Oceanic | place: Pacific Ocean | collected...
TATCCTTGACAAAAAATGGTCATGCTGTCGCCTGAATACGATGAATACGACATCGTAGTTATGGTAGACATTGATATGTTTACACGTAAAGGAATGACAGGTAATGTCTTTACTGATGTAAGTGGCATTGGAATGTATACAGAATTTCAACAAAAATTGCATAAAGGCCTTCAAAGAAGCTTCCCTCATCTTATAGATTCGAGATATGGATATTGGGGAGGAGCTATTTGGAGATTAGAAAAAGAATGGAGAATTAAATTACGAAATTTAATTAGCATGGACGAAATGGTCCAATTCAATAAAGCATTTGTAGATGAAGGTATGATGGCAAGGCTTGCCACTCTCGCCAAAATTCCTAATAACGCGCAAGTTTTACCAGGAGGGTTTAGATGGTGCCATTGTAGTTATAGAGAAGGAATCGAAAACGCTGAAATGATTCACATTAGAACAAAGGTAACGCCCATTGGCCCTAAAAGAACTAAGATTGAAAACTATAGGGAAATGGTGAAGAGAGAATTAATATGATATGAAAAACTTAATTTATCAATGTTGGTATGGTCCAATGAGACCAGGCGTAGAAGCGAGTAAAAAAAATATGGCGGCTTATGCCAAGTCGATTGGCGCTGAATATAGATTCGACCACGATGTAATTCAAGCCGGAAAGGTTTGTGATTGTCCAATTTATTACGAATGGCTAAATCCATTATTAGACAAAACGTTTTGGGAATATGATAATGTCGCAATTGCTGATGTAGATATTTTTGCTGTCGAAAATTTAAAAGAAAATCTTTTTGACGAAATGGAAGATTATGAAGTTGCAATATGCGAAGAACCATTACAGCCAAAATTAAGAACAGAGCAAGTGATCGGCGGCTGCATATGTAGCGCAAACGATAAACTTTGGCTAAAATACGTTAAGGAAAAGTGGAATGTAGATTTACGATTAGACGATCAAGGTCGACCTAAAGTTTATAACGCGGGAATGGTTGTGTTTTCAAAAGCAGGCCTAAAAAAGGCTCGTACAACTTGGGTACCATTCCAAGAATATATGGACTATATCCGCTCAAAGGGTATGGGAAGATTCTATTGGCTTGACCAAAATTACGCTCATGCGATGCTCGAAGTCGCGAATATGAAATGGAAAGAACTTGATGTTGGTTGGAATAGTCAAATACATTATTGGGGTCAAGGTAATCCGCGACCTGTAATCGATTTAAGAAATGATAATACAAAATTTGTGCATGTACAATTAAGAGGCGCCGATGATTACGATGAAGATCAATTATTTAAAATAGCGAATAATCCTCAAAAAGACTGGAATTTATGTTAACAGCAAAAATAGAAAAAGCAGAAACTTTACAAGAGTTTTATACACAAATTAGAACTCAGCAAGAAGATCCGAAGAATCACGGCCCAAAGTATTGTGCACATCATGATTTTATACAAAAATACATGCCAGAGTGTAATTCGTTCAAAGAATTAGGCACACACCAAGGTGCATCCGCAGCTGCAGCACTTTTAGGTGGTGCCAAAGAAGTTCATTTGGTGGATCATACATTAGAAAAATATAATTGCCAAAAACACCTTTTCGAAAATTATTGTAAAGTAAATGATGTGTCCTTAAATGTATATGAAATGAGTTCAATCGATAAGCGGTGCGCAATAGCGACCGACATGTTACATATCGACTCATTACACGAATGGTGGTGGACTATTCAAGAATTAGAACTTCACGCGCCTATCACAAAAAAATACATTGTGCTGCATGATACAACCACTGTAAATAATAAACCTTCTGACATTTGGCCGGGTCTTGTAAAGTTTTGTGAAGAAAATAAAAACTGGAAAATAAAAGAAAGAGTTATAGAAAATGTTGGTGCAACCATTCTTGAAAGAGTTCAATGAAAGCCTTTGCGATCTATCAACCAAATGAAGAACCTTCACGCCAAGTCTTTAATCGTTTAAAAAAATCGATTGAAGAACATAAGTGCGATTTAGACTTAGTTCCCTTTTCAGCAAGCACACCTGAAACAATAGGGGATTTAGAATATACTTATCCTCTCGAAGGAGAAACTAAAACGGTTGACAATCTCAAGCTTGTTGGATATCGTTGTTCAGACGTAAAAAAGAAAATAGCTTGTACTCTTTCTCATCTTCGCTTATGGAAAAAGTGCGTAGAACTTAATGAGGAAATCATGGTTCTCGAGCATGATGCTTTATTTATTCGCAGTTTTAAACCCTTTGAATGGGTTGGCGGCGTATTGGGTCTTAATAACCCGCTTGGCGCAACTCGTCTTTCAAGAGTATTTTACGAAAAGGCAATGAGTCTAGGTGATGGTGTGCAGATCTGCCCGTTCGTTGATAATGCTAATGTTCCACAAGGACTGGCAGGCAATTCGGCATATATCATCAAACCATGCTTTGCTCAAAGACTAATAAATAAAACTGAAGAGGTTGGAATTTGGCCTAACGACGCTTTAATGTGCAATCAGCTTTTTCCAAATGAGCTAAAAATTATAACGCCATTCTATACAAGAGTACAAGGAGGAATTTCCACAACAACATGAAAATATTAATAACAGGGCACAAAGGCTTTATTGGTACACGCTTATGGGAAAGGTTTTCGGCTAAAATTAAAAACGGAGAAAACATTACAATACATGGCATTGATTTAAAAACAGGATCTGATATACTACACGCCAATCTACCAGAAGTTGATTTAGTAATACATTTGGCGGCTTTAGCTGGTGTAAGAGAATCTGTTAAAAACCCCAAAGCATATTGGCAAACAAACGTTGAAGGCACTAAACGCATCCTTGAGCATTATAGAAAAGCGCGGGTTCTGTGCGCAAGTTCAAGTTCAGTCCATGAGCCTTATTTAAATCCTTATGCTGGAACAAAGTATTTGGCTGAACAAATACCGCATGGAAATGTTTGTCATATGAGGTTTCATACAGTTTATAACGAAAGCGCCAGAAGCGGAATGTTTTTCGACAAGCTCTTTGATCGCGCGTTAAAATACATTACTAAACATGAAAGAGATTTTATTCATCTTGAAGATATGTGCGATGCTATTGAAGCTCTAGTAAATCACCCAAACGTAAAAGGAACATTCGATATTGGTACAGGCAGAACTATTTTTATGAACGATATTTGCCCTGACTTACCAATCCGCAATAACACTCCTGGTGAAAGACAAAGGACGTGTGCTAGTGTCGAATTTATGAAAAGTAAATGCGGTTGGACCGCAAAAAGAAAAATAGAAGATTTTCTCAAAGAACATAATGAGATCGTACGTTATTACAATAAAGAACAATTCGAGGTCTGTTGAAGCTGCTCAGCGCTGTATTAGCACAGCAAAAAATGTTGGAGTTGATGTTGAAGTATTTGACGCTATCACGCCCGATGATAAGCCCGAAGAAATCGCAAAGGCTGAAGGCGTTATACTAAAGAAGTTTAACAATAACATATTTTCACGATATGAAAATTGTGTTGCAGCATTTCTATCACACCGAAGTGTATGGAAAAAGGCCATTGAACATGATGAGCATGTTTTAGTCCTTGAGCACGATGCCGTTTTTAAAAGACCATTTGATGTTTCTTACATTGAAAAAAATGATCTCGTGTCACTTGGCCATCCATCTTATGGGTATTATCAGACGCCATTAAGCGTTGGCATTCTTGATAAATCACCAATCATCATAAAAGCATTTTCAAAGCGAGGCGGTTATCTTCCGGGGGCCCATGCATACGTCGTAAGTCCTATCGCGGCAAGACATATGATTGAGGTTTCGTACAAGCGTGCAGAACCAACTGACCTATTCTTAAATAAGACAAACTTTAAGTATATGATGGAATATTATCCATGGCCAATTGAGGCAGATGATTCCTTTAGTACTATTCAAAAAGAAAAAGGATGCATAGCAAAACACAATTATAAGAAAGGTATAGACATTATTTAATGAATAAAACGTTTGTAGTCGGGGCTGACAAAAACTATGAAGAATATCTTCAATGGTGGTTTGAAAACGTACGAAGGTATGATAACGAAACACACATTACCGTTGCTGATTTTGGTGTATCAAAGGAAGTGAGAAAATGGATCGAACTTCATGCAGATCATATTTTAGATTATCCTAAGCACGAAAAATCAGCATGGTTTCATAAACCTCAGACTCTTATCGACGCGCCTTATGAATACAAATGTTGGATTGATATTGATTGCGAGGTTTTAACAAACATTTCAGAAATATTCGATTTTGTTGATGGAACAAATATCGCAGTAACGCCCGATCCATGTAGAACAAAGGAAGTACCAGGAGAAGAGTGGTTAGCAACAGGTGTTAATGTCGTTAAAGGCGTTCCAGAAATTTTAAAGCTATGGGCAAACCGCTGCACTGATACAAATCTAAGAGGCGATCAAGAGGTATTACATTACCTTTTAAGAAATTATGAATTGATAACCCAACCAATCAACGTGATTCCTCTTTACTATCAATGGTTGAGACTATTGTTAGCCCGAGGCATAGACCATCCTAACAAAAAAATCATCCATTGGACCGGTGAAGCTGGGAAAAAAATTATTAGAAATAAAATAAACGGCAACTAATTATTTTATGTACAATTATATCAAAATGTGGTAGAATAAACTTATGAAAAAATCGGGAATCGTAAAAAGGGCAATTTTTGAAGTTACAGTTTTAGCTTCTTTGGCGATAGTGTTACCACTATCATTTGCCATTACGCTATTTTATGTCACTAAAGATGTTTTTACACGTGTCCCTCAACGCATTACTAATTACTTAGAAGAATTATTTTATGGAGAAGAAAACACTGACATGTAGTTATCCTAAGGAATGGCAAGGATATGAAGTAATCGAGTTGCCGATAAAAGAAATTTGGCGCTCAGTTCCTATCGTAAGTCATGTAAATGGAATTCCATTTCGACAAAGACTTGCACATGACCTTCAGACACAGGGAATGCATTTTCCAATTATGGTGGTGCATACAACTCACCTTGAATTAGAAAGGGCAAAGGAAAAGTGGGGTAAAAAATTATCCGATTTGCCATTCTGGTATAACGAACTAAATAAGCAAAAGAAGTACCAATGGAGTGTTTGGGGAGGAAGTCAGCGCTTAGATGTTGCTAAACACCTTGGATATACACACATTCATGCTGCAGTATTACCTAACATCGCAAAGGCTATTTCTCTCCAAAAGGTGATGAGAGCGCCCTTTGCCAAAAGATACTATAACGAATAAGTTAAGCTCTTCGACGAATAAGAAATATTGTCGCTAACGAATAACAAAGAAAGAGAAAGGTGGATGGTTCAGGAATTGCGACTGCCTGTAACCGAATATTATCAAGTTGAATTAGTGCAGGGCCAGTGAAGTTTTGCGGTATGCTTTGAACAAAGGACATTGTTACATCATACCCAACCAATTCTTCAAACCCAATACCAACAGTTTGAAAACCACTATCGAGCTGGATTGTTTCTCCGACGGCATTAAATAGGCTTTGAGATAAGAGAGTTTCGCCTGTATCATTATCATTGATAATCACTTTTATTTCACGATCTTCGATTACTTCATAACCACTTTGAGTTTTATACGTTTTTAAATCCCAACCCGCTCTTACATCAAAGGTAACAGCCTGTGTGAATACATCAATTATGCCTATGTTTTGAGATAAAGTAATTTCTTGTACTCTACCATCAAATCCACTAAAGAAAGAATGGTTGCCTTCCATTTGCTCTGGCGTAAAAAAGCCAAACTGATTTGACCAAGCGGTGGAAGTACTAAATTGGCCACCTTCAACCTTTGATTGATAAGAAGTTGAAGTTTCACCCGCGAATGTCCAACCAGTTAAATCGCCAGTTTCAAAACCACCATTTATTATAGTAGCTCCATTCAGACTTGTTGCTAAAAGTAATGCTAATAGTTGTTTCATTTATTTCTTTTTGTTATGAATTTTTTAAGTTCTAAGATTGATTCTGTAACCTTATTTAAGGCTTTACCTAATTTACTATCCTTCGGCACAAAGGAAGCAATAGCACCAACAAAACCTGCAGTAGCAATGAAAAAGTCAGGAAGACTTCCCATAAAAGGTGCGATATACGTGTTTATAATTTCATCAATCATGGGTTTTTGGGGAATACATTTTCTATCATGGAAGGCGGATTAACGTTTGTTGTCGGCTGAGGATTAATTATCGGAAACATATTAGAAGAATTACTATGAAGAAAATTAAGACTATTAGGAGGTCTAGGGCCTATTGTCCCGGCGACACCGCGTTTCGAATTGTTAGGAGAAGAAAAATTATTTTTGCTACTTTGATTCTTGCTATCGGAATTTTGGCTACTGCTTGTGGCGTCATCACCATTAGCACCTGAATCGTCGGAAGTAGTTTCACCACCCGTTTCAGCTGATGTTTCACTACCCGTTTCAGATAATGTTTCGGAAGTAGTTTCGCTACTTGTTTCAGATGATGTCTCGCTATTTGTCTCAGACGAGCTATCATTGTTAGTGTTTGTACTAACCGTACTAGCATTACTCGTACTAGATTCTCCACTTTGATTTGTGCTGGCGATAATGCCATCAAACATAGACAGTGAGATACCAAACGTATTATTCAACCAGTCATTTAAATTTGAAAAGGCTTTAAATTCTTTCTCAGCAGTAATGGCGATTTCAATACCCTCTTCTTTTACGACACCCGCCTGAAAATACATACCAGATGCAACTGATATTAAACCGGCAAGACCAAGTGCAAGGGCCTTATCTTTTATATGATCTATAAGCTTTGTCTTTCCAAACTCACCGGCATTTTCTACAGGCACCGCTTCCAATATTTCTTCGACTTCTTTATTAACCTCCTCTATTTCAGATGTAGGTTCTTCTATAGCCGAAGCGTCATCAGCAGCGACAACTTGCGTTTCATAAACCTCTAACTCCTTTAATAAACGCCAAGCCGCTTCTCGAGCGCTTTCGTCTATGTGAGATACAACTTCGTCGTCTTCAGGACGACAAAAGCGCGACGTAAAATCCTTTGCTTCTTCTAGTGAAAAGGACGATCTATCCTTATTTTTAATTGCCATAACCTATGCAATATTTATTATTAAGCACAATTTGAAAGCATAATAAATAGTAACATGGAATTAGACACATTAAACGACTTTGGATTTACCGCAATTGACGAAACAGAACTTTCCACATATAAAAGTGCTATTAGTCAAATAGAAGAAAAAGGTGAAGATATCGAAAAATTAGAAGAAAAGCTAAATAAACTTTATGGTGCTATTCAGCCATTGCTTAATAACTTAAAGGCAAATCCTTCAAAGGAATATATTCTTTGGCCTGATCGATTGGAAAAAGTTGAGCAATTTGAAGACTACTTAAGAAAAATATACGAATCATAAAAGCTCACCGATGCGATTAAGCACAAGCTGATATGTTTCTTCTGAGCAATCATCCTTTCTTCCAGGTGCGCACATTTTATGTGTGATAATGCGCTCGATAGGAATCGAAAACTTATCCATTAGATAAATACATTTCTTTGCGCACGAATCAATTTCTAAATTATTAGGAGTTCTTTCGTGGGTATTACCATAAAAGGAAATGCCAACTGAGTGGCTATTTAAACCTACAAAGTTTTCGTATTCACTTTTACCTGCGTGCCAAGCTTTCTTTGTATCATAAACAAATTGTGTTCGGCCACCATCATCTGCAATGAGATAATGGTAAGACACGTCTGATTTGTCTTGTAAAATCCAACTCTTTGATCCATCGTGTGATCCAGAGGAGTGGTGCAAAACAATGAACTTTGGCGCAATTGTTCCAGATTGATTTGGTGACTTACAATAAGTCTCCTCGTATTCCTCTGCAAACGCTTTTTCTAGCATTGGTTCTTGCTTCTCTAAAAGCTTATTCAATATCGCCTTTGCAGTCATTGGCCCAGGACTACCATCGTCCTTTACGCCAACGATACGTTGAATCTTTTTCCAATTTTCCTTGCTCATTTGCCAATTATAATTGCTCTGCGATAAGAATAATCGCTATGGTATTTTTGTCCTCTTCCTTTAAGAGTACCTTCTTTAAATTGATAGGTTTTACCATCAATCAACGTCACTGTCGCAGGATCGTAGAGCGCGCTTTCGTTCAAGGCTTCTGCGTTGGGCAAGCCTTTCAATGCGCAACTTTGCAGCAGGACTACCATCGGCAGCCAATAAATCAATTTCATCTTCAATGTCGTAAATAAATTTTCGCTGCCTCCAGCCCACATATGCAATGTAGGCTCGGAGGGCAGCGGTGATTAAGCTGATCATTTTTGCTTAGCTTTACCAAAGTTAAGAGCAACCCATTCAATTAACTTATACACTTTTCCAACAATCTTGTCATCAGCAGGAGTTGGTGTAAGCGCACAAATCGCACTTGCTGCAGCAATTACAGCAGTTGCGGTTGCAATGAGTTGAGCACTATTTTCTGTCACATATGTGATAATTTCAGTCATTTTAGTATTTGTGTTGTTAAGGGACTTTCCCGTATTCTATTTATAATCAATGAGTTATGCACAAGTGGCTGATTTTAAGGTACTTATGAACAAAATGCGGTTTCACGCATAAGTGATTGGTTTTAAGGTACTTACACAAGCACTTTTTTATGTACTTTTTGTGATATTTTGTTAGAATATATTCAACAAGTTAAGGAATGCATATATAATGAGATACGAGACACCGCACTACGCGCGATTATTCAGAGGTAAATACAACGATGCTCATGATGATGCAGTGATGTATAGAAACGAAAAGAAACATCTTCGTGATACTCTTACTGAGGTAATGAAAACCTTTAAGGGTGACTTAGCCACGCAGAAGATGATCCTCGAAGTGGTTCACAAACAAGGTCACGATGGTCACCTTATTCGGAGATTGCAAAACAATATGGATACAATCAAATTGGAAAAAGAAATTGTCTCAGCAGATTGGTTACTTGAGAACATGTGGCAATTCCCCAATGAAACGTGGTGGGAGGCGACATTTAACGGAGAACATCGACAGTTTGTGCGCATACGTCTAGATATTGAAAAGCAAGAATATGTCTTGGATGTGATTGGTCAAGATCGCAAACACTCTGAAGAACTTTGGAGATACAAAGGTGGTGATTGGCAATTTAAGGCCCATCATCAATAGAAACACTGTAAAAATAATAGTATGAACGACAATAAGATTACTTACGAGATGTATGACATGATGTGGTTCGATCTACGTGAAGGTAGAGTGACCGAAGAGGAGTGGAAAGAGTTTTGTGATGCCCTCTTGGAGCAAGAGATCGATAAAGCCAAAGATGTAATGGTTCGTCTAAAGGAACGCTAATATAATAGTATGTTCACAGTAGAAGTAAAAGATCACCAAGGTAACTGGAAAGAAGTTGACTCTGGAGAAACCTTTGAAGAGGTTCACAGTACTGCGAGCCTGTTCATTCCTGAATGGGGAGAGGATAGTGTTAGGATCAAGCGGGATGGGAAAGAGATGTAGAGTTGAAAGATAAAGAAACGCCACAATTCATCGCCCAAACTAAAGCCATTGAATTTCAAGAGCTTTACTATCCACAAGATCACAAACTCACCCAAAAAGAACAGACCGAAGCTATCAGATTCGCCTTTTCTCAAGGCATCGAATGGGCCAAAAAAAACCTAAAATAATCCTTGCGTTTCGCCGCGAATCTGATATACTAACACCATCACCGAAAGGAACACTATGGAATCCGATTTTCACATTACCCACGATGAAAGAGAGCTTATCATTGAGTGTCTGGAAAAAGAAATAAAAGCAACAGAACCGCATGACGATGCAGACAACCCATTGTATATCGCATACGCTGAATGGAAAATTGAAGATCTCAAATCTATCATATGGCGCATGAGAGAATATCTCTAGAAAAAAGGACTAAAATTTTTGTTGAGTGGCGCAAAGGGTAACGCACCGTAGAAATATGGATTTATGAGGTTCGAGTCCTCACTAGTCAAGGATGATAAATGTGGGTTCGAATCCCACCTCAACAAGCTAATATAAATAAGAGTATGAGTGCAGGAAAAGGCGATAAACCAAGACCGGTTGACACCAAGAAATACGGTGAAAACTATGAGCGCATATTCGGGAAGAAAAAAGGCCAGAATAAAAAGGCGCGCGCGTTATAAATAAAATAGCAAATGCAAACACTCACACATAATATTATGAAACAGCCGGAAGCCATTACGAGTAATGGCTGCGGTTCAACCGAGGCGTATCCGACTGATGCGAAGGTCTACTTTGATTAAGAAATAATTTGAATTTGTAACTTAGTTAAAGTAGACCTTGGCAAAAACCAAGGTCTTTTTTTTGTTAAATTTATAACATATTCATTACCAATCACTTACATACAAAATGCATCTCGTAGCACTTTTTTATTTACTTTTTACGAAAACTAGTTAGAATAAGATTCAACAAGGTAAGGAAACCTTGTACAAATAGTCTAAGGGTTATAAGTCAGGAGGAGAACCCGTTAATCTCCGAAACGTCCACTGGTAGGAGTGGCTTCACAATGTGAAATTACTGCTTCCAGCTTGACAATTTAACCTGCCTTTACGTGGCGTCAAGCATAAGTAACGTTTAAGGTTTCAGCCTTGGGTCTAACCGATCCGATCAACTGGCCTTATTCGCGAAACTAAATGGTTAAACGTCCTGTTCGTCTAGTGGTTAGGACTCTGCCCTTTCACGGCAGCAACACCGGTTCGAGTCCGGTACAGGATACCAATTTATTATGTATGGGTGGCCGAGTGGTTAAAGGCGGTGGATTGTAAATCCACTCTCATTTGAGTACGTTGGTTCGAATCCAACCCCATGCACCATTTTAATCGCACCGTATATCAGTGGTCAGATAAGCTGGCTCATAACCAGAAGGTCGTGGGTTCGAATCCCACCGGTGCAACCATTTTTCGCCGCATTGCAAAGAGAAAGTATGCTAATTAGCTGTTAGCGTACGACGAACGGTTCGAGTCCGACAACAACGGCAACTCTATTAGTATCTTTGTGTATTGCTTATCACC
>Ga0208793_1001983_pt1 | contig 11081 bp, 6 predicted proteins | sample 17_taG_FD_184092 | JGI IMG/M metagenome (GOLD analysis project Ga0208793, IMG submission 184092) | Marine viral communities from the Subarctic Pacific Ocean - 17_ETSP_OMZ_AT15314 metaG (SPAdes) (version 2) | ecosystem: Environmental > Aquatic > Marine > Oceanic | place: Pacific Ocean | collected...
TTACTTCTTGGGTGACGATGGCGATACGACAAAAACACTCGGCAACGGTCTAGTGAAGTTGTGGCATACGGGTCACTTTACGAAGGCCCATATTGACCATTTCGTTGGATTGCAGGGCGGCACACAAAGCCTCACAGCGCCAAGTGCAGAAATACAAGGAACGCTAACTATTAGTCCTCCAACTAGTGGACACACAGTATTTGAACTAGGAAGCAGAGCCGCAGACCCTCTTGTTGCAAGCGAAGGATCTTACGATTTTAAGCCTGGCATGCGTGTAATTGCTTCAGACGGCACGGGAGGAACCGGAATAGATGCAGACGATGATATTATCTTTGCATGGAATGATGACGACCACAATTCATCTAGTGAGGGATACTTATCTGAATCAGAAACATACGCAACTGCGTCTTTTAGTAAAACCTTTACTATTACAGCTGCTACTGGTGCTCGTTTCTTTGCTAAGGTAAAAATGAACGATGCAGAAAGCGTGAATGATCCTCGTATTGCTGTAAATGGCGGAACTGAGTATAAATTAGAATATTTAGACGCAGTAGATGCGGCGGGAGAAGCCGCAAACGATACTGATTCATGGCATGTTATAGATATTACAGATGATGTTGTTACTGGGTCAAACACATTTAAAGCTTGGCTTGCAAGCACAGCAAAAACTTATATTGTTGCTATTTACATATTCAAGTCTACGGGCATCATGCTTCCAAATGAGCCCTATGAGACTGTTGCATACTCCCATAAAGGGTTTGGAGTAGGAGATACGCGAATTGTATCAGAAGACCGCAATCTTATAAATATAGGCACAATAAGCTCTGGCAACATCACAAGCTCTGGCACCGTGACAGCGAATAGCGTCGTAGTGAACGGCATAGAAAGAATTGAGTCTGATGGCGATTTTATTGCTAACAACTTGACTGTTGCTGGCAACTTTACAATGACCACCGGCGGCATTAGCGTTAACGGCAATCTCACATCCTCCAACGGTTATGTGCAATCAGGTACAAGCTCTGGTGACGGTTTTTGGGTTGGCTCAAATCAGATCGTTGAGGGCGACACCCGCAATCTCAAAAACATAGGAACTATTAGTAGCGGGGCTATCACTAGTACCGAATTGACCATTACTGGGGGTGCTGACGGGGCGGACGTATATATCAATAATACGTCTCCAACTCTGGCATTTACCGATAGCAACTCATTCTCGGATGCAAATGATATGTACATCGTCAGAGGCGGCGGCTCAGGTAATTTACAGTTTCAATGGTATGACGACAGTGAAAACACTACGGCTCAGACCTTTTCGATAGATCCGTCTGGTAACGCTGATTTTGAAGGCACCATCACCTCGGGCGCTATCACTAGCACAGATTCATCGTCCTTCGGAGATGTTGCAATCGGAGGCGCGGCAGATAGCAATTACGACCTTAAAGTCTATGGGTTGGCTCGCTTCGAAGGGGCGGCGAACTTCGTTGATGCCACAAACCCAATACAGGTAGGCGGTCAAACAATTATTGATGCGTCTCGTAACCTTACAAACATAGGAGGAATTTCAGCAAGCGGATCGCATACGCTTATTGCCAATGACGTTGACTTCATTATTAAAGACGATACTGACGCACCTTCAGCCTTCATTTGGCGTGATCACAGTGCCAGTAAGCTGTATTTAGGAACTTCTGCCGCAGTTGTCCATTTACGCTCTGATTTAAAGATCAACGACACAACTCGTATTGATACATCAGGAAATGGAACGTTTGCGAATATCACTTCAAACGGAAGCACAGTTTTAACTACGGCGGATTACGATACTCATGTGTGTCATCTTAAAACAAATATTGACGCAGCCGTAGATCAGGGCTCTGCAAATGAATTTACTATTAATTTTAACCTAGAAGAGCATAATGATACTACAACATTCTCGCACTCAAACGGCGTAGTTACTGTAGCCTCAGCAGGCTGGTATCGTATTTACGCAAATATGGTGTACGATAATGCAGTAGCATCTCAACGTAATACTATTCGTGCTTATGTTGAAAAAAATGGAACAGAAGTTTCAAGCACAGCAACATATGACTATGACCGGGGCTCTTCATACGGCAGATTCTCGAATAATAAAATTGAAACTATGCTGTATCTTTCAGCAAATGATACTATATCAATTGGTAATTATGCACAAAACGAAGATGGTACTATAACTATCGAATCCGGAGAATGTGAGTTTATAGTTAATTCTGTTAGCGTACAAACGACCAGCACAAATTGCGATACGGTTGATGGGCTACACGCCTCCTCGTTTATTCGTAGCGATGCCAACGACACTGCTACTGGTGAAATTACATTTACTTCAGACATTTATATAAATGCCTTCCTTCGCCACACCAGCAATGCCGGCACGAATTTAAAGTTTGACGTTGACCGTATACGCTTAACAGCAGGCAATATTGAGATGATTGATTGTGTAGAAGGTACTACAGACTACGTTGATATCGTTGATCGTGTTCGTGTTACAGCAGGTGGTGGCTTAGAGTGTGAAGGTAATATTACTGCTTATACAACTACCAGTATTTCTGACATTAATCAAAAAGAAAATATTGAGATTATTGAAAACCCAATTGAAAAAATTAAAGCAATTTCGGGGTACACATTTGATTGGAAGCAGTCAAAAGAGTCTTCTGGCGGTGTCATAGCTCAAGAAATTGAACAAGTTATGCCGAGTATTGTAAAAGAAACTAAAATACGAGACGGTGACACAATGAAAGCCGTAGATTATCAAGCAATAGTAGGTTTACTCGTAGAAACCGCTAAAGAGCAACAACAAACTATAGAGTCTTTGACTCAAAGAATAAAGGAGCTAGAAAATGGCAATAACTAATATTCGTACAGTACAGCGTATTGAAGTATACCCGGCAGAAGGAGCAGAAGCAGACCCCTGCATCATGGTTATCTATACTCATGTGTTTGATGACTCGGAGGACACAGAGCTTCCGATTACAAGCACAAAGTCTAAAGTTTTAAAACGATACCAACCCGCAGAAGAAGGCGCTACTCCAGTAGCTACAGATGTTTCTGGCGAAGACCAGATGGTACAGGATATCGCTACGGCACTCTGGACATAATAAATGGCAAATCACACTGTAACAGTTTTAGGCACTGATCTTGGAGGATCCGGAGACTTCACTATCTCTAATGGAGGAACAAGCTCTAACCCTGTTCAATTAGATCAAAGTGATACCTTAACCGTTAGTCATTCTAGTGGCTCGGATGCTACGTCTATTACTGTTGACCAATGGGCTTCTACAATTTGGACTAACACTTCAAGTATTGCTCTGTCTAGGGGATCGACAGGGGTAAAAACTGTTAAGTCAGATGCTACGCATAGTGTTACTGATCAAATTCGTGTTACTGCTACGGGCTATACGACCGGGTATATATACGTAAGTATTAATGATCCAACACCTCCAGTAGACGAAACCCCTGATAACTTTAGTAGCGACCTTGATAACGTATCAAACGCAAACTTAAGTCAAGAGTATTACCTCGGATCGTTTACTGTTTCTGGTCTGGGCTCAGGCGTAAATGTGACATGTAGCGTTGGCGGCAGTGCCAATACGGAAAGTCGCGTAGGGTCCGATGGAGACAAAGACACTACAAACAAGACAGTTAGCAATGGGGATGAAATTTATATATGGGGTGACTCGTCGTCCTCGTACAGTACAGTAACCAATGCATCGGTTACCGTTGGAACCTTGACGGTTACCAAAAATATTACGACAGGAGCAGATCCGTCCGCATCAGGCCAACGAATTCCGTTTCCCGTTAGTAGCGGTGCAATAAGCATGGATGACGTACGAAAGTTTTTTGGTCCTCGACTAGGCTCTTCTATATCTTTGGGAGATTACTACAGAGGAGGTACTTATGTACCAAACAACACAACGGGTACTCCTAATAATAGTGGTGTACCCGCATCGGGTACCATAGACCTTGATGATTTTTATAATTCATTCACTACTGTGTTTTTTTCAACACCTCCTCCTAATTTATCGGGATTCGGTTTCGGCAACGACTCAGTAGTTTTAAATTGGAGCAGGAATAATTGGGAGCTTGGTTTTGGCCCTGATATGGAAGATGGAGTAGACTATCGTATTACTCACGAAGTAACTACATTTAACCACAATCTTGGTAGTTTAGACACATTTAAAATTACTTTTAATGGGGTTGAACGCGACCTTACAGTTGCAGGTAATAGATCTTCGCACACATTTGGTTATACTAGCACCTACGGAGATAGTTCTTCCGCAATCACAGTAACTTGTACTATGTCAAATAACGGAGAGTGTGATATATACGGAACAATTACTCTAGAAGCAAGACATGCTGAGGCTACTTCATACACTACTAGTAATACCTTTACTTACTATATAAATCACACGTCTGGCGTGTAAAAAAAGGGAGCTTGTCCTCCTTTTTAACCCATAGGAAAAATAAATCTTGACTTTTTATCTAGGGGTTGATATAATCATTTTAACTAATCATAAAAGCCTCCTTTTGGAGTAACCTGAAATCTAATGGACATTATTCAACTAGTAAAAGGGGACACTGGGCCGCAGTTAAAAGCTTCAGTAAATAGATCAGACACCGGTTCTGCGTTTGTAGGCACCAGTAATACCGTTTTAAAAATTAGAAAAAAAGGCACTTCAACTACTCTTGTAACTATTGACTTATCTCCTGATGACTCTGTTTTAGGGACAGGCCTACTAGTGTTTCCTTTATCTTCTTTTTTAACAAATGAAGCAACAACCGCAGGATTTTACGAAGCAGAAATTGAATTTACTCTAGCGGACGGTAGTGTTATTAGTGTTTTTGAACTAATTGACTTAAAAGTGAGAGAGGACTTTTAAGTGAAGCAGCCTTTTATATACAAAAGAAAACCTTCTTTAGTAAATAATCCTATACCAACTTTAGAATATAATTTACCTACTTTAGGTACTGCTACTGCTTTAACTCCTCGTTTACTTAAATCAACTGCAAATACCGCAAATTTATTAGAGGCCAGTACGGTAAGTATAATATTAAAAATTTAAATGTCTATTAAAGTAAATGTTACAGTATTAAATTTGTTAAGTGACCCCAAAGTCATTAAAAAACTAGATACTACTCCAAAGTTTACTAAAATAGCACTAACAGAAGAAACTAATCCATTATTTAATGGATTAAGTAGCCCTGCTCCTGTAGGGTCTTTTTTTGCAAACACTCCTTCTTTATTTGATGTTTCATTAGATTATAAAGTACGAGTTAAAAGAGACTTTGACTTTACAAGAATTTTCTTACAAGAAGATCCGTTAAAGTTTAAAAAGTCGAGAAAACTATCCAATCAAGTAACTTTAGCAGATAGTCTACACCCTTATGTTATATCTTTAGGCAAAAAAAGTAAAGTAAAAAGTAGACAACAAACTATACAAGCAAAAGCAGATATATTTAAAAGTTCTGTTTCCTTTATAGATATATTCTCTAGAATTACGAATACTAAAAGAGATTTTAGAGATGTTATTGGAATGGCGTCTTTAGAGGTTTTAGTAGAAAGAAAAAGAGCAAATAGATTTAAGAGTAAAGTAAAGTTACGAGATAAAACTTTCTTTATTCAAGAAAAGACAGCAGCAAAAAATGACAGAGTCTTATATATTAGTAAGTCTTTGCCTGCAAAAAGTAATATTAGCTTAGAAAGAGTAAAGGTATTTAATACTTTTAAAACTGAACGAAGTACTAGAGTGCCGCAAGACTCTGCAAAGATTGGTTTTGAAATTGTTGCGTTTAAAAAGTCAAGTAGAGAAAAGTATTTATTACATGCAAAAGCATTACAAACTGTATTAAATGCACGAAGTAGTATATTAAACAATAAAATTACTACTTCTTCAGACGAAGTACTAATCAAGCAAACTCTTCGTGTATCAAGGCATCTTATCAAAACATACTTTGATATATTAGAAATTAAAAAGACCAGTAGAAAAACGCAAGAATTATACTTAAATACCATACAACGGGTACTAAGTGCAAAACATAATTTTTTAAACAATACAATCAATACTGTTCAAGAATTTGACATTACTAGAAGTAGAAAGAGAGTTTTTCGAGACGTTTTTGCCTTTAGCAATGAAGTTACAGATATTTTGCCTAACAAACAAGTTTTTGATAAAGTATCTTCATTGTTGTTCGTTAAGCCATCTAGAAGTTTTAGTAAAGTAGATTTACTAAGTGCTGTAGATGTTGGAACAGAACGGCTTACTAGAAAACAGTTTTTATCAAGAGTAAAAAACACTTCTATACTTGAAGATGTCTTTCCGATAAAAAACTTTACAAAAACTAAAGTTCAAAGCTTAGAACAAGTTTTAAGCCCTAAAAGCACTACTATTACAAATTTTGTAGACTTAGAGAGCGACACGAAAGCAAAAGTAACTAAGCTTTTTACAAGTAAGTTTACTTTAGAAGACGCTCTCTCCAATTTTATTCTTACTAGAAAAGAGAGTAAAACAAAAGTAGCCACAAGAACTTTAGATTTTTTAAGAGCAAAACTCTTAACTAACAGAGATTTTGTTTCTTTAAGTGCAAAAGATCTTACAACTTTTATAAAGCGCGCCGGCACTGAAGAAAGAATAACACATTCAGAAAGTACAAATGTATTTCCTGTTAAACAATTACAAAATTATGTAAAACTAAATAAATTTGTTTTAAGTCCCAAAAGTAAAATCAATACTGAAAATTTGAAGCTAGATGACAGTAAGCTCACTTTTAAAAATAAGCCGCGTCCCTTTTTAGACATTGTACCTCATCCTTCAGATATTTTAACTTATAAATTAATAAAGCCATTTAGTAGTAAAACAAAATCTATTGAACTCATACTTCCTACAAAAGTAAGTAATTTAACAGAAAGACCAAAAGCGGATGATTCTTTTTTATCTTTTAAGCCCGGAACAGGTATGGAGTCCTTAGTATCTTCCGGACTAGAAATACTAAAGTTTAAAAGAAAGATAAGATTGCCAACTATTTTTACAATTGTAAAAGGTATAGAAAGCACCCTTACTCCTAAAAGCAGAGTAATACTAAATAAAGTAATTACGAAAAGTAAGTTTAAAGTTAAACCCGGTATATCTGCTAAAGATGAGATTATAAAAATTGATGCACGGTCTATTTTTAAAGACTATGGAATAGATTTAAAAGGCACTAAACTAAATTTGCGTTCTTTACCTCTTGATACTCTTAAAGGTCAAGTAGAATACTATAAAGATACTGCAAGTACACAGTCTAGTAGTATTTCTGTAAAACTAAAAGATAATGCAGAAATACTAAAAAGCAAAGAGGCGCATAGAAAAAATATATTCTTAACGCCTATAAAGTCTGATATTTTAGTAAAATTTAGTACGTTAAAGCCTAAACACTTTAGTAACCTTGCTAAAGTAACTTTAAATTCTAAAATTGAAGGGTTTGGCTACGGAAGACCCTTTGATTCTTTATTTAACATATCTTTTACTGAAAAAGATGTTCCCAAAGTATTACGTAAAAAAGTAAAAAGTCGTGGTTTATCTAAAGAAAGAGTTATACATGCAGGAAAAATTCCTAATCTAACCATTAGTAATATTGAAGCATATATTAACTTTTTTAGAGGACAACCAAAAAAAGAAATACCTAACTTATATATAAACACAGAAGAGTTAGTTAATAAACAAAGCAACCTAGGTACTATTGAAGAAAGCATTTCTACTATTCATAGTGGAAGTGTTTTTTACACTAGCAAAGGTTATGTCAACGGGCCATATTTCTTAGAGCCCTATGTAGGTGGGGCTACAACAGCAAGCCACTTTTAAGGAGAAAATTAAATGTATATAGACGATTGTCAACTTAAAGGTGTTGTAAACCTTGTTCTTCGAGATAAAGATGGCAAGGTAAAACAGCACAAAACTATTAGAAACAAAGTAACTGATCATGGATTAGCGCACCTTATCGGTCGTATGATTGATGATAAGCAAGACAAAAAAGGCGCGCACGAAATGCCACGTATGATGAGTCACATGGCTGTAGGTATTGGAGGTTCTGCTAGAAGTAACCCAAATACGTACAATTTGACTTCATCGGTTTATCCAGCAGCAGATAGAACAGCTGCAATACCTCAAAAGTACGATCGAATGCTTCAAGATGAGCGAGGGTCTCGAGTGCAGTTGATGAAAGATACTACTCTCAAAACTGACTACGCGCCTGTCGAGCATATTGTACTTACTCGATCTACTACTTCTGGTTCTGACGGCGATTTACATGCTGTAGTTGGCGGTAAAAGCGTTATTACAATTTCTACGGGTAGTACCTTTAACTCTATTGATACTATTGGACTTTTACAGCCTAATAGTATTATTGCATTTACAGCGTTTGATGATGGAGCAACAGGCACAAGTCTTGTAGCTCCTAGCTCTTATACGAACCTTGCTAATGGAGTAAATGGTTATAAAATTGAATCTATTGAGATTGTTGCAGCTCGAGGAGAAGCCAAAATTACTCTTGCAACTCAAATAGATGCCGGTGATTTACCTCCTAAGTTCTCTTCCTCTCCTGCTCACGACGATAACGTAGGAGACCGAACAGTCTTTAGTCGAGTAGAGTATGTAGGTAGAGTCAGAAATAAAAAAGAAGTATATGCTCCCGGTGAAATAGACTCAGCGTACCAGTCTGTTTTCCCACTAAATAGCCGACCACACCTTGACTTAGAATCAAATTTTGCAGTAGATGCACACCCGACTTTCGCTAACGGAGTTGGAAATACTTTTTCTGAGTTTGGAGGTACCTCTACTATTGCTTCTACAGGTTCTAGTATTGGAGGTTTGGGCCCTTTTATTGAGTCGGGCGGCCCTGTTGATGATGATGATGTCAAACTACTAGGAGTTTCACGAGGCCAGATTGGTTTATTTTATGAAAGAGATCTTGTAACTACTGATTTATCTCTCCTAGTGCCTTTTGATGACGGAAATGGTTTTGTAGAAACTTTAAGTCAACGATTAAAAAAGTTTGCCGATCATGGAGAAACACAGGCAGGATTTTCTTCTTTAGTAGGAACAACAGGTAAGTTTCCCTTTAAAGGAGAGCCTGAAGATAAACCCGCAACAACTGCTACGAAAGAGTTTGTACAGTTTGGAACCGCAGTAGATGGAATTTTTCAAGGGTCAAGTGTAGGCAGCTCTATTTCAGAAGACTCTGGAACACGAGCAGAAGGCTACCCTACTTCAGAAAATAACTATGGAGCAGTTGGAGGTTTAAAAGTCTACTCTACAGTAGACCCTAATAAATACGTACTTCCAAATGGAGATGGAGGTACTCAAGATACCAATGCAATTCCTAACTTACTTTCATATAGTACTACGTCTACTTATACCCCGAACGCTCAAGCAGGCGGCAAGAAAAGCGGTACAAGAATAGTCTATGTAGCTACTTTCAAAGAAAATAACCCTCGTCTAGAAACAGATAGAGATCCTAGACTGTACGATCTTACAGATACAGAAGCTAAAGATATTGCTGGAAACAATAGATCTCCTATAGATGGCGTATATCCTATCTGCGAGGCAGGTATTTTTAATAAGCACAAACCTGATGTAGGTGTTTTTGATATTGGAGATAGAACTGATCCTGATGCAAGAGTAGCCGGAACGGACTCCCAAGAGGCGGACTATATCAATAATTCAACCACCACTAATGGAGTTGATGGTTTAGCTGCCAATAAAATTCCTTTGGAAGAAGCAGAGCGAGTAGGTAATGGTGAAAACTTCCTTAAAAATGCAGTTTTAACAACAGCGGGAACAAAAGTAAGTGCAAATGCTCACGGCTTTACTCAAGGCCCTGTTACTCAAACAATGCTTTGTAGAACAACTTTTTCTGCAATCAACAAAGCAGTAACAGATACTTTACAAATTACTTGGTCTATTGAACTACAAGACGCTAGCGTGTAATTAAAAATAATTATGTCTATTGCCTTTCCAGCCAACCCTTTTAACGGACAAGAAGTAACCTTCTCGGGCCAAACTTGGACGTATAACTCTAGTAAAGGGATTTGGGAAATAAGTATAAATTTTCCTGCAGCCGGTAATAATTACCAATTTACCCTGCAGGAAGATTTACAGTGGTTTTATAACACTGATACCGGCTGGGAAAGCAATATTGGCAGAAAAATAAATTTAATCACAAGGGATAAAACTCAAGAGTATACTTTTGGAGTTGGGCCAATTCCTTCGGTCGCGTCTAAGCCTGAAGATGAATTAATTACTATTCATGAAATGGATAGTAATTTTATAAACTTAAAGCAAGGAATTCTTGACTTAGAGTTTGAGTCTCATCGTAACTACAAACTTATTGACGATAGATTAGATACACTTACGAGCAATGTATCGATTGGGTTTTTACCTAGCGAATTTTCAAGTCTTGGTAGTGCAACAAGCAACATCTATAGTCGTTTAGGAATGACATCTAGTAGTAGTTTGTACTCTTATTTTGGTAATCAATATGGAAGTAATGTAGTTACTGCTTTAAATAGAGTAAAATCGTTAACAGATACTAATACCTCTAATATTTCTTCTTTAACAAATACAAACAACTCTATACTAAATAGTCTAAGTAGTAAAGCTGCGATTAATAATCCTACTTTTACAGGAACTCCTCAGCTTACTGCTAATCCCTCGGTAACTAATGTAAGCACAGACCTAGCAACAACTTCTTATGTTAGTAGCAGAATAGACTACGAACTACAAGGCACTACAGTTAGTGTTTATCCTAATGTAAACAATCAAAAATACTTAGGACTAAGCAATCGAGGGTGGAAAGGCGTTTTTATAGGAGATGGGGGACTCCAGTTTACGGTGTCCGGTGCAAATATAGGAGGGCTTCCGTCTTCTGGACTAAACTGGGTAAATGATATATATTTAGAAGGTTATTTGAGAGGAAACTCTACGGGTGTGTCTTCTATAGGCCATCCGGACTACCCAATTAAAGAAATTCATATAGGTCATGTAGAGAATAATGCAGATTTTGGACAAATTCTTCCTAAGCTT
>Ga0208793_1001989_pt1 | contig 11040 bp, 24 predicted proteins | sample 17_taG_FD_184092 | JGI IMG/M metagenome (GOLD analysis project Ga0208793, IMG submission 184092) | Marine viral communities from the Subarctic Pacific Ocean - 17_ETSP_OMZ_AT15314 metaG (SPAdes) (version 2) | ecosystem: Environmental > Aquatic > Marine > Oceanic | place: Pacific Ocean | collected...
TGTTGCAGTTACAAAAATTAGAAGATGCTATTGGATATACGCAAGACATTAAAGGAGATTTAAAAGGTGACATTAACAGGAGTGAAGAGTTAATATCATCGTTGGAAGATCAAATAATTGCAATGGAAACTACCGTAAGAACTTTACGTAAAGATGTTTACGATAAATTAGACACGTTTGAAGAGCGATTAAGAGTAACACTCAAAAGTAATCAAGATACGATGTCTGATTTACGTGATCGTATTAGTACTAATTTAGAAAACTCTGAGGCAAGAATTAAATCTACACAGGCAAGTATTGGAGCAACTCTTGAAGGTGTAAGAACAGAAATGAACCAAGTTCAAAAAGATGTAACTGCATCTATCCGAGAGGTTGAAGCTGGTGTTCGCCAAACAGATAAAGATATCAGAGCTGATATGAAACAGCTTGATAGAGACATATCTACAAAATTACAGGAAGCATTGGATAATCCATTATCAGAATAGGAGATAAACATGTCAGGACCCAAGAAAACGTGTACAACATGCGGCCATGATTGCCATTGTGATAAATCTGATTGTAAAAATTGCCAAAACGATGTTTGCATAAAATGCAAATGTGAAAAAGATGTCTGACGACTATTATGAAAATACTAGAGAACAAATTCGAGATATCAGAAGAAGAATTAAAGTCCTTAGAGCAGAACTCAATAGTAATACGACACGACCAAGTCCTATTCAAGACGATGGAAAGGTGGAGGCAAAATCACCAGAAACCCCCGCAGTTCAAGTCGATCCGAGGGAAGAACTCAAAAAAAAATTAATGAAAAGAGGATAAGTATAATTAAATGGAAACTATTGCCATTATAGTATTTCTAGCTATGGGAAGTACAATAAACAACTTAGAAAACGAAGTCTCAACGTTAGGTTATTTTCAAGAGCAAAATACTATGGAAAGTATAAAGCAACAAGAACAGATTAATGATCTTATAATTAGTACGGAAAAATTAGAAATTCAAGTTAAAGAATTAGAAAAGACAGCTGAAATGAGGCATCTTGCATTATCAGGAGCAATCGCTTCAAAATATGCAAGGCATGAAACGTTTCACGACATGCAGCAAATACAAATAGATATCATGGAAATGAGACAAGATGATATTTTAGAAAAAATGTTAACAGCAGGGGAGTAACAATGTTAGAAAATTGTGCAAAAATGGCAGAGATCGCCGAGCTTGCGTATATAGATGGGCCTGAAGCAAAACCTAAATATAAGAAACTAGGTTATACAACCCACAAGTTCATTGAAGTAAACGGTGCACAATGCCACATCATTTCAAATAAAGAAGAAATCGTAATTGCATTCCGTGGTACTGAGCCAAAAGAGTTTTCCGATATTAAGGCAGACTTAAACGCTTGGCCAGATAAACCAAACAATGGACACGGATTGGTACATAACGGGTTTCAAGAAGAAGTAAATAAGGTGTGGCCTGATATTGAAAAGGCTCTATCTAAAATGAAAAGAATTGGAAAACATTTGTTTCTTTGCGGCCATTCTTTAGGAGCTGCAATGGCAACAATTGCAACAAGCCGACTCGGTGATAAAGTTACTGCTTTATATACATATGGGTCGCCAAGAGTAGGAACTAGAAAATTTGTTAAATCGTTTGATAATATACCTCATTTCCGCCATGTTAACAATAACGACTTGGTCACTTGTGTTCCTTTTGCTGCAATGGGATATAGACACCATTCGCAACCGCGGTACATCAACTACTTCGGTAACATTAGAAAAATGAGCAAATGGCAAAGAACAAAAGATAAATGGCGTGGAAGATTACGTGCATTTAAAAAAGGAATGCCATTCGACGGAGCATACGATCACGGTATGAACCATTATTGTAAATACACGAAAGAAAATGAAAATGTCTGATGAAATTGAAGTACCAAAAATATTACAAAAGCCTGTACCATTAAAAGATGAAGATACACCAGAAGGAACTTTTGATTTAAGCTTTAGGGTAATGAATAATGAAGTAATAGGCTTTGCCATGCGGGTTGATGATTTTAAAGCAAAATGGCTTATCCTTGGTCTTATAGCTATTGCAATACTAGGTTTTGTTGCAACAGCCTTTGGACCAATGATAATGAGTACTTTCGGTGGCTAAATTATTTGACAAATTTTTTCACAGTAAAGCAGCTCATATAACGTATGCCATAAGTACAATACTTTTTATCTTGCATTTATTATTACATGCTGTACCTGTTGGTTTAGGTGGATGGGCTATATGGTCATATGTTGGTCATGGCCATACACATGAAAACGAAACTCACAGTCATAAAGATAAATAGACATGGGACTAGAATATGATCCTAATCGCTTTAAACATTACGGAAATAGATCAGAAGATAGATTGAAAAATAATTATTTTTTGGCTATACCGGGTTTATTTAATTTTGACGACATTTATAGTAGCGAAGTAAATAGAATAAAAGATGGCGGTACTATTGTAGAAATTGGAATATGGCAAGGTAAAAGTACTGCGTGGATGGCGGAAGCAATAAAGGACAGTAAAAAAGATATAAATTTTTACGCAATTGACCATGATGTATCAAACTTGAATGAACACATTACACCAGTAAAAGATTATGTTAATATATTAAACTTAGACTCTGTTAAAGCCAGCAAACAATTTGAAGATAAATCTTTAGATTTTGTTTTCATTGACGGCGATCATAGGTATAGTGGTGTGATGAAAGATATATATGCTTGGGATAAAAAAATAAAAGACGGCGGATGTATTGCAGGGCATGATTATATTAAAGATCATGACACATTAGAAGTATGGGATGCTGTAAACGATTTTTACGGAAAAGCAAATGTTTTGAATATAAGAACATCTTGGTATATTAGAAAATAGAATAAGGGACAACAAAATGGAAATGCTAACTAGAATGTTTGGCGATACGCTGTGGATATATACAGCTATTGGAGGATCCGTTTTAGGCGCTGCCTTTTTAGCTTGGTTTAGAAATACCAAAGCTGCGCTATATTTAATGGGTAAACTTGATAATACTTTAGACTATCTTGTTGATAAGTTTGGTTGGGAATGGTTACAAGATGATCCTGAAGCGTGGCGCAAGCGCTACCCAAAGGTCACAAAGAAAATTGATGATTTAGAACTGCGGCTACGAGCGTTAGAAGCTGGATCTAAAACAAAAGTTATAAAACAAAAGAAGGATTAGATTATGTTTAGTAAACAATGTAAATTGCATTTAGAAGAAGTTGGTGAAACAGGATTGCAGCATGCTAAACATGCAATAAAGGCCGCCATCAGATTACAGTTACTCGTGCCTGCGTTATTAGTACATGCTGTTGCTCCTAGATGTTTTACACATACAGCTACTAACGTAATGAATGATATTTTAAAGGAGAGAACAAAATGAATTGGTTAAAATCAAAATTTACAGAGCGTTCAAGCATGGACGGTATTTTAATGGTCGCAGCAGGAGCTGCTATCATTGTATTCAGCCCGTTAACTCAAATGATTGCTTATGCAGCGATTGCTTGGGGAGCATGGACAATTTGGCGTAAAGAATAAATTATGGCGCATTGGACCTTTGAAGACCATAAGAAATGGTATCCTAATAACTTTGATGATGGTATGATAAGGTCCTTTGTGGATAAATTTAAACCAAGTTCAGTTTTTGAGTTTGGTTGTGGAATTGGACATTATTGTAATTATATGTCTAATTCCGATATTCCAATCGTTCACGGTGTAGAACCTGCGCCGATGGATCCAAATATGTTTCAAAATAAAGGTTGTGAAAATATTGTTTGGGATATAACTAAAGACCCTAAACCAAATCAAATACTACAAACTTACGATGCAGTTGTGTCTATTGAAGTTATGGAACATATTAACAAAAAATTCCATGCTGAAATATTTGACTATCTTGTTTCTTTAAAGCCAAAAGTTGTTTTGTTTTCGGCCGCGAGACCTGGGCAAGGCGGGCATGGCCATATTGCTGAAAGGCATGAAAGAGAATGGATTGATGAGTGGGAAAAGCGTGGATATCGTAGAGACAAAATAAGCTCCGATATACAAAAGAAAGCGTGCAATAAGAGAAACATTAATCACGTTAGAAATTGCAATATATACTTTAGGAATGACGATTAATCATTTCGGTTATTAAACGTAACGGTATGTTACCTTGTAGTCTATCAACCTCTACACCATCTTTTAACAACAAGATGCACGGCAAAGTTTTAACTCCATAAGTACTCGCTAGGCCGACATTACTCATTATGTCTATTTTTTGAATATCAACTCCAAAGTCTTTATCGGCCATTTGTTTATCTAACAGCTTAGCTGAGTTTGAGTAATTAGCTATGAATTGGATTATTTTTAAGGACATATTCTTTTAAGTCTCTTTTACGCATTCGTTTTAGTTTAAAACTTTCTTTCTTAAACCGCTGAAGTTTCAAAAACTGTTTATGATTGTGTTTGTAAATTGTTGGTTGCGACATCTTTAAACTTTTCTGTTGACCATATATTTAACCAATTATGTGGAGAGAACTTTAGCTGTCCAATATATTCATATCCCCATTCTTTAAGTATATCGCCAGCCTTATCGTAATAGTCTTCCATAATTACAATAGGTTCATCCCGCATTATTGTATTCTTTGCTCCGCGTATTGCAGACGGCTCGTGGTTTTCAAGATCTAAATGCATAATTGATAATTCTTTTACAGTTAAATCATCAATTGAAATTGTGTTAACTAATTGTGTTTTCTTACTATCATCTTCTGTAATCTGCGATGCACCACCCATATGACCGTTGTCAAATGTTTGCATATATGCGTGACCACTTTCAAGACTCATAGCTGCATTAAACAATATAACATTAGTCAAATCGTTTTCTTGAACGCAGCGTCTTGTAAGAACATAGTTTTCTAATACTGGCTCAAAGGCATATAACGTGGCATCGCAATGAGCAGAAAAATGTGGAACCATATCGCCAAAAAACGTACCACCGTGGATCATAGACATTTTAGTTTGTTTCAATACATTGGTAACAAACTCATGAGTTCTTCCTTCATACCGATAACCGTTTATCATCACTTCAGCTGCTGGCCGACGTAATGCATAAGAAGGTATGAAATAAACGTTGCCGAATAAATTAACTTCTTTGTAGTTTATTTGGTAACTACCCATTTAAATCTCCAAACTCTTTTATTATATCGTCAACAAATACAATTGCCATATTTACTGTTTCTTGAGTAATTTCTTTTAACTCGCCCATGTATATACCTTTGACGACTTCATCTTCAATCTTTTCAACATTGGCTTTACCATTTACTAAAGGCTGGTGATAGCCGTTAAGCATAATATCAATTGCAAGTTCCGTTGCTAATGTCGTTTGGTAATCCATATTGATTCTCCTTTAGATACATTTAATATATACCAACTTCTGTGGATTGTCAACTAAATGTTTTCCACTTTTCAGGAGATGATAAGGTTCTATGATAAATTCTTGTTTGAGCCTTTTTAGTAATAATCATATCACCTGCAACGCAAAATCTGCTTTTAAGTAAATCTTCCTTAGTATTAAATGATTTTATAACTGTACTTTCCGTGTCTTTCTTTGCAAGGTTATGGCTCATATTGCTTGGAAAAATTAGCATAGAACCTTGTCCCACAGGAATAGAAAAATTAGTACAATTCATTTCAGTCCATTCATCAACATAATGATGAAACCAACCTTGGTGTAATTCGTTTGCATGACAAGGCTTTGTATCATACAAGATAAGGTTTCTTTCTTTACCTGGTTTTATATATGGATAATAAGTAAACGATATATGGTTTTCTTCGTGGTTGTGTTTGTTGATTCCATTATCGTCAACTACGTTGAAAAAGGTTTTGGTTACGTGAACATCAAATTTTGTTGAGTCGATACTTAATGTTTTAAAATATTCACGTACACTTGGTATTACTTTATTTTTATAAAAACCTTCTAAGCTTGGCTCTAATTGAACCTGCTCATATCCTAAAAGATCATGAGTTCTTCCATCATTCCCGCAATGTTTAAAATACAAATCAAACCAATTTTCTTGTTCGTCCTTAGTAACTTCGTGGATTGTATGAGTTATATTAGTTGGAAATAGTGCGAGTGGTTGGATCTTCATGGATTGCTCATTTCTAAATTATACTGGTCTAAACACATGTCTTCTAAAGTTTTAGTCAAATTGCATAATGTTGACGGCGTCGCCACGGCCGCTGCTTGATCACCTAATCTCCTGCCAACAATTTCACGGTTCATACTAACACCTGTAACTTTTTCCATTGTATCAAGTACTTCATGGACTGTCCAACCGCTTTGAGAACCTAAGCATTCGTATGGAGTATTACTAGGACCAGCTTCAACTGCTTTAACTATAGAACTGCTAAGATCACTGACGTGTATATAATCCCGAATGCAAGTACCGTCCCTAGTATCATAATCGTTACCAAAGACCTTAACATTGGGAAGTTTGCCAGCAGCCACCATAGCAGCAACACGGATAAGATGGGAAGCCACACCAAGTTGGCGGTTAACACCATCAGTACCACTGACGTTAAAAAAGCGAAAAATAGTATACCCATCTGCTTTCTCCTTAATTACATCTTCTGCTCCTACCTTACTTCTTGCGTATGGAGAAGCCATTTCAAACGCAGAACTTGTACTTGCGAATATAAAATTTTCTGTTCTGAGTTTTTCAACAGCGTTTTTTGTACCCATTATGTTAGTACGATAATATGCTGATGGTTCTTTTAATGATTGAGGAACAACACTGCGCCCTGCTAGGTGAACTACTGCGTCTCCCCAACCCATAAGCCAATGGTCCATAAGATCTTGTACCCAAAACTTATCACAGTACTTTTCCACATCATTATGTTCTTTATGAATATTTAAATCAAATCCATATACAGTGTGGCCGTGTTCTTTTAACTGTTTACATACATGACTACCAATGTATCCTGAAGCGCCTGTAACCATTACCTTCATATAGCTAATCGCCTAACTGCCACAACATCAGTGGCTTTAAATAATTTAATTGATACTTCATTATCTTGATTACCTCCAAGAATTCTGTAATAAACGTCTCCGCCGATTAACTTAAGGTCAATATAAAAACCAACATGACCTTCCCAAGGTTGTCCTCGTTTTAAAACGACAATGTCTCCATAATCTGGAGTATTAACTTGGTAGCCTAATCTTGTAAAACTTCTTGCCATAAATGGATTTTCTGACACAGTTTCAGAACCTGGGATACCAGTCTCTCGTAATACAGCGTTAACATATGCTGCGCACCATTCAGTTTGAACAGGGTCTACTTTTAGAAACTTTCTTAAATCTGAACGTTGCTCTGTTTCTGAATAACCTATATATTTAGAGGCGATCTTAATATACTCAGGATGATTTAAATTTGGTTTTGCATCAAGATACGAACAGCCTGCAAGACTACCTATCAATATGCATGACTTGGGAAAACGTTTGAGGCGGTGGACAACACCACTCATAAGTGAATAATTCATTAAGGTTACCAGTCCCTCCTTTGGTTTCCCACCACTGCTTAACATATCCATATGCGTGATTCGCCACATCTTTTAAATGTTGTGAATTTGGATCGTGAACTGTTGATGGAAATTTCGGTACGTTATGATTAAATAGCGGGTGAATATAGAAAGTGCCTAATCCATATACGACATTTTCTATAGTAGGTTTATACTTTTTACTTTCTTCACTTTTTAATATATACGGCATCCTAAAATGTATTGTGCCATCATTTACAAAATAATAATCTATAATCTTTTTAGCATAATGGCGTTTAATTACATAGCACTGAAGACCATGATCATGACCATTACGATGGCGTGGATACATTACAGCCCAGCCTTCGTGCATACAGCACAGCTGGAGACCATCCCACAATACGCCAAACTCCTTAACATAATCCTCATAAACAAAGTTCCAATGTTGAATAGTGCTAAAGTCACAGTCGTCTTCAAAGAATGCGGCTTGTTCATCGTCAGTATTTTCATACCACCATTTAATGGTTAGGAGATGAGAAGTAGTAGCACCTAATGGTAGTATATCCAAGGTGTCACGTTCGCCAACAATCTTTAAATTGCTATCTTCAAGTCTTTTGTATTGTAGGACGGTTCCATCTAAACCGAGTCTATTAAACTCGGAATTCATATAGTCTCTACGCTCAACACTTTCTTCAAGGTTGACAACGTAGCACTTTGGAAATCCTTTTAGTTTTGGCTCCATTAGAAATAATTAGTTAGCATGTCCAATTGGTCTTCATACTTAGCCATTTCTTCAAGCTGCTTTTCAATTTCTTCCATAACTTCTGAATGCTCGCCAACACCTACAGGGTTCCGTAAATAAATTTCAGCATTCATACGATGCTTTTCAATATGAGCTCGAGCATGTTCTTTCAAAGCTGTTACCATTTGGTCACGTAATTCCATTTCTTTCTCCTATACAATCAGATTTGTTTTTGGTGTTACAAGCCCACTTGTCATTTGACGATATGCGTCTTGTACTTGTTCGTTTGTTTCCATAACACATGAAATATTATAGAGAGTAACTTCTTTTGGATTTGCATGGCCTGTCATAGAAATACCATTCGCAAATCCCATTCCTTGGTCACTAATAGATACAAACCTAGGATCTTTAAGTTCCACCTTATCGTTGTCTTGAGATACGAATTTACCAACATATTCGCCATTAGTTGTTAGTACCGTAACAATATCATTTAGTTTATACATTATATTGATCTTTCAGTTAAATTAATACATAGAGCCTGTTGCCCTGATTTGAAGTAGCCACCACCTTTACCTACATCATCACTAAGAGCTTCACGCGCATAAAAGCATTCTGTCATTGTGTCATGTTTTGTCACTAATTCAGCATATGGAATAGTGTCGTAAAAGTATATAAAGACAAGTGCCCACATTTGCGAACTCCTTTTAATTTGGTACTCCCCACAGGACTTGAACCTGTAACCAAAGCGTTATGAGCGCTCTGCTCTAACCAATTGAGCTAGAAGAGTGTTATATGGTACTCGCAACCGGACTCGAACCGGTACGCCCTAAGGCAAAAGATTTTAAGTCTTCATTGTCTACCAATTCCAACATGCGAGCTAACTGGTGATCTCTGTAGGACTCGAACCTACGACCTAGTGCTTAGAAGGCACTTGCTCTAATCCAGCTGAGCTAAGAGACCTATCACTTTGTTACATCAATAAATTGTAGCTCATATGTTCTACCATTTTGCCTAAAGGTGACAACTGAATAGTCGTAAACCTTTCGTGTGGTATCGCGGTATCGCGTTACTTTGTCACACTTTCGTTCTAGCCTATAACCGGTGATAACGCGCTTGCTACCATTTTGCGCTTCGTTTGCGCCAATGATACCGCCCAGGACAGCGCCAGCGGCTGCACCTCCGTCATCACCGGTCAGGCCTTTGCCAAGAATTCCTCCGAGGATCATTCCACCTAAAGCGCCAGCACCAGCGTCACCGCCTTGCTGTCTGCCGTAAATTGGAGTCTCTACATCGTAGCATTCTTTGGCCGTATACGGTTGAGAAATAACTTGATTAGCGTAATAGTCTTGTACACCAACCATTTTTGGTTTTGCATCTGCGGCTGCAGTAGTTGCGGCCAACAATAAGCTTGCTGTAATAATAATCTTAGACATTGTGTTATCCTTTATGGTTGTCTATTGCGTTCTGAAAGATTTTGTAGGGTAAGTAACAAACCCAGCCATATACACACCAAAAAACAATGTTAGGGAGAATTATTTCAATCAACATATTCACTACTAAAATCCCATTCATCAAACGGCTCTGACGAACCATCACTATCAAAGCTGATATCTATATCTGAATTGTATTCAGACAGATATTTATTCATCGCGATCTGGCGAGACATGTCCTTAATGTCTTCACGTTCCTGCGCATCGAAGTTATCAAAAACCCAGTCAACAACTTTAAATTCTGTCAAATCTTCGATGTATGTTTCTTTTGCATTATCAAGCCACTTATTAGACATTATTTCATAACCTTTTTAGCATATTTGATAGTCATCAATTGTGCGTCGTTTAAACCTTTAGTTGATGCAGTTTCTGCAAGATGCTCTCCTACATCTGAAAACGCATTCAAGATTGCCAAAGGTACATTCATATTTTCGCCGCTCTCGGAAAACCACATCATCTTACGGCCAAAGTTAGCAACCGTACGTTGTTGAGCAGTTTGTTCAAAAAATGTAATGTTCATGGTGATTCCTTTTTTCCATTTGATATATACAATCTATCTGATTCTCTCGAGAATGTCAACAAATTTTTTCACAAAAACTAAACTTTTTTCTCTTGCTTCTTTTTCCCACCAACGATCTTCGTATATTGGCTTTTCGCTATCAAGTAGTTTACCAAGGTCTTCTTTCATATATTGTTTTATATGTACGATTTCATGAGCGATAGTGGTATATATTTCAGTAAGTGTACGATCTTTTATTGCAGCAATTACCATATAGTTTTTTTCATCAAGATCTATGCATAGGCCTGTTCTCCTGGCAGCTCCTGCCATGTCAGCTAAATATGCAGTTCCGACAACCTCAATACTATCAGGCTTTATATCAAGCTCTGCGCAACATAGGTTAACAAAGTCTATCGTTAAAGCCTTTTCTAAATTTTCTACTTTAATATTCATCTTCCCAAACTTCTTCGCTTTCCTCAAAATACATTTGGATTTCTTCATCGAGGGCAAAGTGCTCAACGAGATCTTTAGGAATTGAGTCTAACGATCTAATATCATTTGAGTCATATTCGTAATACTCATCTTTACCATTAGCAAACATACCAATAAATTCCATACCCGATTCATAGTATCTGAGCTCAGCAATACAATCTGGGTTATTTTTTAAGAAGGTTTTAAACGCGTCTACAGGAGGACTCCACGCGCTGTCCACGGTACCTGAAATTATGGCAATATCTTTTTCTTCTTCTATAGATAA